>Ga0265297_10012264_pt1 | contig 10321 bp, 12 predicted proteins | sample Munlanlwell13791_FD_192502 | JGI IMG/M metagenome (GOLD analysis project Ga0265297, IMG submission 192502) | Leachate microbial communities from a municipal landfill in Southern Ontario, Canada - Leachate well 137-91 | ecosystem: Engineered > Solid waste > Landfill > Unclassified | place...
ATAAAGCCGGGTTTGCCCTAGGGTCGCCGGAATCACCTTTCCTTTCAAACCGAAAATCTTACTGGCCTCCCTGACGGCCTCGTCAAAACTCCCCGTGAGCCGTTCCAAAGCCGTAATCATTAAATTACCGAAGCTGTGGCCGGCCAGCCCCTTGCCTTCTTTAAACCGGTAATTAAAAAGTTCGGAAAGAATCTTGTTGTCCGAGTGCGACAAAGCAATAATTGCCCGGCGGACGTCGCCAGGGGGCAAAATACCGAATTCTTCCCGCAGAATTCCGGTGGAACCGCCGTCATCGGCCATGGTGACCACGGCCGAAACATCGTCAAAGTAATTTTTCAAACCGCTGAGAATGGCGAAAATTCCCGTTCCGCCGCCGATAACCACGATCTTTTTCTTCTTTTTTTTCACCCCGTCGCCTTTGGAAGATATTTTTCTTTTTTTGAAGCGATAATCCATTGATTATTTTGGGATAAAGAACCTAATCTCTTATTTGAGAAAACTCCTGGATAGACGAAAAGATAAAAGCTTCGCAATCTTCCAAAGGTGCGGGGTTTATCACTTTTAGAATTCGTTAAAAATATCGTCAACGGTGCTCGTGCTGCCGCTTCCCGTTTCTTCAAGTAACTCGCTCTCCTGGTTTAAATCGGAAAAACCGGACAAATCCTTGAAACTGGTTTTATCGGAAGCCGAAGAAGTCGATGTCTGATTTGAATCCGGCATGGTTGAGCTTGCGGAAATTGTATTAAGCGAAGCTGAATAATTTTCTTCTGATTCGGGCGCAGATTGCGGCTGGCGGATATCCTGGATAGGAGAATAAAAAGCCACCAAACCCAAAATGGTTATCATAACAATGAAACCAAGAATTATTTTTTTGTAGATTTTCATATTATTTCTATTTAGTGGGTGACCGATGGGATTTGCACCCACAACCACCTCGGCCACAGCGAGGTGCTCTGCTGTTGAGCTACGGCCACCATAGCCGCGAACGCCTATTTTATTATATTTGAATATTTATCAAAATCAAATGAGAAAGAAATGAAAAAGGCAGATAGAAATCTATCTGAAATTTTTCTAGATAGGACTTCTAATAGGGCAAATATCCTTTATCAGATATTTTCGTAATGATTTATCAGACAATCTTCTTCGTTAATTGTCAAAGCGACCAAGTCAATCCGCCAACCGGTCTTTTCTTCTATTTTTTCCGGAAAGGCGCCGGCGTATAAAGAAGCGGCTCTTTTGGTCTTTTTTATTTTTGCTCCGGTCATTTGCATCTCCGGCTCAATGCGGCAATCCGGTAATTCAGACCCTCCCTTGGATTGCCGGATTGTTTTAACTTCCACGAAAACCAAGGTTTTGTCCGGGCTTTTGGCGACAATGTCCAATTCTCCCCAAGGTTTACGGAAATTCCGTTCTAAAATCCTATAACCCTTATCCACAAGAAATCTACAAGCCAAATCCTCGCCTTTTTTGCCTAGTTCAGTTCTTTGAGTCATTTTATTGATTTTCTTTATTAATTATAATACAATTAAATTAAAATGTTTACCAGGTAAACACCTATGCCTTTGTAAAATGACAAACATCGAAAATCCGATAAAACACAAAAGGCTTTCCCCTGATTACATTAGAGGACTTGTAGACGGTGAAGGTACTTTTACTTTTTGCACATCTTCAAATTGGCAAAATAAAAAAGTAAAAATTCCTGCTTTTCAAATCAAAATGCACGTCCGCGACAAAGAACTCATAGAGGCAGTGAGGGACTTTTTAGGGCTTAAAAATAAGGTTTACGTTTATCACTACCCCGGCAAAGACGGGGCAAAACGCGGGCCCCAAGCAATGCTTATAGTAAGAGAATTTAATAATTTGAAAGATATAATAATCCCCTTATTTTACAAAAACTTAGTTGGCCACAAAAATAAGCAATTTATGGAATGGCTCGAAAAAATCGGTAGCGATCCCGGCGTCCCTGAAAGTTTTAAATCATTATACCGGCTCTATAAATGGGGACTTTATGATGAAAACCCTAAATTTACTGAAAAATTCAAAGATTAAAAATGTTAATGTTGGCTGTTTTACAACTTTTTGCGACAGATTGCGAAAAATATAGATAAAATCTATATTACTCATCAAGTAGATAAAACCTAGAGTTTGTGAGATATCCGAGAAATCATTATATAAGAACTCTCTTTATTGAGGAGATGGCTTATTCACTACAAAGTATTTAAATCAAAGTAGCTTGCTGTAGCTTGCTAAATACTCAATACTGACTACTGATTACTAACGCTGTGGGCGCTGAGGGAATTGGACCCCCGACCCCTGCCTGCCGGCAGGCAGGTACTCGGTATTTAATACGAAGTGGGCGCTTGAGGGTTCGAACCTCAGGCCTTCGCAGTGTAAATGCGACGCTCTGACCAGCTGAGCTAAGCGCCCATAAGTTATGAGGATATTTTAATTCTTTTTCGAGAAAATAAAAGCCCCGTCATTTTATTGACGGGGCGAAATCTATTTATCTCCTCCTTTCGGCAGGAAAAACCATTTCGTTAAAAGTCCAATTGGGAAATTTACTGAGTATCAAGAGAGCTAAACCGCCGCAGATTAAAACCAACCCGGCAAGAACCGCGAAATAAATCGCCAAAATCTTTAAACCTTCCAGGCATTGAGCAATAAACATCACATCCTCCCTTGCTCTTGTCTTACGGTTTCATACACCGACACGCTTCGGGTTGAAAGTAAATAACGAATAACATCAAGAACTTCCTCTATTCCCTCCTTTTGATTTCCTTGAAAAACCCCTATCTCTTCGGCTTTCTGGCTGATAACATTCCTGACTATCAGCTTGTCGGTTTTCATAAAATCTTCCACGCTGAAAAGAGAGAGAACGCCATTAACCGTATCTTTCCCTTTGTCGTTAAGATACTCGCTGATTTCCTGGATCTTGGCATCTCCCAAAAGCTGATGAATCTCGCTTTGAGAATTTTTTTTCGCTTTCCGAGTCTGAGTCAAAACTTGAGAGCTCATTTTCCCTCCTTTGCTGGTTTCTTAATAAATCCCCATTAAAAATTTACAAAGAGCAATTAAAAAAAGTAAAGCGAAAAATAAAGTTTTTGTCAACCCCCACACCAATTGTGGATATTATTCTTTCCGAAGCTGATGTTTTATCTAAAAAATTTGATTCGTTTTCAATCTTTGTTGGTTCGGTGAAACTTACAGAATGCACTTAGCTTCGCAATCCACGATTGGTGTGGGGGTCAAGCCCCCCTGTCTTTTCAGAAAAATCCGGAATTGGTATAATCAGATACTATGCCAGGTAGTGAAAACTCGATTTGATTTGCCTTCGGCGAATCAGGAGTTTTCTGAAACCGGGTATAAACAAGAAAATAATTTATTATCCAAAGGTCAAATTATTCTAAATAATTATCGAGTTTCTACTACCTGGTATGTGGAAAAGAATTGTAATCTATATTATTATTCTGATAATTTTGCTGGCCCTGTATTTCTTTTTTACGCCGCAATCGCTCAAAGCCAATCCGAAAGAATCTTCTTCCCCTATACCGGAAAATCAGAATAAAACATCAAGTTTCAAGGGACCTGGCGGCATGCCTTCAGTTAAGGGGCCAACGGAAGCGCCGCCAAGCAATTAGAAAACGCGGGTGTCGTATAACGGCTATTATATATCCTTGCCAAGGATAAGAAGAGGGTTCGACTCCCTTCACCCGCTCAAACGAGTTATAAAAAATCTCTCCAAAAACAAAAAAGGTGAAACAGATTTCGCACATACCGGTCAACGGCGCGGTTTTTTCCCAGCGTCCGATTTTAACTATTATCAAAATACCAGACCGAGGAAGAAACGATAAACATTCCCAATGCTTTGAGTTATTATTTTGAGAAGTTAAAGTAAGATTAGAGTTATTTTGTTATTTCCTTTATCTCTTCCTCGGTTAATCCCAGAGCTTTCAGTTTATCAACGGCTTCCTGGTATTTCTGATCTTTTATTTGTTTTTCTTGTCCGTATTGGCGCAGTTTTTCTTCCTGAAGTTCTTTTTTGGTTTGTTTGTCGGTAGCGGTCATCTCAACGAACTTCCCCACCTGGATGTAATCGGGAATATGTTCTACTAGCACCGGTTCAGTTTCTAAAAACTGGCCTGAATGGATGGGTTCATAGCCGTACGTTTGAGTGAAATCTATCTTGTATTTGCTGTCTATGAGTTCTAAGACGCCAAGATTCTTTTGGTCGGCTTCCTGTTGAATGGCTTTGGCTTGTTCTTTTTCGATTAAAATTATTTCTTGGGTATTAGAATTATAATCTGCGAATGGATGAGATAGTTTGTCGAAATCTCCTCCATTGCCATAGGCAGGATGGTCAGGGGCGGCATAAATAGAAATTACCCCTTTTGTATTATTGTCTGTCAATAAAAATATCCAATAATCTTCGCCTGATGCGGTTACATAACGCTGTTTGGCATATAACGTATCCGTGTGTCCGCTTCCGCTTCTGAAAGATACCTGGGTCGTATACGACGTAGGAAACGATGTGTTTGACGCATATTCGCCGCCTATCGAAATTTGTTTTTCATGAGCGGAAGAACTCCCTGCTCTAATTTGCGGATAAAATCCATACTCGCCACCAGGCAAAGTAACATGATGCACTACTCCGTCACCACCGACATAACTATTTACCTCTCCCGTCGTTGTTTTGAGTTTAGCGGTGGAAATTGAGTTGTCAGGTACGACAATCCCACTCAAATTCGCTCCGCTTCCGTAATAAGCCGTGGCATTGACGTTGCCGTTGACATCCAAAGCGTAGCTGCCTGGGATCTTGCCGATGCCGACGTTACCAGAATTATTGTTATAGATATTATTTCCCGAAACGGTCCAGTAATTTGTCCCCTGCACTTGGCTCCACGCCGTCTTGCAGTCTCCGGCAATGCACAGTCCTCCGGAAGCGTTGACCTGGCCTGTTTGGACGTCGAGCTTGTAACTCGGGGTGGCGGTGCCAATTCCCAATCTCGTGTTCCCCGTATCCCAGAACAGATTGTCGGTGCCGTAGATATGAGTGGCGTCGGAGAAGACGGAAACCTGGCCCGCTGTCGGGGCGGACTGGGCGTAGACCACTCCGATGCCGGTAAAGACCTGGTCTTCAAGGGGGTTATAGACATAGGCGATCTGGGGGGCGGAAATGAGGTTGGCTCCGATTTCAAAGAGGTTGGGGTCGTTGCCCCCGTCGTTCTGGGCGTATTTCTTCTTGGAAAGGGAAACAATAGGGGCGGTCAGCTCCCAGGTTCTGTTTGAAGGGTCGGGGGTGTAGGTGTAGTAGTATTGGTTGTCGTTGACCGGGTCTGTAGGGAGGGAAGACATGGGAGTGCCGAGAGGGATGGTAGTGAGGTCAACAGGCACCCAGCCGTTGCCGTCCACTTTCTTGTGGTTGGCTTCCGTCTGGCAATGATAGCTATAGGGGGATTGGAGCTCGGGGAGCTCAAGGTCCGAGCAATCGGGGTTGTCCGAAGGTAAAGAAATATAGATGGTGGAGGCGCTGCCGAAGGAAGAGCCCTCGTTGACAAGATAGAGGCCCAGGATCCTGTTGAGGGTGGAAAGGTCGCTCATCCTCTTGCCGTCCCTCGTGGAAAGAAGGAGTTCCCCCGGATTGATAACCGTGATGACCGCCACCGAGAGGATGGAGACCACTCCGAAGACGATGAGGAGCTCGAGGAGGGTGAAGGCGGAATTGCTTCTATCCTTAGAAAGAGATTGGAGAAGATTTTTACGCATAAAGAAAAGAGATTTTGTTTATTTGAATAATTATTGGCCTTTGGATTATTTGGAGGAGTTTCTAATTTAGTCAGAAACCGCTTGTATTTAAAAGGCAGCCGTAATAATAAGGACAAGATTGACGGCTGATAGATGGTTGAAGTGAAATTAAGCTACTCATTGAGAGTATTATAACACTTAAAATAAATTTTTCGTGGAGATTTTTACGAAGCTTAATGGCTTTTAACCGAATCCCTGAAGAGCCCCAATAATTTTTTGGTTATGGGGCCAACCCGGCCGTTACTGATGATTTTATCGTCGATTTTTACCACCGGCGTTATTTCTTTGTCGGTGGCGGTAATAAAACATTCGTCGGCTTTCAAAACTTCGCTCAAAGAAATTTCTTTTTCGGCAACTTTAATTCCGTTTTTCCTGGCTAATTCAATAACCAGTTTCCTGGTCACACCTCCCAAAATATTATTTTTAGGAGTGAACAAAGTTTTATTTTTCACCATGAAAAAATTCGAAGTTGAGGCCTCCAGAACTTTTCCTTCGGAAACATAAAGGATTTCCGAGGCCTTCTTTTCCAGGATGTTTTTCCACTGCGAAACCGCAAAGAGATAATTTATGGTTTTTATTTCCGGAAATTCCCGGCCGTAATTTAAAGTCGCCAATTTTATTCCTTTTTCAAAAACCGATTCGGGATATGAATGGGCCTCGCCAACGACAATGAAGAATGTCGGTTTTTTGGAGGTTTTGGCGTCTTCGGTTTCGCCGCCGGTCAAAACCATCCGGAAACTCAATTCTTTCAGAGATTTATTCCTGGCGATTAATTCAAGAATAATCCGCCGCAGTTCTTTTTTGGAAACCGGCATCTTCAGATTAAAATGAGAGGCGGAACGGAAAAACCGGTTGACATGGTCTTCCGGATGAAAAGGTCTCCGGTTATAAGTTTTTAGATAATCGAAAACTCCGTAAGCCCGGAGCAAGCCGAGGTCGTTAATCGGAATGACGGCTTTGTTTTTTTCGACAATTTTGCCGTTAAGATAATAAAAGATTTTTTTCACTATTTTGTCTTGATAATCTGGTCTATCAGGCCGTATTCCTTGGCTTCCTGGGGATTAAGAAAGAAATCGCGGTCAGTGTCGCTTTCGATTTTGCCTATGGCCTGGCCGGTGTGTTTGGCCAGGATTTGATTGATACGGTTTTTCACCTGAAGAATGTGCTTGGCGGCAATCTGAACTTCGCTGGCCTGGCCTTCGGCGCCGCCCATCACCTGATGAATCAAAATTTCGGAATTGGGCAAAGCCAATCTCTTGCCTTTTTGTCCGGCAGCCAGAATAATCGCGGCAGCGGAAGCGGCCATTCCCACGCAAATCGTGGAAACGTCCGGTTTGACATGCTGCATGGTGTCGTAAATCGCCATAGCGGCGGTGGCCGAACCGCCCGGACTGTTTATATATAGACTGATGTCTTTTTTGGGGTCTTCGTGCTGCAAAAACAGAAGCTGGGCGATGATGATATTGGCCAAAACATCGGTAATCGGGCCGGCCAAGAAAATGATTCTTTCTTTAAGCAGGCGGGAATAAATGTCGTAAGCCCGTTCGCCGCCGGGAACTTTTTCAATAACAGTCGGAATCAAATACTGGTTGGAAATTTCCTCTTCTTCCGGTTCCGAATGCTGATTGGTTATTTTTTTGTTTATCATATTGTGAATATAATTGATTTTTAACGCGATCGCAATTATTCGGCTTTTTCCGGCTTCTCGGATTTTTCGGTTTCTTCGGCCGGTTCGGAAATTTTCGTTTCTCCCAGAGTTTCTTCGTCCGGAGTTTCGTCCATTTCTTCTCCGATTTCCGCCACGCCTTCCGCCTGGATTTCTTCGGGCCGGGATTGGGAACGGACATCCAGTTTCCAGCCGGTTAATTTGGCGGCCAGACGAACGTTTTCTCCACCTTTGCCCAAAGCCAAGCTCAACTGATCTTCGGCCACAAAAACCCGGGCTTCGCGCCGCGGCAGGATTTCAACCGAAATCACCTTGGCCGGCGAAAAAGAATTGGCGATGAATTTTTCGGTTTCCGGCGCCCATTGGATGATATCGATTTTTTCATTGCCCAATTCGTTGGTCACGGCCATCACGCGCATGCCCCGCTGGCCCACCAAGCTTCCTACCGGGTCGACTTTTTCCTCTTTGGAATAAACCGCAACTTTAGTGCGATGGCCGGCTTCCCGCGCCATCTCTTTTATTTCCACCGTGCCTTCGGCGATTTCCGGCACTTCCAATTCAAAAAGCTTGGCCACGAACTGCGGGTGGCTTCTTGAAAGAATGATGCCCGGCAGCTTGGCGTCTTCCTGGACCGCCAAAACGAAAAACCTCAAGCGTTCGCCGATGCGATAATGTTCGCCGGGAATGCATTCATTGGAAAACATGATGCCGATGGTCCGGCCTAATTCAACGTAAACATTGCCGCGGTCGAAACGCTGGATAACGCCGCTGATAATCTCGCCTTCCTTGCCCTGAAACTCAACGCGGACCGCTTCCCGCTCCGATTCTTTCAGTTTCTGAAGAATCACCTGTTTGGCGGTTTGGGCGGCGATACGGCCGAAATCCTCGTGTTCTTCCAGGGGAAATTCCAGTTCCTCGCCTAAAACCGCGTCTTTTTTGATTTTTTGGGCTTCATCCAAAAGTATGTGCCGGCTGGGATTATATCTGGGCTTTTCTTCTTCCTGGCCCGGCTCAAAAGAACGGGGGATAACTTCACCCGGCGCGACCTCTTCCATTCTGGCCGTGGTTTCGTCAACGACAACCTTAATCTGCCAGAATTTCAGAGCTCCGGTTTTAAGATTAAATTTCGATTTAACGATTTCCGAGCGCTCCCGGTATTGCTTTTTATAAGCCGCAGCAATGGCTTCTTCGATACCATTTAAAACTTCTTTGGGCTCGATGCCTCTTTCTTCGGCAATCTGATTGACAGCCGAACCTAAGGTTTTTAAATCCATTTTCATAATATTATATTTTACCCCGCACCTTTTCAGGACTGGGATTATCTTTCAATAATCCCATTTTCTGAATATATTTTCAAACTACACAAAAGACCCTATTTTTTCTAAAATCTTAGATTTTCCAGTTATATTGTCCTGGAAAGGTGCGAGGTTTATAAAAATAGTCGCCCTTCGCGGCGACCTTTAATAATGCTTTTATTGTATTCTTTCCTTAAAATTTGTCAACTGGTTCATCGTTAAAACCGCAGCCACTTGAAAATAATTTCAATTAAAGAATCTTGATATTCTTCTTCGGCCAATTTTTGGCCGAGAATATCATGAATCCGGGAAGCGGCCTTGATATCGACGAAAATTTTCAAATAAGGATTAAAATGAGTTTTTCTTTTGAGGATTAACTCCTCAAAATTCTTGTCCTCGTCATCAAGCCGGAGACAGAATGTTTCCAAATCGCCGAATGGATAGGTTTTATCGATAACGGTGACGCCTTTATCGTCAATTTTAAATTTAAGCGTTTCCGGCTGGCGACGGGCCAGAATCAAAACCGAAATTTCCGCCAAAAAAATGAAAACCGCGAAAAGAAAATTTTTCTGAAGAATGGCAAAAGCCATAAATAAAATGGCGATGATGAAACTCAACCAATACCAGGAAACATCTTTAGGGTAATACTTGAAAGCCGGCGCCTGCCATTCAATTACCACAGGTTTAATTTCTTTTTTAATTTCCTTATTTGGCCTTATATCGTCCATAGATTTTTTAAGTAGCCCCAACCGGAGTCGAACCGGTGTTTTTGGGATGAAAACCCAATATCCTAACCACTAGATGATGGGGCCAAACCATCGCAAAGCGATGGAATTTCTAATTTCAAATTTTTAATTTCTAAACGCCAATCAAATCAACGAGAAGTCAAATTTTAACGAAAAATTTGACTTTAATCAACCTTATTATATAATAGAACAAATGCTAAGCAAACAGCGAAAAATTAATATTATCCGGAAACTCCAACTTAAAGACACGGACACGGGTTCCGCGGAAGTTCAAGTCGGGCTTTTGACCAAAAAAATCGAGGAGCTGATCAGCCACCTGAAAACCAGCCCCAAAGACCATCATTCCCGCCGGGGACTTTTGGCGATGGTCGGCCAGAGAAAAAGATTCATAGATTATCTGATAAAAAACAAGAAAGAAAGCTACGGCCAAATTATTAAAGAATTAAATCTCAAGCAATAATGCCCCCGGCTTACAAGGACCAGCGCATCGGCATATTCATCGATATCCAGAACCTTTACCACTCGGCTAAAAATCTTTACCGGGCGCGGGTTAATTTTCGGGAACTGATTAAAACCGTGGTCGGAAACCGCAAACTTATCCGGGCCGTGGCTTACGTGGTTAAAAGCGAAACCGCTTTGGGCGAAAAATCTTTTTTCGAGGCCTTAAGCCAGGTGGGTTTGGAACTGAGAACCAAAGATTTGCAGATTTATCCGGGCGGGCAGAAAAAAGCCGACTGGGACGTGGGCTTGGCGGTTGACGCCATCAGAATGGCCGACTCTCTGGATGTGGTCATCTTGGTGACCGGCGATGG
>Ga0265297_10012265_pt1 | contig 10321 bp, 9 predicted proteins | sample Munlanlwell13791_FD_192502 | JGI IMG/M metagenome (GOLD analysis project Ga0265297, IMG submission 192502) | Leachate microbial communities from a municipal landfill in Southern Ontario, Canada - Leachate well 137-91 | ecosystem: Engineered > Solid waste > Landfill > Unclassified | place...
CGCCTCGTTTGCGGTACTGGCGCCTTCATCGATCCTGCGGATCGCGTCAACATCAAGAGCGCCGTGGAGCGTGCCCGGTGCAAAGATACATGCATCAAATGCACCGATCAGTTTTCCCCCCGTGACAAGCAGGGTGACGGTGTTGGAGCTGATGTCGGATACGATCACATCCTCCCCGAGGTCCTGACAGATTTCATACGCAATACCGATCTTCTCGGGGCTGGTCTGGTGGGAGTAGGCCTTGAACCTCGTGTCGGTCGGGGATCCGCGGTGGAGCCCCGGGATCGCAATCGCGGGGATGCCGCTTGCCGCCACCTCGTCAAATACCCTCGTCCCCCCGCCGATATGTTTTCCCGCCCCCTCGCGGCTGATGAGGCCGCGGTTCTGCACCTTTCCGATGCGGGTAATTTTTGAGAAATTGTCGGCCATCGAGTAGCATACCGCGATGCCCTCGATCTTTTCGAGGGGACAAATGCGGGTGAGGTCAGCGATGCGGAAGTCCTTTGCAGCTTCCCGCGATAGTTTGAACTCGCGGGCTTCCCCGGCAAAACGCATGGCGGTCGTGCCGTGATCGATCCCTATGAACATAGCAGTAATCCTATAGCATGGATGACATATTAGGTATTGATGTTTGATGTGGTGACAGGCGGGGCCGGGTTCATCGGCTCGCATCTGGTGGACACGCTCGTTGCGCAGGGCAACGAAGTCCTCGTAATCGACTCCTTATGTGCCGGGAAGAAGGAGACAATCGCCCGACATATCGACGATAATAGGGTTCGGTTCGTCAAAAAAGACCTGCTCGGTGACGGCTGGCAGGAAAAACTCGAGGGAGCAGACCGGCTCTTCCACCTCGCAGCAGACCCCGATGTACGGCAGAGTGCCGTCAACCCCGATCCGACTATGCAGAACAATATCATGGCCACGTACCGGGTGCTCGAAGCAATGCGCCTGCACGATGTGCCTGAACTGGTCTTCACTTCCACGTCAACCGTGTACGGCGATGCAGCAATCATCCCGACGCCTGAGGATTACACCCCGCTTGAACCGATCTCGGTCTACGGGGCAAGCAAGCTTGCCTGCGAGTCGTTGATCTCCGCGTACTGCCACTCGTTTGGCATGAAGGCATGGGTATTCCGGTTTGCGAATATCATCGGGGCCCGGAGCGGCCACGGCGTGATCACAGACTTCATCCATAAACTGAAGGAGAACCCCCGCGAGCTCGAGATCCTGGGAGACGGGAAACAGACCAAGTCCTACCTTGAAGTGCATGAGTGCATCGCAGCGATGCTCTATGCAACCGGAAAGGCTCGCGGCACTGTCAATACCTTCAATATCGGCTCCGAGGACTGGATCGACGTGAAGAGCATCGCGGAGATCGTGACAGAAGAGATGCATCTGCCCGACACAACGTTCCGGTTTACCGGTGGCGAGCGGGGCTGGGTCGGCGATGTACCGAAGATGCAGTTATCCATCGAGAAGATCAAGGGCCTCCGCTGGAAGCCCCAGACCGGCTCACGCGAGAGTGTCCGTATCGCGGTCCGCGACCTGCTTTCGGGCCGGTGAAGCCCCATGAAATATATCGTTGTGCTGGGGGATGGGATGGCCGACGAGCCGATCGCAGAGCTTGGCGGCAGGACTCCTCTTGAATATGCAAAGACCCCGAACATGGACCGGATGGCCCGGGAGGGTGCCTGTGGGATGCTCCATACGATCCCTGACGGATACGAAGCCGGCAGCGATATTGCGAACATGGCGGTTCTCGGGTATGCCCCGGAGCAGTACTACACCGGCCGCGGCCCGCTCGAAGCGCTGAGCATGGGGGTTGACCTTGCGCCGGATGATGTTGCTTACCGGTGCAACCTTGTGACAGTAGAAAAGGAGACCATGGCGGACTTCTCTGCCGACCACATTTCGAGTGAAGAAGGAAAACACCTTTTTGCCGCGCTCCAGCCGGAGGTCCCGGAGGTCCGGGTCCGGGCCGGTGTCAGTTACCGGAACCTTCTCGTCATTCCCCGCGGAAAAGGCTCTACCTCAACACCCCCCCACGATATTGTCGGGCAGGGCATCGGATCCTATCTGCCGAAGGGACCGGATGCCGGGCTGCTCCTCCAGTGCATGGAGAAGAGCCGTGCCGTGTTTGCGGATCACCCTGTCAACCGAGCCCGAATTGCGGCTGGCAAACACCCGGCAACCCAGATCTGGCCGTGGAGCGGGGGGCACAAACCGGCCTTCCCCCTGTTCGAGAAGAAGTACGGGAAGAAGGGCGGGATCATCTCGGCAGTCGACCTCCTCAACGGCATCGGCCGCTGTGCGGGGATGGAGGTCATCCATGTTCCCGGTGCCACCGGCTATCTCGACACGGACTACGCGGCAAAGGCACGGTATGCACTGGATGCAATCCGGCGGCTTGACTTTGTCTATATCCACATCGAGGCCCCCGACGAGGCCGGGCACCTTGGCAGCACAGAGGAGAAGGTGAAGGCGATCGGGAATGTGGATGAAGTCGTGGGAACGATCCTGGACGGGTTCGACGGGGTTGTCGCAGTGCTTCCTGACCACCCGACACCGATCCGCGCAAAGACGCACACACGGGACCCGGTGCCTTTCGTTGTCCGGGGCAAAGGAAAAGACGGCACAACTGAATATTCGGAGAAGAGTGCACGTCTGGGAGGTCTCGGGACGAAAAACGCGGTCGACTTCCTTGACTTCCTCTTTTCATGATCAGTGCGGCATCAGATCCCGTGCATCATCAACGATCAGTGGGGGTAACTTTCATCATCTGCCGCAAAGTCACCTCTATTTCTCTCCATTATTGTTTATCAATTCGTCCCTTCCCTGGTTTGTGGCACATAGCCTCGTGATATCCGAAAGAAACGTCCGGGAAATCTGTAATTATACGTTCCCGCCCCTTAATCGTCCCATCCTGATATAGTACACAAAAGAATATTATGTCGCAGATTCCCAATGAAATCTTATTCATCTGGAAAGAAGGAGCGGGATCCATGAGTTCCGGTGGAGCGTGTCAATATCAACCATTACCTATTGACGAAGAAAACATCGCGGCGGAGGCGTTCAGTCGTTATCGTGAACTGTATCCTGAAGTGTACAAGCAATCCAGTGATTACCTGAAATCACAGATCAATGAGGATTTCTCCTATCTTGTCAGGTACATGCGGGAGTCACTTGCTGTCGATGATGCTGCTATCTTCCTTGATTATATCAGTTGGGCGCTGGTGCGTCTGGATTCGCTCAACATTCCCCGCGTGACTTTTAAAAGAAGCCTTGGGGCATTCAATGATATTCTGCTCAGGGAATTATCCGTGGAAGCAGGTACCCGGGCGAGCGTGTATATCGCCAGAGCCAATGACGTTCTGTCCCTCCCCCAAGGGGAAATCCCTTCGTATATCAGAGATGACAATCCCCTTGCAGGGAATGCTCGTGCTTATCTTGCTGCGCTGATCTCGTCAGACCGGGAAGGTGCGAGGATCCTCCTCATGGGACTGCTTGATAAAAAAGTGTCCATTGGCGATCTTTACCGGTATGTTTTCGAGCCGGTTCTGCAGGAGACAGGACGACTATGGCAAATCCATCAGCTGAGTATCGCCCAGGAGCATTATATCACTGCGGCAACACAGTTGTTCATGACCCTCCTGTACGATCGCATGAGGGAAGAGAAGGTGCAGCAGAGGAAAGACCGGTATATTATTACAACAAGCGTGTCAGATGAATACCATGATCTTGGTATCAGGATGGTTTCCGACTTTTTTGAAATGGATGGATGGAATACGTTCTATACCGGTGCAAATACGCCTGCCAGATCGGTAATAAAAATGATACGGGATCACCATGCCGATGCGGCTGCAATCTCCTGTACGATGGCCTTCCACATCCCCCGGGTTTTCGAGCTGATCCAGGGAATCAGGGCAGATCCGGCGATATCAGGAACACGAATCTTAGTCGGGGGCTATCCCTTTAACCTCAAGCCGGATCTCTGGCAATGCATGGGGGCCGATGCAGGTGCATCGACAGCGGATGAGGCGGTTGAAAAAATGAACCGGCTCTTTTCTTTGTAAAATGATTAATGTATATCCTCAGGGCCTGCTATTCCGGATGTTGAACAGGAAGCTCTCTTGAACGCAGATCGCGAATCTGCCCAGATTTCCCAACCGGGAAAAGAGCGATCAATGCAGTTAATACCGATTGCGTAGACGTGTAGTGAGATGAAGAAGAACCTGCTGATGTGGGACGAGACGCTGTTCCGGGACCCTGAGGTGCTGGAGATCGATTACGTCCCCGAGCAGTTCGAGTTCCGCGACGACCAGATGCGCGAGCTGGCGTTCCAGATCAAGCCCGGCCTCCGTGGAGGCAGGCCGATGAACAGTGTCTGCAAGGGGCTCCCCGGCACCGGGAAGACCACGAGCATCAGGAAACTCTTCCAGGAGATCGAGGAGACAACAAAGAAGCTCGTGCCGGTGTACATCAACTGCCAGATCGACAACACCAAGTTTGCCATCATCTCCCAGATCTACAGGAAACTCATCGGCCACCTGCCCCCCTCTTCCGGCACTTCGTTCAAACAGGTCTTCGACGCGGTTGCCCGGCACATAACAAAGGAGGAGATTGTCCTGCTGGTAGCGCTTGACGATGCGAACTACCTCCTCTACGAAAACGAGATCAACAAGGTCCTCTATACCCTGCTCCGGTCGCATGAGACCTATGAAGGTACCCGCATCGGTGTTATCGTCATTATCAGCGACATGGATGTGGACCTCAGCCGCGCCGTCGATGCACGGGTGGCCTCGGTCTTCCGGCCCACGGAGATCTACTTCGCTCCCTATGGCGATGCCGAAGTGCGGGAGATCATGAAGGCCCGCGTGATGCAGGGCCTCTTCTCCGGTGTCCTGTCCGAGGAGCTGCTTGACCTTGTTGTCAGCCAGACGTTAAAGAGCGGGGATCTCCGGGTCGGTATCGACCTTCTCAAGCGTGCAACGCTCTCGGCAGAACGTGCAGCGCGGCGCAGCATCGAGCGGGACGACATCTGTGGCGCCTACGAGATCTCCAAGTACCTCCACCTTGCGTTCACGACAAAGACGCTCAAGGGTGAAGAACGCCAGATCCTGAAACTGATCGCGGAGCGGAGCGACAAGGAGCACGAGATGAATGCCGGGGACGTATACAAATCCTTCAAGGAGAACGTTCCCATCGGCTATACGCGGTTCTATGAAGTGGTCAAGAAACTGGATGCCATGCGGCTCATCAACCTCCAGTACCGCGAAGGCAAGGGCAGGACCCGGATCATCACGCTCCGGTACGACCCGATAAAGGTCATCGAATATCTCTCCTGAACCAGCGGGTTCATAATCTCTGCCGTCACGGTGTAAGATTTGAAAAATATTATCTATTTCCAGACCCTTGGTAATACTACAGGGGTTTTCTCTTATGCTGAGTGTTAACGAACTGGCACTGGAAATTTTTGACAATCTGGCAGATCTCGCCGAGGAATTCAACTGCGCCTACCATGAACTGGACAACGGCGCCCGTATCGTTGACTGCGGGGTAAGCGTCCGCGGCGGCTATGCAGCCGGCCGGGCCTTCACCGAGATCTGCATGGGCGGTCTTGGCGAAGTCAACTTCCGGAACGGGGAGATCAAGGGCATCCCGATGCCCTTCATCGATGTAAACACGGACTTCCCGTCCATCTCCTGCCTTGGCGCACAGAAGGCCGGTTGGACCGTGAAGGTCGGTAACTACTTCGCCATGGGCAGCGGCCCGGCACGGGCTCTTTCCCTCAAGCCGAAGCACACCTTCGAGGTCATCGAGTACGAGGACGACTATGACTGTGCTGTCATCTGTCTCGAAAGCGACCACCTTCCGAACGCGGAGGTCATGAACAAGATCGCCGAGGAGTGCCATATCGATGTGGCAAACGTCTGCGCCGTTGTTGCCCCGACCTCGTCGATGGTTGGATCGATCCAGGTCGCCGGCCGCTGTGTCGAGACCGCAATCTACAAGCTCAACGAGCTCGGGTTCGACACAAAGAAGATCATTGCAGCAATGGGAACCGCTCCTGTCCCGCCGGTACGCGGTGCCAAGCTTGCCATGGGCGTGACCAACGACGCCACTATTTACCACGGCAGGATCTCCCTGACCATGAAGGCACCCGAGATCAAGGACTATCTCGACAAGATCCCGAGCAACAAGTCCAAGGGTTACGGGAAGCCGTTCAATGATATCTTCAAGGAAGCAGGCTATGACTTCTACAAGATCGACACATCGCTCTTCTCACCGGCGGAAGTCACCATCAACGAACTGACGAGCGGTGCAGTCTACCATGTCGGCGCGGTCAACCCGGACGTTGTCATGAAGTCATTCGGGTACGAGTAATCTATCCAATACTTTTTCTTCAATTCTCGTTGCTGCCGTTCTCATTCATGAGGCACCCGCAGTCACACGGACTCCCCGTTTGCGGGAGGGGTTTTACGATTCAGCAGGCCGGAAAATTACTTGCCGAAAACGGAAAATGGGATTTATCGTATATGTTCCGGAACGTGAGGTTCATTCCCTGTGGTTTACCAGGCGGATCAGGTTCTCCCTGCCCTTTCTCACTTTCTGGATGATCCCTCTCTGGTGAAGGTCATTGAGCGTTGTACTCACGGTCGATTTGGGAAGGCCCAGGACTTTGACGATCTCTGACTGGAACATCTCGCCATTCTGGGCCATCAGCAGTTGCATGATTTTTTCTTCAAGCGTTTCAAGGTCGGCTTTTGAGAGAGAGACCAAGGGCTCGTCTGCATCCAGTGGCTCCTCCATGCTTCCATCTTCCGGAATTCTGGCCTTTCTTTTCCTGATAACCAGCAGTATTCCGACAAGGATGATGACGACAATAAGGAATCCACCGCCAATCACGGGCGGGATGGGGAACGCTGTGCCTGCCAGGACCACATTTGGCTGACCGGGCCCGAGAGATCGCAGGCCATACCATGTCAACCCGTCATTCTCCTGATCCGGCGATGGTTCCACGGAAACTGGCGTGTATCCCTGCGGATACCTGATGATCAGGGTGTTTCCCCGGGCAAGGTACATGCCCCCGACAAATGCATCCCCGATGGAGATCCCGGTATCAATCTCCGCAAAATTCGTCCACGAAAATGTGTACGTTACTACACCGTACTTTCCCGTGGGGGAGGTCTGTACAACCGCATTACCCGTGAAATCGTTGACTGCCATATCACGCGAAGTCCCGAGAGCGGCCTGTGCAGCGGATCGCTGCATCAGGTCGCGAAGTTCCGGGAGGTACACGGTGTTCATGTCCTGGGAGTAATCCTCGAAACCGGCCAGGTCGTCATCGGTAAGAATGGGCGTACGGTACTCGATCAGCCACCTGGCTGACCCATCGTCCCCTACGGTAATGATATAGGTTGTTGAATAGTCCGGGTCGGTTGCAGCCTGGACTGCCGGCAGGATACAGAGCAGGATGACTACTCCAATGAGTGCGAGCCTGTTCCGGAACGGGCTATTCATGGTCCACCTTGTTATTGATCAGTATCATAGCTCGTACAAAAAAAATGTAACCGGAGAGTGGTTCTTCCGGTATTCGCTCAGCAGACAGGATAGATCCGTTACCTGCCGGAAGATCGGGGATTCACGTTGCCGTTACCGTTCGAATTCCCATTCTGGGTATTCCCCTGTCCTGCAGGGTTCACGGCATTATTAGTGTTCCTGCTGTTCTGGTTCTGGGTGGTATAGGTATTCCGGTTATCTCCTCCGGAATTGTCCTTGTTGTTACCGTTATTGATCTGCTGCCCGTTCTGTTCCTGCTGGTCGTTGCCCTGGGTGCCGTTCCCCTGCTGGCGAACCGGGTCCTGCGGCGACTGGTTCATTCCCAGTTCATTCCGGTCCTTGTTCTGCGTGGTATTTCCCGCGAATTTATTCTTGTCCTGTAACTGGCTTTCATCGATTGGACCTGTAAGGTTACCTTCGGGCTGTCGGCCTTGTCCGGGTCCCTGAACAGTCTGGTTTTCCTGAAGTGCCGGGTCGGCCGAGCGGTTCTGCCATGTCTGCTGCTGGTTATTCCGGACGGCCTCTATCTTTCTTTCAAACTTCTGTTCGAGGTCTCTGCTGTTCTCGTAGGCACGTTCCAGACCGGTATTATTCGGGTGGGTCTGCAGGAGATCTCCGAGGACCTGCTGGTGCTTTGCGATCATTTCCCTTGCACGTATTAGCCCAGTCTCATCAAATTCAGGGGCGGGACCTGTGCCGTTGATCGATACTGGCTCCAGTACCTCGTCGGTCTGGTTGATTTTCAACCGGTATTGTTCAAGGGCAAGGCTGGCGGTTTCTGTCCTGTTCTCTGAAAGCTCGCGTTTTAATTCAGCGAGCCTGAGATCCGCGTGACTGATCTGCTTCTCCAGCCTCTCGCTCTGATTGAAGGTAAATGATTCATCAAGGTTTTCAAAGGCGAGCTTGAGCCCGTACAGTGAATTTCCGGGACCAATGGGTCCGTTATAGGGGGTTATAGAATCTGCCTGGCCAGTCTGTGTGCCGGCAGGTGCTGCTGCAGCGATACCTGCATTGCCGATAAGGGCAAGAATTACCAGACAGAATACTAATCCAACTCGTGTTTTCATCATCGTTTCTCCTGTTGTATTTTCCTGGTCGGCTGTGTCTGCCGTAAAGGGATGTTGGAGATTCCCTGCATTAATGGTCGCGAGTGTTCAGGCGGATTCCGGTTGTTCACAAAAGTATGGTATTAACTAAAACCGTTCATGAGGGTTCAGTTTTCTGATTCTGGCATAAAATGAACGATTCTGAATTACCTGGATTTTAGGGGTCTTTAATGGATGCAGGGTACCATGATCTCAGCAGAGCGCGGGAAAATGCCACTCATCTGCCAACCATGGATGTGGTATGGGGTGTGTCAGATGAGTGCGAGTATCCGGAAGATAACTGATATTCGGCTACTATTCAGGAATTATGTAACCGAAGAAAGGGTTGAGCTGCAAGCAGCGAGAGCCAAATAAAAAAAGATTAGATGAGGGCTGCAGTAATACCGATGACACCGGACTGGATGATCCAGGCAACAGCGATGATCACACCGCCCATCTCGAGTGCAACGGCAACATTGCCTTTCTTGAGTTCTTCGAACTCCTCGATTCCCGAGGTCAGCTTGTCAAGAATATTCAGGGCAAGGTAGATTGCACCGACAGCAAGAACAATACCTGCAATGAGCTGGAAGAAGGCAAGACCGATCGTAATCATACCCTCCGCTGAGAAGAGGCCGGCTGCGAGTGCTTTGCTGATACCGGCGGAGAGGCCGCTGACACCGGATTCGACTACCATGGCAATGGCAACGAAGACTGCTGCAACGATGATACCAACGGCTGTATTGCCCTTGGCGAGTTCCTTCTCCTCATCCATTCCCTTGGTTATCTTGCTCAGTACCGCGAAACCGATATAGAGGGCAACAACGGCAAAGACAATGGCAACGATCAACTGAACGATTCCCACGATTGCATTTTCAAGAAGCATAGATTAACCTCTTTTCCTCTATTTCATTGCCCATCGGGGTGTATATACGTTTCTTCTCCCTCTTTCGGGCACAAGAAAGGAAGGATGGGCCTTGAGTAAAATCCTGGCGGGAGTTTTTACTCACTCTTCTTCATTGATAACAGGTAAGGAACAATTACCAGGATGAGAACAAGGATCCCCATGAACTGGAGGAAGAACCAGAGCATCTCTTCATGCCACGTGTCATAGAACCGTACATTGAAGACATTTGTCTTCTCCCATCTGACAGCGGTCGTGTTATCAGGATAATGGGTCACGTTCGCACCCTGGCTTAATCCTGCGAGAAGGGGATTTTTCACGTCGAACTCTTTTGGAATGGTTACGTTCACTGAATAGGGTTTGAGGAATTGTCCCTGGAGGTTATTGTTATGGAGCGGGGCAGAGAAGGAGACGGTATAGTTCCCTTTCGGGAACGTGATCGCGGATGGGGCGCCCCAGGGGCGGCTCCAGTTGAACTGGCACGGGGAACAGTTTCCGGTGAGTTCAACATCAGCGACTTCCAGCGGGACATTCTCTCCCATAAACCCGATATCGGCAAATTCAAAGCGCGTGGCATCGGCTACATCAATCGCAGCATGGTATGCAGTACCGTTTGGCAGTACTACGTACTCAGCCGAGAGAGCTCCCGCTGCGGGTATCACGGAGATAGCGATTACAAGTGCAATGCAGAGAGCAGCGAGGGCAGGTCCGCATCGATCTCTGTCGGGGGTTCGCATTGTTTGATCACCGTATCAGGGTCTTTTAGGAGGTGGCC
>Ga0265297_10012267_pt1 | contig 10320 bp, 11 predicted proteins | sample Munlanlwell13791_FD_192502 | JGI IMG/M metagenome (GOLD analysis project Ga0265297, IMG submission 192502) | Leachate microbial communities from a municipal landfill in Southern Ontario, Canada - Leachate well 137-91 | ecosystem: Engineered > Solid waste > Landfill > Unclassified | place...
ACTGGAAGTGCTCCACCCGATCCCATTCCGAACTCGGAAGTGAAATCTTCCCAGGCCGATGATAGTGGTTTCCGCGAAAGTAGGTTGCCCCCGTATTAAAGATTGAAAGGAGTTTTTGTTTACAAAAACTTTTTAATGTGGTATACGTTAAATCAGTTCATGAAGGAGGTGGAGCATGAAAAGTTGCAAGGAAAAATGCGGAATCACTTTCTGGCAATGCACATGGAGAACTGTTTGCTGTATCGCCAAGGATTTAAGAAGGCGGATCATGCAAACCTGCAAGGAAAAATGCGGAATCACTTTCTGGCAATGCACACGGAGGAAACTATCTGCCCTACACTTAAGAGCTCATTAGCTCTTTTTTTAATTTGCTTTTTTCTGTGGATTTAATATAATAACCCTAATGACTTACAACCCTACTAAAAAAAGATTACTGGCCTTGTTTATTCTCCTTATCGTTTTTTCCGTTCTGGCATTGTTTTCCAGCCAGGTTAAGAGTTTTTTTTACAACAAATCCCTGAACTTGCAAATGATGCTCTGGCAGTCCGGCCAGGCCCAGAAGATAGATGAAGAAGTTAAAAAATTGACCGAAGAGAATCAAAATCTTCTGTCCCGTCTGGCTGACCTGGAGGAAGCCAGGAAAGAAAACGAGTTTCTTCGTCGGGCCCTGGACTTGGGCCTGGAAAAAGAATTCGACCTGATTCTGGCTCAGGCCACGGCCAAAAACGTTTTCACCCTCAAGGGAATTACTTTTGAAGATTCCATTTTAATCGATAAAGGAAAGAATGATGGCATAAGGAAGGATTTTCCGGTGATACTGGCCGACAAGATTCTGGTCGGTAAAGTGGCCGAAGTTTATGATTCTTTTTCCCGGGTGGTTTTGATTTCCAATAAAGACAGCATGATTGACATTGAGGTTCAGGACACCGGCCTTTTCGCCCTGGCCAAAGGAGAGGGAAATCTGAAAATATCCCTTGACTTGTTTCCCAAAGACCAGGAGCTGAATGACGGGGCCTTGGCTTACACCAGCGCCTTGGGCGGTGTTTATCCTTCTGGTCTGGTCCTAGGGCAAGTCAGGAACATCAAAAAAATAGACAACGAGGCCTTTATCAAAGCAGACATCGAGCCTGCTTTCAACCTGGTTCAGCTGGACCGGGTTTTTGTCGTTAAAACAGCGGAAATAGTCAATGATTAAAAGTATATTAAAATTCCTTTTCCTCGCCATTCTTTTTTACGCTCTGTATTTTTTACAGATGAGCTTTTTGCCTTTTTTCAGCGCCTTCCAGTTCAATTTCATCGTTCTTCTGGTTCTGCTTATAAACATCTTCGAAGACCCGAAATCCAACACCGGACTTTACTGCGCTTTTTTCGCCGGCGTTCTTTCAGACATTTTTTCCCCCTATTTCTTCGGTCTGGCGACGATAATCCTGCTTTCCGTCTCGATTTTAATCAAATTCATTTTATTGAGATATGTTAGGATTCCCTAAAAGAAAATTGAGAATAAAAAGGCCGGGAGGAGAAATTGAAACAGACGATATTTTTTTGGACGCCCTGGCCAAAAAGAAAGACAGGCACTACGAGAAACTGGAAACATCCTTGTCCGACAGGAACTTCCGCTTCATGTCTTCGTTTTTCGGCCTGGTTTTTCTGTTCCTGCTTTTCACTTCTTTCTATTTCCAGATAGTGCAGGGCAGCTATTATTCGGAAAAATCCGACAGGAACAAGTTTGTTTTCAAGGAAACAGAAGCCCAGAGGGGAATAATCTATGACCGTAATCTTAAACAGCTAGTTTCCAACGCCCAGAGTTTTGATTTGGTCTGCGACCCGGATTTGTTTCCAGAGGATGAGGCAGCCAGGGAAAGGGAGAAAATCGAGGCAGCCAATATTCTGGGCATACCTTTGGCCGACTTGAACGCTTTGATTGGGGAAAAAGAGGGCGAGTTTACCGTGTCTTTTGACTTGGACAAGGAAAAGGTCATTGTGTTCAAGGCAAGAGCGGATGACTTCAGCGGTTTTTCCATCAAAAAGAACCAAAAAAGAGAATACGTTTTCGGCCAGGACTTCGCTCACATTATCGGCTATGTCTCCCGGGCCGAAGAGAAAGGAGGGGCGGGGATAGAAAAATATTACGATGAGGAGCTGAAGGAAACAGCCGGGATTATTGAAACGGAAAAAGACGTTTACGGAAACATTATTAAGCAAGAAATGAGCCGGGCCCCGGAATCGGGCAAAAACATCGTTCTCAATATTGATATGGATTTGCAGGAAAAAGCAGCCGAGATTATGGCTCCGATAGTCAGGGATTCCGGAGCCAAGTCAGGAACGGTTATCGTCATGGACCCCAATACCGGAGCTGTTTTGACAATGCTCACCCTCCCTTCCTACGACAACAACGCTTTTTCAAAAATTTTGACGGACGAAGAATACCAGGAAATGCTTAACGACCCTGACACGTCGTTTTTCAACCGGGCCGTTTCCGGAGAATACGCCATAGGGTCAACGGTCAAGCCTTTTATCGCTTCGGCCGCTCTTAAAGAAGGAACCATTACTCCCGAGACAAGCATTTACTGCCAAGGAGGCATTGCTTTGAAAGACGGGACATTCAAGAACGACTGGAAAGCCCACGGCTACGTTGATTTGAAAAAAGCCATTGCCGAGTCATGCGACGTGTTCTTTTATACCGTCAGCGGGGGATACGAGAATTTCAAGGGCTTGGGCATCGAGAAAATAGACGATTATCTTGAATTATTCGGTTTCGGAGAAAAGACGGGAATTGACTTGGAGGGGGAGATGGCTGGTTTCATTCCTACTCCGGAGTGGAAAAAAGAAAAGACCGGCTATAGCTGGTATCCGGGCGATACGTATAACATTTCCATTGGCCAGGGTTATCTCAGGGCCACGCCTTTGCAGCTGGCCGTGGCTTATTCCGCCATTGCCAACGGAGGGAAAATAGTCAAGCCGCAGCTGATTAAAAGTATTTTGGACCAGGACAACAACGTGCTTAAAGAATTTTCTCCGGAAACGCTCGAAGAAGGGATTATAGAAGACAGCTTTTTGGGCGAGGTCAGGGCGGGAATGAGGGAGACGGTCTTGTCTCCTTCGGGAACAGCCTACTCCTTAAGCCATTTGTCCGGAACTTCGGCGGCCAAGAGCGGAACCGCGGAAACTTCCCGGGCCGAGGTTTATCACAATCTTCTGACCGTTTTCGCTCCGTACGAAAATCCGGAGATAGTGATATCCGCGGTCATTGAAAGCGTTCCTTACGAGAAGCTGCTGGTCAACGTAATCGTCAGGGAGCTTCTTGCCTATTATTTCACCAGAAACGTCGGCGAAGAGGTTGTTTCGGGGTATTGATTTGTTTCCGATATATGGTATGCTGATGGATAACAATAAACAGAAAAGCATGGAAGAAAAATACATAACCCAGGAAGGGCTGGACAAGCTCAAGAAAGAACTGGAAAGATTAAAAAAGGAGGAGAGGAACAAGATTGCCGAGGAATTGAAAGAAGCGATTTCTTTCGGCGACCTCTCCGAGAATGCCGCTTACGACGAAGCCAAGGAAAACCAGGCTTTTTTGGAAGGAAAGATAGCGGAGCTGGAGAAGCTCGTTAATGCCGCCCAATTAATCAAGAGAGAAAACAATAACGGCTGGATACAAATCGGCTCTTTCGTCACCCTGTCTGACGGAAACGGCGAACAATGTTTTGAAATAGTGGGGGAGGAAGAAGCCAATCCCATTGAAAAACGCCTTTCTTTCAAATCTCCTCTGGGACAGGCGCTTTTGAACAAGCCCAAGGGAGCGCAGGTGGAAATAACCACGCCCAAAGGAGTCACCAAATACAAGGTTTTGAAGATTGACTAATATGTCAACATCTGACGAAATCAGGCAAAATCGAATAGAAAAAAGAAAAAAGATTGAAAACCCTTACCCTGTAAGCGTTAAAAGAACCCATCGGATTGACGAGGTTCTTGATGATTTTAACAAGCTCCAGGCTCAAGAGAAAGAAGTTGTCTTGGTGGGAAGGATAAGGACAATCAGGTCTCACGGCGCTTTGACCTTTTTTGATTTTGAAGACGGCACGGGCAGGATTCAGGCCATGTTCGCTCAGGACAGGTTGGGCGAGAAAAACTATCAGTTCTTCCTCGACTGTTTCGACATGGGAGATTTCATCGAAGTCAGGGGCATCCTTTTTAAGACCAAAAGAGACGAGAAGACTATTGAAGGCAGGGATTTCAAGATGATTGCCAAAAGTTTGAGGCCTTTGCCCGAGAAATGGCACGGGTTGAAAGACATTGAGGAAAGATACAGGAAAAGATATCTGGATTTGATATTTTCTCCCGAGGTTAAGAAAAAATTCGAGGTGCGCTCCGCTTTAATCAAAGAAATCAGGAATTTCCTGGACAAGGAAGGATTCTTTGAGGTGGAAACCCCGATTCTGCAGACCATTTACGGGGGAGCGAGGGCCAAGCCGTTCAAAACTCATCTTAACGCTTTGGACGTGGATTTGTTCTTGAGGATTTCCCCGGAATTGTATTTGAAGAGACTGCTGGTGGGCGGGTTTGAGAAAGTCTATGAAATCGGCAAGTGCTTCAGGAATGAGGGCGTGGACAAGTTCCATAATCCGGATTTCACCATGCTGGAGTTCTACTGGGCTTACGCCGACTACAAGGAATTAATGAAGCTGACCGAAGAAATGTTCGAGAAGGTCTTAAAAAAGGTTTTGGGCAAGACAGAGATTGAATGGGGAGGACAGAAAATTAATTTCAAGAAACCCTGGGAGAGAATAGAGTTTTTCGCCTTACTGGAGAAATATACGGGCATCAAATACGAAGACGTAAACGAAGTGGCTTTGGCCAAGAAAGCAAAGGAACTGGGCATAGAAATACTGAAGGGGGCTGATAAGGCCAATATCGCCGATGAGATTTACAAAAAATACTGCCGGCCCAAGATAATTCAGCCGACTTTCGTCATTCACCATCCTTACGGGTTCCAGCCCTTGGCCAAGAACATTGACCAAGAAAAACTGGCCAGCTTCCAGGTGGTGGTTGCCGGCGCAGAGGTTGTCAATGCTTTTTCCGAATTGAACGACCCCCTGGAGCAGGAAAAAAGATTCAAGGAGCAGGAAAAGATGTTCAAGAGCGGATTTGAAGAAGCCCAGAGATCTGACGAGGAATTTGTCGAGGCCCTGGAATACGGAATGCCTCCGGCCGCCGGTTTCGGGCTGGGCATCGATCGCCTGGTTTCCATTGTCACCGATTCGGATTCTTTGAGGGAAGTCATTTTGTTTCCCTTGATGAAGAAGAAGGAATAAAAAATCGGCCTCTTATTAGAAGCCGAAGACCATTCTCCAGAAGAATATCCGGAAGAGGGTCATGGTTATTGCCATAATCAGCATGAAGCTGCCTAGTGTTGCGGCAACAACTCCGATGACTTGAAGGGCATCGTCCGCGTGTTTCTGGCATAACCGCCATCCGAGCAGGATAAGGATTGCAGCCAGGGCCATGTCTATCCAAATTTTCCATCCGCACAGAACGCTCATGATCAGCCAGATACCAGAGAGTACGGCAATGCCGCATACGATGGCGGCGAGCGCCTTCATGATTTCTCTTATCTCCGATTCTGTTGTCAGGAAATTGAAAAATTTTGATTTGACCGGGATTTCTTTCAGCCATACATCGAGTCCCTGCCAGCCAAGGTAGCAGGCAAAAGCACCCACGATTAGGCCTATTACGGCCTGACCAATGTCAAAGGGCATATTTTTGCAATATCACGATTATTGTATTTGTTAAGTAGTGGTTTGACAATCGTTTTTTCTTTTGCTATACGGAGCTTAGCCCCTTGAAATTTGGGCGGTGATAGAAATGCTGACTGAAGAAGAAAGAATTATTGAGATTTTCAAAAGCTACGATGCTCTGTGGGTTCACAGCGGGAACCCTAAAGACCCTCATGCGAAGTTGACCAGCGATCTCTGCAGCAATGCCTACTTCAATTGTTCAAAGGTTCTGTGCGAGCCTGCCCTGACCGAGGAATTGGCCGAGGAGCTCTGCCACAAGCTCTACAAAGCAGGACTCGAAGAAAACTATCCGGACTGGGTAGTCGGCTCTGCCTACGCAGCCATTACTTTTTCTTACGAGGTGGCGAAACAGCTTGGCGTCAAGCACGCTTTCGCCGAAAAAACTTCCGAACCGCATAAAATGTCTTTCAAAAGAGTGGAGATTCCAGAGGATTCCGTGGTCCTGCAGGTGGAAGAGCTTATCACGACAATGGGAACGGTAAACGCAGTAAGAGAAGCTGTTGTTAGGGAAAACCCGTATTCGGTAAACTTCTTGCCTTTTATCGGAACAATCGTTTACAGGCCGGCGAAGCTTGATGAAAACAGCCATAGGATCATTTCCCTGATCGAACAAATTGTTTGGTCTGTTCCTCCGGAAGAGTGTCCGCTTTGCAAGGAAGGGTCTGTTCGCTACCAGCCCAAAGAGTACTGGAAAGAGCTTACCCAAAGGTGATTTATTCACCTTGTTTTTTTATTCCCAACCTGTTATTATATACTCAATTACACTAACCAAGCTTAGATTATGTTGGACATTAAATTCATAAGAGAGAATCCTGATAAAGTCAAAGAGGCCTGCCAGAAGAAAAAGGTTGATTTCGACGTTGATGAGTTTTTGAAGATAGACGAGAGGAGGAGGGAGCTGATGAAATCAATCGAGGAGCTCAATGCCATAAAGAATCAGGCCAATAAAAGAATACAACTGGCCCAGAGCGAGCCGGAAAGAAAAGACATTATTTCCCAGATGCAGGAACTGGACAAGAATTCCGATATTCAGGACAAGGAATTCAAGATAATCGATGAAGAGTTTAAGAAATTGATGCTTTTGGTTCCCAATATTCCGGATGAGTCTGTTCCTGTTGGAGATTCTGACTTGGACAATGCCGAGGTCAGGAAGTGGGGCAAGATTCCCGGATTTAATTTTGAGCTCAAGGACCATGTTCAGCTGGCCAAGGATTTGGACCTGATTGATTTCGAAAAAGGAGCCGCTGTGTCCGGGTTCAGAGGGTATTTCCTCAAGAAAGAAGCGGCGCTTTTGTGCTTTGCCATTTGGCAGTATGCCCTGGACATTTTGAGGAAAAAGGGTTTTACGCCCATGATTGCTCCTTCTCTGGTCAAAGAGAGCGCTTAATCGGAACCGGATATTTGCCCCAGCAGGAAGACGAAGTTTATTGCGCCGGGGATGGCATGTATCTGGCCGGCACTTCCGAGGTCCCGGTCATGAGCTATCACGCTGGCGAGGTTCTGAAAGAAGAAGACCTGCCTTTGAAGTATCTGGGATTTTCTCCCTGTTTCAGGACGGAAATCGGGAGCTATGGCAAAGATACCCAGGGAATTTTCAGGGTTCATGAGTTCATGAAGCTGGAACAGGTTATTTTCTGCAGGAACGACAAAGAAGAATCAGTCAAATTGCACGAAGAAATCACCAAGAACGCCGAAGAAATCCTCCAGGGCCTGGAAATTCCTTACCGGGTTGTTTTGAACTGCACCGGGGATTTAGGGCTGGGCCAGGTCAAGAAATATGACATCGAGTGCTGGGTTCCGTCCCAGAACCGCTATCGGGAGACCCATTCTTCCTCGTATTTCTTTGATTTCCAGACCAGGAGATTGAATATCAGATACAAAACAAAAGAAGGGGAAATCAAATTAGCTCATTCTTTGAACAATACGGGCATTGCCACGCCGAGGATTCTCATGCCTCTTCTGGAGAATAATCAGCAGAAGGACGGAAGCGTCCGGGTTCCCAAAATTTTATACCAATACCTGGGATTTAAGGAAATCAAAAGAAAATGACAGTCGAGCTAAGGGAAAAAACAATAGAAGTCTCGGGAGTGAGGACGAGGTATAGAGCGGTTGGCCAAAGCGAGAAAAAAGTTTTAATCTTGCACGGCTGGGGAGCGACCTCCTACTCCTGGAGAAGCGTGTCTTATTATTTGGCCGACAAGGGTTTTGAGGTTATTGCTCTTGATTTGCCGGGATTCGGCGAAACTCCTGCGCCCAAAGACGTTTGGGGAACAGATGATTATGTCCGTTTCGTCGAGAGTTTCGTCAAAGAGATGGATTTGAGCAAGTTTTATCTTATCGGCCATTCGTTCGGCGGAGCCTTGGCTTTGAAATTCGCGGTTAATAACAGTCATTCGGTTGAGAAACTGGCTTTGTGCGCGGCCGTGATTATCAGGAAAGAAAGATTGAATTTGAGGCAGAAGATTTCCAAGTTTTTGGCCAAGCACAGCTCCAAGATAATCGACAAAACCCCGGTTTATCCGTTTTTTGAAAAAATCGCCTATAGGGTGGCCGGAGCTTACGATTATTACCATGCCAACTCCATAATGAAAGAGATTTTCAAGAAGGTAATTGTTGAGGACATGAGCGACTTGGCGGAGAAGCTGGACAAGCCCTGCTTGATTGTCTGGGGAGAGCACGACCAGGCTGTTCCTTTGCAAGACGCTTTTGATTTGAACGACTTGATAAAGAATTCGGAATTGAAGGTCATTAGGAACACGGGGCACAATCCCCACCGGGGCCATTACGAGGAATTGTCCCGGTCCCTGGTTAATTTCTTTGAGAAACAATGACTTATTTGGAATTAACATTCGTTTTGTTGTTTTTTTCAGCCGTTGCATCCTGGTTTTTGAAGCAGGTCAAGAATTATCTTTTTTGGCTGTATCTCTGGCAGCTGAAAAACTATCATTTCGGCAGGTTTTTGGCCCACTTCAGAACCGAGGCCGGAAAGAGAATAATATCCAACTGGCTGTTGGTTTTTGCTTTTTTTGTTTTGGCGTCTTTTTTGATTTTTTACCCCTTAACCTATAGTCTCCATCTGGTATCTTTGTTTGTTTTTTATTCCGTTCTCGTGCTGGAGGGGCTGGTTTTCATCAAGAACTTGTTTCTGGGAAAATTGAAGAGGCCGCAGTTCACTTCCAAAATTATTTTTCTTTCTTTCTTCAGCTTCGCCGTTCTTTTGATTTTTTCCTTTGACATTTTCTACAATCCTTTCGACTCTCCTTTTTACACCCTTTCTTATCTTTTCCTGCTGGACCTTCTGGCTCCTCTTGTAGTTTCTTTCATTGTTGTCATCTTTCAGCCCCTGACAATCATCCTGCGGAACAGAACCATTAAAAAGGCGACCAGGAAAAGGGAAAAACTGGAAAATCTTTTGACTATCGGCATTACCGGTAGCTATGGCAAAAGTTCGGTCAAGGAATTTTTGAAAACAATTCTTTCCCTTGATTTCAAGGTCGTGGCCACGGAGAAGAACGAGAATTCGGAAATGGGCGTTTCCGAATGCATCTTGAAAAAAGTCAGCGAAAAGCACGAAATTTTCATCTGCGAAATGGGCGCCTACAACCGGGGAGGAATAAAACTGCTTTGCTCCATTGCCAAGCCCAAGGTGGGAATAATCACCGGAATCGGTAACCAGCACTTGGCCACTTTCGGCTCGCAGGATAATATTATGCGGGCCAAGTTTGAACTGATTGATTATCTGCCCGAGGAAGGATTGGCGGTCTTAAACTGGGATTCGGAGCTGGTCAGAAAAGGATTCAAGAAAAAGATTTCCAATATCAAATACGGCGTTTTGAACAGGGAAGACGTCTGGGCTGAAGACATTAAGGTTGAAAAAGACAGAATAAGCTTCAGGGCCTGCTTTAAAAACAAGGATTCGGTCAAGATAGAGGCCGGGGTGGCGGGAGAGCAGAACATTCCCAATCTTTTGGCCGCCATTGCCGTGGCCAGGAAATTGGGCATGGGGCTTAGGGACATTGCCTCGGCTTGCAGAAAAATCAAGGAAAACAACGTATTTTCGTTCAGGAAAATTGATGTCCTTAATTTCAGCTATTCTTCCAATCTCGACGGGGTCTTGTCTCATTTGGACCATTTAAAACACTGGCCGGGGAAAAGAATGGTGGTTATGCCCTGTTTGATTGAGCTGGGAAAAGATTCCAAAGCTGCGCACGAGGAAATCGGGAGGAAGATTGCGGAAACTTGCGATTTGGCTGTTGTTACCAGCAAGGAATGCTTGTCTGCGATTAAAGGCAATGCGGTTTTCGTGAGCAATCCTTTAAAGATATTTGAAAAGATAACGAAGGAGCTGTCCCCGGGAGACGTTGTTCTTCTGGAGGGCCGGGTTCCGGAAAAATTAATCAAGCTTTTAAAATGAAAAAAGTCATTTCCAGCATTCTTTCTCCCAACTTTGAAAAAGACGATGTGTCTTTGAGCTTAAAGCTTGTTTTTTCTCCCTGGAAATGGAAAAAGGGACCCGAGATTAAGG
>Ga0265297_10012268_pt1 | contig 10320 bp, 7 predicted proteins | sample Munlanlwell13791_FD_192502 | JGI IMG/M metagenome (GOLD analysis project Ga0265297, IMG submission 192502) | Leachate microbial communities from a municipal landfill in Southern Ontario, Canada - Leachate well 137-91 | ecosystem: Engineered > Solid waste > Landfill > Unclassified | place...
AGAAGCTGTTGGCTGAGCTGGGTCAACTGGAGGAGCAATCACTGTTGCCCCAGCCGGCTGTCCCTGTTTACTGTCAGCTATCTGTCCAAGAATGGCTTGGGCCGAGGCGGCAAGGGTCCGGACAAACTCCGCATTGCCTCCCCCCTCTCCGGTCACGACCTGAACCTTTGTATTCGGGTTATCATACAGGGCGAGGGTTGTCTCCGCTCCGAGAACCGCCTTCATGGCTTCTAAGTTTCCACCAAAGGCTCCGTTCAGCAACCAGGCACCGACTGCTCGAGCTTTAAACGTTGCTTCTATCCCGGCAGCCTTACCTTCACCGATCTGCTTTTGAAATGACCCTTCGCCACGACCTTCTGCTTCTCGGGCTTCGGCGTCTGCCTTAGATTTTGCTACCCGGCCCTTACCTTCTCGCTGGGCAACCTGCTCGGCCGAAAAAGAATTGATGAAAGCCTGGGCGGTCGTATCATTCTCCGCCGCCATCTTGTTTATGACCATTGACGGCCCCAACAAGAATCCAAAGTCTTTCTCAATTCCTTCAGCCACCTGTGACATCCATTCCTCAAATGACATCTGCGAGATGTCCTTGGGGTCGGCTGGAACAATGGCTGTGACTGGCGGGTTATTTGGATCGAGCTGGCTTACCTTTATGACGTTGATTTCGTCGTAATTACGTGAGCCGAAATACAGAATGGCCATCGCATCTAGCCGTGCGCAGATGGCATTGAACCAGTCATCTGTTTCAAATAACGCCACATACGGATTACGGCAGGCCAAGTAGAAGACGTACTCAAATTGCATACGTACGTTTTCTCTGACCACATAGATAACCTTAGAGTAATACAAGGTCATCTTGAGATAAACGAAGCAGGACGGCTCATTCCGATGTTTGGGCTGTGAGTAGGACGATTGCCGATCTACTTCCATCGTCGATGCTCTCAGTGTGTACCAATATGGTAGGACAAACGGCCAAAAGCCGATCCAAATCAGCCCGAACCACTGGTACATCTTTTTTTCTACCCAGCTCAAATCCATTTCTGGTGGATCTTCGCCAGGATCAAGGGGGACGAAACCCCATTGCTTTGTTGGAACTTTGGGCTGATGACTTTCGTTATACTCCTTAGCCTCTCTCCTGGTTCTTAGTTGGCGAAAGCCAGCTAGTCCTCCTAAAAATCCCAGAACCCTTTCTCCCTTAAGGATTCCCATCGACTTGCCTTCAGCATCAAATGCTAGGAACATCCGAAGCTTGGCAAGCAGATAGATGATTCCTGGGGAGACGGGGATCATTCCGACCACGAAAGCTATCATGGCGACAAACACATGGAACAAAAACGTTAACATAACTACCTTACCTTTCTTATCTCTCGCTTTAGGCGAGAAGTTTTTGACAAAAACCATTTATACGAACGAAACGAGGTATAATAGCCCCATTTCGGATATTCAATTAGTCTGCTCTCAATTATACACTATATAATATTTTAAGTCAAGGGTAAAAAAGGCGAAAATTTTGGTGGGCAGAGGGAGACTCGAACTCCCATGGATTACTCCACTAGCTCCTAAGGCTAGCGCGGCTACCAATTACGCCATCTGCCCGAATAAAAAAAGTACTTGTCCGCCCAGTAGGATTCGAACCTACGACCGTTCGCTTAAGAGGCGACTGCTCTACCAACTGAGCTATGGGCGGTTACTCAGAAATTTTATTATAACCAGGAGTAAAAAGCAACGAATAAGGGGCTTACCTCTTGACTAAAAAAGACTTTCATGTATAATATAAAGACATTATGAAAAAGATGCGCCAAAATTTTAATAAGAATTTAAGCGATATTAAGCCGCGTTGGCTTAGTGTGCTTAACAATGCCTCTCTTACTCGTACCCCTGCTTCGTCAGGGGGTTGGCGCTGTGTTTTAAGTGTTTGAATAATGGACTAAATTCGAAACTTTAGAACGCCGCGCGAAGCGGCGTTTTTTGGTTCTTTTACAAAGGCAATAGGAAAAAACAGAAGGAGATAAAAAGTGAATAAGGATGACAAAAGAAATCCGCTAAGCTACCTTTTTGGTAAGACTTGGCAGTATTCAGAAGGTAATCGAAAAAAGGTGGTGGGGTATTGGATCATGTTTACTGTGGCCAACTCCATCTCGCTCATTTTTCCACCGATCATCATGGCGACAATTATGAAGATTGTTGAACGTGATGGAATCAATTCGGTGAACTTGATGGGCTTATGGGGGCTATTGCTCTTAACGTTAGTGGCTGATTTAGGTTTTTGGACTCTCCATGGACCAGGTCGCTGCATCGAACGGAGCAATGCCTTCAAAGCTCGGCTGAATTATCGTCGATTTTTGTTAAAAGGGGTGTTGACCCTGCCTCTTGATTGGCATGCGGATCATCACTCCGGCGATACGATCGACAAAGTCGAAAAAGGGACAAATGCCATTTTTTCGTTCTCGGAGAATTCTTTCGAGATCATTTATGCGCTTGTTCAATTGGTGGTTGGCTTGGGGGTGCTTATTTATTTTAGTCCCCTTGCTGCCCTCCTCGCTTTTTTGCTGATCGTTTTGTCTTGTTGGATCACGACCCGCTTTGATCGAGTTATTGTTGGGCAATACCGAGAACTTAATCGAGCCGAAAATCGAGTTTCCGAAAGCGTGTTTGATGCGGTGAGTAATATCTCAACGGTCATCATTCTGCGCGTCGAGAGACTGGTTTTTAGCTCGATTATCCATCGCGCCGAACAGCCCTTTGATCTCTTTAAGCAAAATCAACGCTTAAACGAAACCAAATGGTTCTTGACTAATGTTTGTTGCACGATCATGACGATCGTGGTGTTGGGATTTTACTTTTGGCAAAATCTTGGCAGTTCTCCGGGAGTTTTGGTTGCCAGTCTTTTTCTCTTGATTAAATATCTAGAGAGGATAAGTGATTTGTTTTTCAAGTTTGCCGGCCTGTATGGCGACATCTTGAAATATAAATCACGGATTGCTAACTCCGAAGAATTGAGCGCTGATTTTCGAGTTGAAAATTTCTCTAACCATGTTTTGCCGGGAGACTGGCAAAACTTCGAGGTGAGAGATCTAAGCTTCTCTTATGCCAATGGTGAGGGCTCAAACTTCTGTCTAGACAAAGTAGCGTTCTCAGCCAAGCGTGGAGAGAAGATCGCTTTAGTCGGCGAAACGGGCAGTGGTAAAACCACCTTCCTCAAAGTCATTAGGGATCTCTATCATCCAGAAGAGCTGGTTCTCTCGGTGGATGGAGAAAAAGTGACGCAGGGATTTGGCGGTATCAGTCGAGCAATTTCGCTTGTTCCCCAGAGCCCAGAAATTTTTGCCAATACAATTTTGGCAAATATCACGATGGGGGCCGAGTATGATTTAGATTTTGTTCGACATTTTACGCGTCTGGCTTGCTTTACCGACGTAGTTGAAAATCTCCCTAAAAAATTTGACTCTTCCCTTAACGAAAAGGGGGTCAATTTATCGGGAGGGCAACAACAGAGATTGGCTTTGTCTAGGGGCCTGTTGGCTAGCCACGACAAAGCCATTCTTCTTCTCGATGAGCCAACCAGTAGCCTCGATGCTCTAACAGAACTTATGGTTTATCAAAATATCTTCGAGGAATTTGAAGATAAAACTGTAATTTCTACCGTTCATCAATTGCACCTTTTGCCTCTATTTGATCGAATTTGTGTTTTTGAAAAGGGTCGGATTATTGCCTCTGGCAATTTGTCAGAGCTCCAATCTTCTTGCCCTAAATTTGCCGACCTTTGGGAGGCAAGGCAAAAAGCCCAAAACGGTCAATAGCGCGACCCCGCCAGTGATAAACACTGGCGGGGTCTTCTTGTGCCTAGGGAGGGAGTCGAACCCTCAATCCCTTTCGGGCGACAGATTTTAAGTCTGTAGCGTATACCAATTCCGCCACCTAGGCATATTTAATTTTTACATTTTAATTTTCAATTTGCAGTGAGGCTCAGGCCGGAGTTGAACCGGCGCATAGCGGTTTTGCAGACCGCCGCGTTAACCACTTCGCCACTGAGCCATTAACTATATCTTATCTTAATATAATGTTATCTGGCAACTTTCTTGAGCGACTTTTAAAATAACTTAAAAAAATATCCGATTTCCTTTTTAAGCAAATGTCGATCGGGCATTGGTGATACATTAATTTAAAAAGCTCAAGGCTATCCTTTGTGCTATATCGTAATTGAAACGAGCGATTACCTTTATGAACAGGATGCATTGAAAGATTTATCTTTTTGCTCAACATATTACGCAATTGTTCTAGAAAAATTTTACTGCCAGAGCTAAATATAATACTAAGACGCTTTATCCTCGTTTTGTCTTTATTTTTTTCAACATAGACGCAACCATCTCCGTCAAAATAACCCCTAACAAAATCACTCAAAAATTTATTTGGTAGGCTTATTAATTTTATTGTTAATGATTTGTGAGGATATAGACCTAGGTTAATTAGATCATTATACATTTTATGGCTCCCGATCCTTAAGCGGTATAGAGGCTTGCGGTTATGGGAAGGGGGGTTAATTTTAACGATCTTATGGCCCGAACCTAACCAAGATTTAAACTTTGAAATTGTTATTTTGTCAGTGCTCGTAACTCGAACATATTTACCTCTTATGATAGGTGAATTTTCCAAACTTCCATCCGCATAAAGATAGCCAAGAACATAAGCCATCTTTCTGGTCCAATTTTCAAAGAAACCTTCATTTACTGGATATTTTATACCCATGCAGTATTAATTGTAGGTGATAAAGTAAAATACTGCAAACTTCTATATCCGGCCCAGTATCCCCTCGATTTTTTGGCGGTTTTTTTCGCCAGCATCGATTTCGAAGTCAATAAAAGGGATCGTTTTCATCGGCATTTCGCGGGCAATCAATTGACGAAGATCAGTTCGTTTGCGTTTGGCAAAAGCGAGAGCCTCTTCCTCATAACTTTCAGGGAAGACTGATAAAAAAGCAACGACATTTTTTAAATCACTACCAATGTCGCAATGAGTCACCGTCACCACTGATTTAGTGTTGGCCTCCAGATTAAGAAAGGTCGAAATTATTTCTTGCAGGCGGCCGGCCACTTTTTCTTGTCGGTGGGTCATTTTGTCGTTATTTCAAAAACTTCAATATAATCACCAGGCGCAATTTCCATCTTCGCATCAATCTCGGCGCCAAATTGTGTATTTTCTTCTACCTCGTCGGTTTTAATCTTTTGCATTTGGAGGCCAACGATTTTGCCGCGGCCAATTTCATTTTCGCGTCTTAGAATTTTTACTTCTTTGCCTCTGACCACTTTGCCTTGGCCAACAATCCCGCCGACAATTTGTTTATCACCTTTCCCCCCAAAAGTTTTTAAGATTTTGGCTTTACCCAACACCTCTTCAATTGTTTGTTTGGGGGCGGCCTTTTTCATTTCTTCTTCTAACCATTCCGAAAGTTTGTAAATAATGTCCGAAGTTTCGATCGTGGCGCTGGCTTTTTCGGCCAGGGTGAGAGCACTTTTCTCGGCTTTAACGCGAAAGCCAATAATTTTGGCATTGGGGAAGGCTTGTACTTGCTTAACATCATTTTCGGTAATCGAACCAACGCCGAGATCAACAATATGGAGATTAACATTTTCGACTTTCAATTTGGCCAATTCTTTTTCGACGGCCTCAAGGGTGCCCGCGACATCGGCTTTAATGATGATCGGGAGATTAACGATGCCATCCGTCTCGCTCGCGCAATTTAAGGTCCGACGACAATTAGCCTCATCGGGAGCACAGGCGGCAAAGCATTCTGCCTCTTTTTTATCAGTAAAGGCTTTAAAGGGGGAGCCAATCGTCGGCAATTTGGCAAAGCCGAAAATGTGAACCGGCGCGCTAAAGGTCGCATCTTTAATTTGATGATCAAGAAAATCGGCGAGCCGTTTGATCTTGGTAATTTCTTTACCCACCACGATATAATCAGTGGCGTGGAGAGTTCCGTTTTTAATGATAAAAGTGGCCGTTGTACCGCTTTTCGGATCGAGACGAGTTTCGAGCACAAAGCCTTCGGCGGGAGCGTTGGGGCCACCCTTGAGCTCTTCAAGCTCGGCGACAAGTAAGAGGAGGTCGAGCAATTCGTTAACGCCTGTCCCTTCTTTGGCTGAGATTAAGGCGACGGGGATATTGCCACCATAACCCTCAACAAAGACGCCATTTTCAGCGAGACTTTGTTTGGCTTTCTCGATATCGGCGGCCGGTTTATCAATTTTATTAATCGCTACCACAAAAGGTGTCTCGTGATCTTTGATTGATTGCAGGGCCTCAAGCGTTTGGGCTTTAACCCCTTCTTCGGCCGAAACAATTAAAATCGCGATATCGGCAATTTGGGCTCCACGCTCGCGCATGGTGGTAAAGGCGGCATGGCCGGGCGTATCAACAAAAGTAATTTTATGTCCGCTATGAACGACTTCATAAGCAGTGGTGTGCTGGGTAATCCCGCCGGCTTCCTTATCAACGACATTGGTTTTGCGAATATAATCTAGCAATTTTGACTTCCCATGGTCAATATGACCCATCACGGCAATAACGGGGGGACGCTCAATCAAACCGGTTTTTGTTTCTAAATTAGACATAAATAAACTAACCAGCGAGTGGTTTTTCTCATTAAACCAGAAAAATGGCTAAAATACTAGCCCAGAGCCTTGTTGATGACCTCCTTTTCTTCTTCTGAAAGTTCGTATTCACTCTTGCCTTCAGTGAGGGGCTTAGCGTAAACGCTAACTTTGTCGCGCGAATATAAACTGGAGATTACCACTCCATCACCTTTCTCGTCCATAAAAGCGGTGGCAAAACTTTGATTACCGCCCTGATCACGAAAAGGATTAAAGCGGATAGTATGAATTTTTTGTAAGGCTTTGGCCAAGCGCTCATTGATACTATCAATTTCTTGAGCGATCATTTTGGTGCGTTCGTCCAGTCGGCGGGCGGTTTTAACAAACTCATCAATCACGTCTTCAAAATCGTTGGCCCGTCGGCCCGAGAGGAGACGAGTCAATCTTTTGTCGAGAATCAACATTCTTACCAGCAAAAAAACAGTAATCACCACAAACCCGACCGTAATGATAAAAAGCGTGGTCAAATCAATCATGGGCTTATTATATCAAGCCCTTATTAACCGCGCAAAGACTTTGTCCAAGGATTACCCTTGGAATTGGGGGAGCTGTGTTATAATTTGGGTCTAAACAAAAGGCAAAATTTGTGGTAGAGTTGCGAAATGGCAGGCAAAAAAAATAGCAAGAAAATCAGCCGAATTTATTGGGATACGGCGGCGGGGACGCCGGTAGATAAAAGGGTGTTTGAGGCGATGAAGCCGTTTTTGGGCGCGCCCCGCGAAGCCTTGCTTGCCCGGCGAAGCTTTAGCGGAGTCGGGGCGAAGGGGGGCAATGCCAACAGTATTCATAAAGAGGGGGTGGAAGCGAGCAGGGCGGTAGAAGAGGCACGGGCCAAGATTGCCAAGGTGCTTTTTGCGCACGCGGATGAAATCATTTTTACGGGGTCAGGGACGGAGTCTGATAATTTGGCGATTTTGGGGACGGCGGAGGCTATTGGTGTGCGAAGTACGACTTCGGGCGCACTTGAAGTCGGACTTCTCACAACCAAACATGGCCATATCATCACGACGGAAATAGAGCATAAAGCCGTGTTAGAGCCGTGTCGGCATTTACAAAAAAAGGGTTTTAAAGTCACCTATCTTAAGGTTGATAAAAACGGCCAAATTAATTTGAAAGAGCTAAGAGAATCATTAACCAAAGATACTTTTTTGGTATCGATAATGATGGCCAATAATGAAATTGGGGCGATTCAGCCAATTAAAGAAGTGGCGAAGATTTTACGGCATTTTAAAAATGAAAATCATTTAAATTTACATACCGGACAAGCAAGCCGACCCTATTTACACGTTGATGCTTGTCAGGCACCAAGATTTTTAGATCTTAATGTCGAAAAGCTCGGCGTTGATTTGTTGTCGTTTAATGGTTCTAAAATTTATGGGCCGAAGGGGGTGGGCGCACTTTATGTTCGTCGCGGAGTAATGCTCGCGCCAATTATTATGGGCGGTGGACAAGAACGAGGTTTGCGATCGGGGACGCTTAATGTGGCGGGGATTGTCGGGCTCGCTCGCGCGCTGGAGATTTGCCAGGTGGAGCGTGAGCTCGAAGTAAAAAAACTATCTAAATTGCAAAGCAGACTTATGACTGAGTTGAAAAAAATATCAAATCTTGTCATTAACGGGCCAGATATGGCGAGTGGCTCAGCTGTGCGAAAAACGACTTCGTTACACGAAGTCGCATTTCTCACATCTTCGCCTCTCACATTTTCTCGCTTGCCAAACAACATCAATTTTTCAATTAAAAATTTTGAAGGGGAGCAATTAGTGATCGAGCTAGATGCTAAGGGTTTTGCGGTCTCGAGCGGGAGCGCTTGCTCGCACGATAGTGGTGAGGGTTCTTATGCCATTCGCGCCATTGGTGGTGATGAAGCTCGAGCCACTGGGGCCGTGAGAATTAGTTTTGGTCGAGAAGCCTCAGCAACCGAGGTTGGCCGTTTTGCTAAAGCGCTAAAAGAAATAATCAAAAAATATCAGGGTCTAGCTTGAAAATTTGGAAAGTGCTATAATAAAATTTAATTAAAACTATGGATATTAAAGATTTAAATCGTAGCCAATTTTTGTTGCTATTATTGCTGATTATGCTGGTTTGTTCGATTACCACAGCTGTTGTTACCGTGACCTTGCTTGATCAGTCGCCCAAAGCGGGCATTGCCAACACGGTTAACCGGGTAATTGAACGGGTTATTCCCGGCGCTACCACGACCGTCATAAAAATTGTTAAAGAAACGCCAACCGTTAGCGAGGGTGAACAAGTGGTTAAGGCCACTGAGTCTGTTTCTCCGGCGGTAATTAAATTGGTTCGAAAAACTGACAAAGGGAGCGAAAATCTCGGTACCGGTTTTGTCGTACGGGATGGCCTCATTGTCACCGCGCTTAAAAATATTCCGGGCGACTTAACCGGGACAGGTCTCGAAGTGGTTAAGGGTTCTGTTTCCTCTTTGGCTGAAGTTTTATCTCGCGATTTAGACAATAATATTGCCTTTATTAAATTTACGGCGACCAGCACTCTTTCGGCCGGGAGCTTAGCTTTTAGCGAAAAATCGCCAGCCAGTGGTCAAACCGATGTCGCCCTCTCTTATTCTGAAAGTGGCAATCCCGACATTATGATTGGTTTGGTTATGGGGATAATTCCCGCCACTGCCTCCTCCACCTCTTCGGCAAACCAAAATGTCGATTTAATTCGTACTGGTTCAGTGATCGGTGATAATATTGGCGGGCCAGTGGTTGGTTTAGACGGTAAAGTGATAGGCATCGGCATCTCGCGTGGCTATGCTCTCTCTGCTCCCGCTCTCAAAATTCTGATCGATCAAATAAAATGATAAACTATGCCTCCATTTCAAAATTTTACAACCAAAGCCCGCGAAGCCATTCGCCGAGCTCACGAACTCGCGATTGAACGGGGCCAAAATCAAGTTAACCCCTTTCACCTATTAGCGGCTTTATTGGTGCAGGACGAAAGTTTGATTATCTCTATCCTCGACAAACTTGAAATTGATTCTTTGGCCTTAACCGAACACGTGCTCGATAGCATTGAAGCCTTTGGCGGAGGTAACGTGATGAGTCCGTCTTATCAAATTTATTTAACGCCCGACTTGGTTAAGGTCTTTGATACCTCGGCGAAGGTGGCTGGTAATTTGGGCGAAGATTTTGTTTCGACCGAACATTTATTATTGGCCCTTCTTGATGTCCCTAGCGCAGCCCATGATTTACTTGTTCGTTTTAAGGTTAATCGCGAGGCGGTGATGCATGTTATTGACGAAATTAAATCGGGGAAGATTTCGCCACTCGAAACAAATAAAAAACTTAAAGCCATCGAAAAATTTACCAAAAACCTTACTGATCTAGCTCGGGCGGATAAATTGGATCCGGTCATTGGTCGTGATGAAGAAATTCGTCGGGTAATGGAGATTTTATCGCGTCGCACAAAAAATAATCCGGTTTTGGTGGGTGAGGCGGGTACCGGCAAAACAGCGATTGTTGAGGGCCTCGCGATTCGCATCGCGAAAGGTGAGGCGCCAGAGTCTTTGCGTGATCGTGAGATCGTTTCGCTTGACCTCGGGATGCTCTTGGCTGGCACTAAGTATCGGGGCGAGTTTGAAGAACGTTTGAAAAATATAATTAAAGAAATTGAAAAATCCGACGGTAAGATTGTCTTATTTATTGATGAGATTCACACCATT
>Ga0265297_10012269_pt1 | contig 10319 bp, 10 predicted proteins | sample Munlanlwell13791_FD_192502 | JGI IMG/M metagenome (GOLD analysis project Ga0265297, IMG submission 192502) | Leachate microbial communities from a municipal landfill in Southern Ontario, Canada - Leachate well 137-91 | ecosystem: Engineered > Solid waste > Landfill > Unclassified | place...
GATCTCAAAGGGCTTTTTCAGACTCCCTGCGATACCGTCGAGATCAACCATGTGCTGGGGCATTTTTTCATTCACGCTTGCAATGATCACGGGGATATGACGCCACTTTTCCTGTGCACGCAACCACGCATAGAATTCCTCCCCGTCCATCACCGGCATAATGAGGTCCAGAATGATAAGATCCGGCGTTTCCTTTTCAAGGACCGCTATAGCCTCCTTTCCGTTCATCGCGATCAGAACCTGGAAGGATTCCCCTTGAAGAAAAAGCCGGTAAATATCCTGAAAATCATTATCATCTTCAACGATCAATATTTTTTTCATAGTCCCTCTCGTTCTGCCACGACTCATGTGGCCGGGTTTGATTTATGCGTTCTTACTTGCGACTTGATACGACGGAAGCACAACCTCAAAAACACTGCCCCGACCGGTGCCTTCGCTCTTAGCCCAGATCTCTCCCTCGTGTAAAGCCACGATCTCCTTGGAAATAGTCAGACCGACCCCGATCCCGAGTGTCGACGGCGTTTTCTGAAAGAATGCCTCAAAGATCCTTTGAAGATTTTCGGGCTCGATCCCGATCCCGGTATCTGCCACCTCCGCAAAAACATCGTTTCCACGGATCGAGGAGGTGACTGTGATACTGCCATCGGGAGTGAATTTTGTGGCGTTCGTAATGAGGTTAACAAACACCCGGTAAAGCATGTCCGGATCTCCGAGCATCTTGAGCGGCAGCGGAGAAAGCCGGGGCTCAAGCTTTAAATGATGCTGTTCAACCAAGGGACGCATATCGTTCACCACGAGTCTGAGCACGTCATTGAGATCCAGTTCCTGCTTTTTGATGTCCGACATGCCGGATTCCACCTTGGAAAGGTCCATGATGCTCGAAATGGTCCGCATCAAACGGTCCGCATTGTCGCTAAGCATTTTGATCATGGGAAGAAGTTTTCCTTTTTCAGGATCGTTCGCCATTTGCCTGGCCAGCCATTGTGTCGTCATGATGAATTTGGCAGTGGGAGTCTTGAGCTCGTGCGCCACGTCGCGAACAAGCGTTTCTTTCATCATTTCCACGCGGCGCAGATCCGTAATATCACGCATGACACCCTGAATGAGGCGGAGGTTTCCCTCATAGTCCACGACCGGCGTGAGGTTGGTCTGGTAATAAATCTCTGCGTGATGAAGCCGGTGAAATTGTTTGGTATTCAAATGCTCCACGGGTTTTTTGGTCCGCACGATCGTTTCAAGCGAATCCTGGAATTTCTGTGCTTCTCCCGGTGCGTGCATCAAAAAGAAAAACGGGAGCCCTTCTGCAAGGATCTCTTCACGTGTGTAACCTGAGAAACCACGATTAAGGATCATAAGCTCGCCTTCCGGGGTGATGGAAAAAATGATATCGCTCACACCATTGACGATCGAGCGGTATTTCTCCTCGGACTCCTCGAGGGCCTGACTACGCACCCGCAAGTGCTCAAAGCTTTGCACCAGGCGGCTGACCACTTTGTTGAACGCCTCGCCGACTTCCTGGATCTCATCACGGGAATGGATGTTGGCCCGCGCATCGAGGTCCCCGGCCAGGATATTGCGCGCGGTTTTTTGCAGTGAGGTCAGAGGCCGCATGATCAGCCAGGTGATCCATGTGATCACAAACGTCACGATAATCACCAAGAGAAAAGCAACAAAGAATTTTTCGACAAATATCTTCTGGAGTTCCTTTTCGAATTCGACCCTGGAAAAAATAATGATAAGACGCCCGAGTGTTTTTTCTCCGCTCATGATGGGCGCCACGGCCGCATAGGTATTGGGGTTGATCTTTTCAACTCCGAAAAAATCCTGTTTATAAAAAAGCCCTGGGGAGGTTTTACTTTCAGGCCGGCTACTGCCGAGGATTTTCCCGTCAGAACCCTCCACGCGGATCTCATCCACATCGGACTGTTCGGCCAAAAGCTGGACATAGGCCTTGATGGAGCGCTGGTCTTGCACCTCAAGCGGAATCCTGAGCGTCTCGGAAAAGATCTCCGCAATGGTCTGAAGCCGTTCCTCCTTGTATTTGATCATCATGTCGCGAAAAACATTGAAGGTCGTAAGAAGCACAAAAAAAACGATCCCGAGCACGAGGACCAGCACCGACAACGACAGTTTATAGCGAATGGGCACACGCCAAGTATGTCGCTGGGACGATTCCTCCTGGTTATCGGAAATCCTGTGATTTTTCGGCATTAGGGTCTTCAATATTTCCCCGGAGATCCGGCTTTTTAAAAAAACATGCCCTATATCAAAACTTTAAAAGTTCTTTTAAAACGAAGCGGTTTTTGTTTATCGGCAAATTTCTCAGGTTTTAAAATACTCCTCCCAACGAAGAGCCATGTCCTTCAACACCTCCAGATCTCCCGGAAGTAACGTATATTGACGGATATCCTCCCGGGAAACCCACCTGAAATCTTTACACTCGATCGGCCGGGGCTCCCCGCTCACCCATCGGCAAAAAAAGAAGAAAAGCGATATCTTGCGCTCCGGAGTTCCATGCACTCTATTGCAGAGGAATTTCTCGGGATGGATCCGGATCCCCAGCTCTTCGAAAGCTTCACGTTCGAGACATGACTCGATTGTTTCATCCTGCTCACGCTTGCCGCCCGGGAATTCCCAATAGCCGCCGAAACTGTCTTTCAGATGACGCTGAGCTATCAGGAGTTTCCCGTTCCTGTGAATGATCGCACAGCCGACCTCAAGAGTTTCCATCATTTTTCTTCCGGACAGAAGGCCCGGCTCGCGAGTGGAGCGATCCTGTACGGCCCCAATACCAATTCAATCGCTGTGAAGCGGGGATTGGGACTGTCCAAACTACCCTTTAGAAAAGAAAAAAATAAAGACTTAGGCGGAAAAATTATTTTGATGGTCATCAAACGGCTTTTTTGAAAATCCCAGGGTTAAACAATTGGAGGTATTGTACTCAACAGTCTTGTCCTATGGAATCTTTTTATCAGTACTGATTCTCCATTAAAAAAATAACGGGTAATCAGTACAGTCCAAACTTTTATTTCTCTTCTTAAATGGTAGTTTGGGCAACCCCAATTTCAGCTTCGCTGAAATTGATAAGTATTGGGACAGTCCAAGTCGCCTTTCATGAAAAAAAATCAAGACTTGGACAGGGGAAAAGCAGGCGTCAGGACCACTCTAACCCCCTATCTTCATTGACTTTGAAGCTTTTGTCCCTATAATCACAGCCTATGTCCAGCGGTTCCTATTTTTACCAATATCTTTTTATCGGTATCTTCTTCGTTTTTGCGCTTGTTTTTGCCATGATCCCCTTGGCCCTGGCCTGGTTCTTAGCTCCCAAGAAACCATCGGCTGAGAAACAAGCGACTTACGAATGTGGCTTGGCCTCTCGGGGTGACCCTTGGATACAGTATCATGTGCAATATTACCTTTTTGCCCTGATCTTTGTTATTTTTGACGTTGAAACGGTCTTCATCTACCCGTGGGCCGTCGCTTTTAAAAAGCTGGGGCTCTTCGCATTCGTGGAAATGGCCCTATTCATCGCCATCCTCGCTTTCGGCCTTGTTTATGCCTGGAAGAAAAAAATGCTTGAGTGGGAATAAAAAAATGGGGTAGACCGGTTTTCCAAAAAACCAGTCCCATTTTTCAAAATAAAATCCGAAAGAACTTTATGGCATTCACAAAAAATATATCCTCGGTTGATGAACCGCTCCGCACAGAACTCGCAAAAAAAGGTGTGATCTGGACGAGTCTGGATTTTCTTTATAATTGGGGCCGGCGCTCGTCCATATGGCCCATGCAATTCGGCCTTGCCTGTTGTGCGTTCGAGATGATTGCCGCAGCCTGCGCCCGTTATGACATTGCCCGGTTCGGCGCCGAACTTTTCCGCGCTTCGCCGCGCCAGGCCGATCTTATGATCATTTCGGGGACTGTTACCAAAAAAATGGCGCCCCAGGTTGTCCGTCTTTATAATCAGATGCCGGAACCCAAGTATGTGCTCACAATGGGCGCGTGTGCAATCTCGGGGGGGCCTTTTATCGACGGGTACAATGTTTTGCGCGGGATCGATCGTTACATCCCGGTCGATGTCCATCTCCCCGGGTGTCCTCCCCGGCCCGAAGCCCTGCTTTATGGGCTCATGCAACTCCAAAAAAAGATCGCCTCACAGGAGATCCTGAAAGCGGAGTGGTATCAAAAAGGCCTGAAGCGGGAGTTCCCGGTCCCTGATCTCGGCCCCAACGGTCTCATTCCAAAATTCAATCCTGAGGTTTGGCAGCCGTCAAAAAGGAATCCTCGCAGGGAACATTACGGGCAAACGATCCTTGTCGGAAAAAAACAGAAAGCTCCGGACTTGGAACTTGGAGCAGCCGCCAAACCCGCCGCACCGGGGGCTGCCGCCTGATATGAATATCCCCGTTGAAGAGATCAAAAAAGAACTAGAAACCCGACTGCCGGATGTCAAACTCCACCTCGTCAGGGATTCTCTTTTGATCGAAAATCCGGAGGATCTGCTGCAGGTGGTTTTGTTTTTGAAGGAAAACCCGAAATTTCTTCTGGATTATCTTTCCTCAGTGACGGGCGCTGATTATCTGATGTTTCTGGAATCGGTCTATCATCTTTATTCGATGGCCCAAAAGCGGGGGCCCCTCGTGCTTCGCGTACGCGTCCCAAAGAGCAATGCGAAAGTTCCTTCGCTTGTCTCTGTTTACCGAAGCGCAGAACTTCAGGAGCGCGAAGCCTATGACACATTCGGCATTATTTATGAAGGTCATCCTGACTTGAGGCGTCTTTTCATGTGGGAGGATTTTCAAGGTTATCCCTTGCGCAAGGATTACGAACAGGAAGACGCAGAGGTCCTGGAAACCACGGATATCGCATGGCTTGAGGCCCACGGGGTCGGAATTCCCGGCGAGATGAAAGAAAAAGCGAAAGCGCTTCATGCGGCCGGCCAGCGCGCCGTTGCTCAAAAACCGGAAAAACCGCGGAATTAAAATCCCCGGGAAACGGGGAGCGGGAAACGTTGAACGAAAAAGTCTGGCGTTCCCCGCAAGATATTGAAAAAGCAATTGAGCTTTCATTAAAAAATAAGATGTGTTCATGGAACAAACTATGGATTTAAAAAATAAAGATAATACTCCGCTTCTCGAGATCAACTTCGGGCCCCAGCACCCGTCCACCCATGGCGTTTTCCGCATGACGGTACAGCTTGAAGGCGAAAAGATCTGCGGTCTAAAACCCGTCTTCGGATACCTGCACCGCAACCATGAACAGATCGCGGAGAATCTCCCCTACGCGGCCATTATGCCCTACACGGACCGGTTGGATTATGTGAATGCGCTGGCAAACAATTTTAGCTATGCGATCACGATCGAGAAACTCGCGGGACTTGACGTTCCCGAGCGGGCGGAATATATCCGTATCATCATGGCGGAACTCGCGCGTATTGTGAACCATATCACTGTCATCGGATTTATGCTGAACGACCTCGGCGCTTTTTTCACGCCGCTCCTTTATGCCTTCCGAGAGCGGGAACGGATCCTCGACCTTTTTGAGGAGGTCACCGGTTCGCGTCTGATGAACAACTATTTCCGTTTCGGCGGCGTGAAGAGAGACCTCACGGACGCGAACCTTGCCGCAATCCGGAAGATCGTCACCAGGTTTCCGGCATTTCTGGAAGAGTTCGAGAATTTGCTCACGAAAAACGAGATCCTCTGCATGCGTTGCCAGAATATCGGCATTCTGTCCGCAGAGACGGCGACGAACGCCGGCATCACCGGCCCGGTACTCCGCGCCTCGGGTGTGAATTATGACATCCGGAAGGTGGACAGTTACAGTATTTATAACCGTTTTGATTTCAAAATCCCGCTCGGCCAAAGAGGGGACGTATACGACCGCTATTATGTCCGGATCCTTGAGATACGCGAGAGTCTGAAGATCCTCGATCAGGCTTTGGTCAGGATCCCGCAGGGTGAGATCATGAACAAAAAAGCGCTCCCCTTCCTCAAGATGCCGCGCAACTTCAAACCCCCGGTGGGCGAGGCCTACGGGCGTGTTGAATCACCCAAAGGCGAACTTGGATTTTATGTCGTAAGCGACGGTACGCCGCAGCCGTGGCGTTATCACGTGCGCGCCCCGTCGCTCATCAATCTGACCGTTCTGGAAGAGATGTGCCTCGGCCAAAAGATCGCGGATGCGATCATCATCCTGGGAAGCATCGATATTGTGCTCGGGGAGACAGACCGATGACCGTTTTCGGATGGGGTGTTTTTAAAGGCATGCTGGTCACACTCAAGAACTTTGCGACCTCTTATTTCCGGAAGCCCGACGAAGGCGGCATCTTTACGGTCCAGTATCCGGAAGAACGTGAAAAAACGATCGAGAATTTCAGAAACTTTCCTTTTCTTGTTTACGATGAAACGCCGGAGAAGATACGCTGCGTGGCCTGCGGAATCTGTGAACGGGAATGTCCTCCTAAGTGCATTCATATTGAAATGGAAACGGACACCGCCGGGAAACCGGCGAGAAGGCCCGCTGTATTCGACATTGATTACGGGCTTTGCATGAATTGCGGCATGTGCGAGGAGGTTTGCCCTTTCGACTCGATCTTTATGGACCATGCTTTTGAAGTGACGGCCGTCCCCATATCTACCAATTTAAACAAAACTGTTCTTGATCAAAAGAAAACAAAAGTCAGTGCCGAAAGGGCCGAAGGACTTGTCCGTCATAAGGAAAAACTTTTGAAATCAAACGAATATTTCCGGGAGATCCGGCCGGCGTTGGCTTCGGCCATTGATCAGAAACGGAAAGCGGCGGAAGAGAAAAAGAGGGCCATCCCGCCACTCCGCCACAATGCGTCGGATGGACCCGTCCTGGGACGAGAAAGCACGGGCGGACAGGCGCAACCATCGGCGACACAGGAACCGAAATGATAAGAAGTATCGAATTCTACATCGACATGATCTTCGTAACGGCCAAGGTATGGATTCTCGACCTCCTGAGCCGTTTTCTCCCTGATTGGATGGTCGTGTTCGCATCGATCGTGATAAGCAGTGTCGTGATCCTGTGTTTGGGACCCGTGATTATGATGTATCTGACGCTTCTTGAAAGAAAACTGATCGGTCGTATCCAGAACCGTTACGGCCCGAACCGAGTGGGGAAATGGGGCCTTCTGCAACCCATCGCCGACGGCATCAAGATGTTCACCAAGGAGGACATTGTTCCGGCGAATGCGGACAAGATCGTTCATCTCCTCGCACCCATCGTGATCGTAGTGCCAGCACTTATGGTCTTTTTGGTCGTGCCTTTCGGTGAGCGTATGACTGCGGTAAATTTGAATATCGGTCTTCTTTACTTTATCGCAGTATCGTCCGTCACGGTCCTTCCGATCTTTATGGGAAGTTGGGCTTCACGAAACAAATATTCGCTCTTGGGCGGCATGCGCACGGCGGCCCAGATGATCTCGTATGAGATTCCGATGACTCTGGCAGTAGTCCCGGCCATCATGATGAGCCAGAGCCTTTCGACCAACACGATCGTCCTGGCGCAGGTCGGCGACTATGACCTTCATTGGTTCATCTTCACGCCTTGGGGCATCGTGGGATTCATCGTTTTTTTCCTTTGCGCGACCGCGGAATGCAACCGCCCCCCGTTTGATCTTCCGGAAGCAGAATCCGAACTCGTGGCAGGTTTCCACACAGAATACAGCGGCATGAAATTCGCCCTTTTTTATATGGCGGAGTACATGAACACGTTCACGCTTTGCGGTATCGCGGCCACCCTGTTCCTTGGCGGCTGGCAGGGTCCCTTTCTTCCGTCCTGGCTCTGGTTCTTTGGAAAAACGTTTGTTCTTATTTGTGTGATGATCTGGTTCCGCGGCACATTTCCGCGCTTTCGGGTCGACCATCTGATGGGATTCGCCTGGAAATTCCTTTTGCCGCTCACGCTCGTCAATATTCTCCTCACCGCGCTTTGGCAGTTCACGTCAGACCTCGAGGCGTGGTTCTGGTCGATCCTGGTCTTGGGCATTTCGCTCTGGATCCTGGTCAAACTCAACCGTACTTTTGTCCCTGAAAAACGGAAGTATTTGTTAGTAGATTAGTGCCTTCGGTCATCGCGAGGGTGATTTTTGTCCTTAGCAATGACGTAGAGAAAGTAAAATTATGGAAATTCTAAACTGGATGGCAAAATTCGGAACTTATGCCGTGATGGCCGGGATCCTCATATTCGCCTTGGGTGTGGTCACACTCCGGAATCTTTTTCATTGCGCGCTTTGCCTTGCGGCGGCGCTGATCGGAACGGCGGTCATTTATGTCGTACTCCAGGCGGAATACCTTGCCGCGATCCAGATTCTTCTTTATGTCGGCGCGGTAGTCACGTTGATCATTTTTGCTATTATGCTCACGGAACACCTTGCGGAAACGACTATCCGCCAGAATAATTCGCAAAGCCCGCTGGCGATCGCGGGCCTTCTGGGTTTCGTGGCACTGCTCACGGCTCTTATCCTGAAAACACCCTGGCCGATAACTCAAACTGCGCTTAAAGCCAAGGTCTCGGTCATGGGACTCGGCAAAGCCTTGATGGGAGCCTATGCGTTCCCGTTTGAGGTCATTTCGATCATCTTGATCGCAGCCTTGATCGGCACTGTGGTCATCGCCAAAAAGGATGATCCGGAGGAACGGTCATGATCGTGCTCCCCCTGCCCCACATTTTGATCTTTTCACTGCTTCTTTTCGCGATCGGCGTCTATGGCGCACTCGTACGACGTAATATCATCGGTATCCTGATCTCGATCGAGCTCATGCTGAATGCCGCCAATATCAATCTGATCGCGTTCTCGAAATACACGTCCCTTTCCCCGGAAACGGGACAGATATTCGCCCTTTTCGTGATCGCGATCGCCGCGACCGCGGCCGCCGTGGGACTTGCAATCGTCCTGGCCCTTTATCGTGTTCGTAAAACCGTTCAAGCCAATGAGGTTAATTTACTGAAATGGTAACGTCCGATCAGATCATTCTAGTTCCGTGCCTGCCCTTCCTGGCCTTCGTGGTGAATATCCTGGCCGGACGCTGGCTTAAAAACCGTGCGGCCTGGCTTTCCATCATCGCCAGTTCAGTGGCCTGCGTGATCGCGCTGCCCGTCTGCTGGGCTGTTTTCCAAGGGGCCCATTTCGCCCACCAAGGGACCTGGCTCATGCTTGGTACGGTGCCGCTTAAATTCGGCTACTTGATGGATCCTCTTTCCGCCATCCTTCTTTTTATGGTCACGATCGTCGGCACCCTGATCCAGATCTATGCCGCAGGCTACATGCATGGGGATCCGCGTTACAGCCGTTTTTTCGCGTACGTTTCGCTTTTCATGTTTGCGATGATCACGCTGGTGATTTCGGACAACTACCTCCTCTTTTTTATGTCGTGGGAGATCATGGGGCTTTGCTCGTATCTCTTGATCGGGTTCTACTTCGAGAAGGACTCTGCCGCGAACGCTTCCCTGAAAGCGTTCCTTACTACACGCATAGGAGACGTCGGTTTCCTTCTCGGTTTTCTCACGCTCTTTGCGGCAATCGGAACATTGAATTTCTCACAAATGAACAGTCTTCTGGCGGGAGCTCACAAAACTCATGCCGCTCTGAATACGGGGCTCCTCGCGATGGCGGCACTTTTTATTTTCTGCGGTACGATCGGCAAGTCTGCGCAATTCCCTTTGCACGTATGGCTCCCGGACGCCATGGAAGGCCCGACGCCTGTCAGCGCTCTCATCCACGCCGCAACCATGGTGGCAGCCGGTGTTTTCCTTGTCGCACGTTCTTTCACCCTTTTCATGGCCGTCCCGAATATCCTCCCGATCGTCACCGCCATCGGAACGATCACAGCCTTCATGGCCGCTTTTATCGCGCTGACTCAAAACGATATCAAACGCGTTCTCGCTTATTCGACGATCTCGCAACTCGGCTACATGGTCACTGCCCTCGGACTTTCGGGCCTCGGCGCCGGGACCTTTCATCTCATCACGCACGCTTTCTTCAAGGCCCTGCTGTTTCTTGGCGCCGGTAGCGTGATCCATGGCGCGCATGTTCAGGATATCCGCGAAATGGGCGGACTTTTCAGGAAAATGCCTCACACGGCGGTCACTTTCATTATTGCGAGCCTTGCCTTGGCGGGCATCCCGCCGCTTTCCGGGTTCTGGTCCAAAGACGAAATCCTGCTTGCAGCTTTTGGATCCGGAAATTTCCTGGTCTTCGGAGTTCTTCTCCTCACGGCGTTCATGACGGCCTTTTATATGTTCCGCCTCATTTTTCTGACATTTTTCGGCACGGCCCGGAATACCGGGGTTCA
>Ga0265297_10012270_pt1 | contig 10318 bp, 13 predicted proteins | sample Munlanlwell13791_FD_192502 | JGI IMG/M metagenome (GOLD analysis project Ga0265297, IMG submission 192502) | Leachate microbial communities from a municipal landfill in Southern Ontario, Canada - Leachate well 137-91 | ecosystem: Engineered > Solid waste > Landfill > Unclassified | place...
TTCAAAAAGAAAAAACGTTAAGTTGAACATAAATAAATCTTTACAGCCCCGGTTTTACTTATAATCAAGCCTAAAATCGGGGCTTTTTGTTGCAAATTGCCGATTTCCAGCATTGGCAAGGCAAAAAAAGGCCTTAGCAATTCAAAAAGTCGTTGAACATTAATTCGCCAATTTTCCCACAACAGGGTGCTTTGTTAATATTTCCTTTAAATGCTTGGAATAAAAAGCGTCAGTATTATCTTTGCCGGCAACGTTGCCGTTATGCATGCCGTCCTTAAAAACCGCGGAAAGATCATAAACAACGCCGTCAATCGCACTGTATGCGGGCATTCCGTTAAGCCCGTTGTACTTGGCAAGTTCTTCGGTCGTGAAAACTTTCAGGGGTTCATTAGATGTTGCTGTAGCCTCCGAATTCGTACTTTCCGTAACTGCGCCTTCCAAACCAACCTCCTCTTCTGTTTTATCATCCTCTTTATCGTCATTTTCCTCGTTCTCCTCTAAATCTTTATATCGGTCTTCCTGCTGATTAATTCTTTGACGATCCTGCTGTCTAACCTGATCGCCTCCGCCGACCGAGTAAAAATACTCAACATATGCAAAACCAGCTAAAAGCGCGCCAAAAACAAGAATCAGAATAGCCATTGAGATTTTATTCCACTGTTGCCACCTTATTAAAGTTATCCTTATTGCAAGCGAAACATGGCCTATAAAAGCCAAAACCATAACGACAGGCAAAAATTCAAGATGCAGCCATCTTGCACTTTGCTCATCAATTACCCCTTTTGTGATTCCGTACCCGCTTACAACATAAAACACGATCGCAATAAGAAGCACCAAAGCGCTTAAACGATAAATCTTCATCAACCACCACTGTAAATTTTTCATGAAATTTTTATTAAAATTTAATTAATATTTTATAAACTTTTTATAATATACCAAATTTAATACGTCAAAACACATATAAATATTTCTTCTCTTCCTCCTTGTTTTCTCCTTCGCGCCTTTTGCATACTAGATGGCACTCCTCGCCGCATTATCAACAAAATAACGCTTACTATACGGCATAATATGTCGCCTATTAAACAAATCCTCTGATGGATGTAAGAAAGAGTACAAAAAACCTCCTCTCTCGCTCTTTTCCCTCATCGATTGTTGTGCGCAATTAATACATTTTTTTATCCTTTTTTCCGCTGAATTTTTTAAACACGGTGAGGCATTCTTCGCGCGCATCCTGTTTTACTGCAACCTGTTTTTTCTTTGCGGTACCCAGAATAACATCGTAAATAAACTTATCATCGAATCCTATTTTTGCCGCGTCGCTCCTTGAGCATCCGTAAGTCATCTTCCTCATTTTTGCCCAGTGAATGGCTCCTAAACACATAGGGCACGGCTCGCATGTTATAAAAATTTCGCACCCATCAAGGTCGAAAGTATTTAATTTTTTCGCCGCTCTTCTTATCGCTGTCATTTCCGCATGATTTGTCGGATCATTTTTAAAAATCACATCATTATGTCCTCGCGAAATAATTTTTCCTTCCTTTACGATAACCGCGCCAAACGGCCCGCCGTGGCCTAACCTAACGCCTTTTTCCGCCTCCTTAATTGCCGCCAGAATGAATTTATTCATATTTTTATTGACTAAAAACCTCATTAAATTTTTCAAGATAAGCCTTCTCGCCGGCATCAACCGTGTTGTCGTCGCATACTGTATTTAAAAAATCCTCAACACCGGTAAGTCCTCCCAAATCAAGAAATATCAAACTTGCCGTGGACTCCATGTCTTCGCTGGATTTTAACTTTTCAATCGCAGGCATAGCATGAGGAATAACAAAATTTCTAATATTATCGCAGTCCAGATTTTGCCCGTCAGAAATTTGTATATCAGCCGGCAGAGTTGCATTATATGCATTTAATAAAGCGCGAAGCCCGTCTCTGTATGCGGCGTCCCCGATAGTTCTTCTCTGCCTTTCAAGATCTCTTAATCTGTTGTAAAAATCACGCGCTCTTTCTCTCCAGTTGGAACCGGTTATCGGTCGAACTTCCGCTGCACGGCCATTATTCCCATAATTAGCTTCTTCGCCCGGACCTACGCGGTTTCCACCGTCTCCAGGATCATTTGAAGGGATCCATCTTCTTCCCGGATTTCTTACAATAACGGTCCTTCCGCCAAGAACAATCAGCGGACCGTCGGGCACGTCCTCCTCATCCATATTGCTGTGATCTTCATCGACATAATCAATCACAATGGTTTCGCCATCTTCGGTCCATGTTCCGCCCTGGCCTTCGGTGCCGAACCCGGTGCCCGAAACAGCAACAACGCCTTTTAAAGTTTCAACATTATAAACCTGCGAATCGGTTAAATCGTTTACCGCATGAAAACAGTTTCCTTTAAGATGAATAATATAAACTCCGCGCTCATCAATTTGCACCTGCACTAAAGAATTCTTATCCAGCAGAGCTTTGCCGAAATCGTTAAAATCCAAAATCGCTTCGCTGTCCGCGGTTTTCACCCATGTATAGCTTGGAAAGTCCATTTCTTCTTCTGTAAAAGCGGTATAATTTTTATTGGTTGTATAATTCCTGTAAGACACCTGATCTTTTTCTCCGGTTACTGTAAACGTTTTAAGCTCGCCTGCAATTTCAATATTATTAATTTTCATGTAAACAAAAACACCTGCGGCAACAGCGATGATTACAATCATTGCAATAACAAGGAACTTTTTCATTGGAAATTTTGTTAATTTTTTTCTAAATATTTAAAGAAGTCTAAAGCTGGCCAACAATAACTACATAATTTTTCCCATATTTTTTTGCGCATTTCGGACAGGTTGTGTACCACATAAACATTTTATTAATTTTTATGTTTTTTTTCTTTGCAAAATCCTCGAAATCCTTTGTCCATTTTCCCATATCTTTATATTCGCCTTCGTAAACTTTGCTTAAAAACTTCCCGCTTAAAGTTACATTTTCAGCATTCGGAATTTCCTTGTCTACAGCCAGGTATACGCCCATTTTCCATTTTGAAGCATGGTCGGAAAGGCACAGTCCGTCAGCCATTTTTGTGCCTGCTTTCTCAATTTTTGCAACCATTCTTGTCATTACAGATCCAAAATTCAAAGGCATATAAAAAAAAGTGCAAACTTTGTCTTTAATAAACTTTTTATTTTTCCATTCGAAAGTTTTTTCGTGCCAGGGCGCGGGATTAAATTTTGGGCAGCACTCCTGTGGTTTAGAATTTTTGTTCATGAATTTTTGATTAATTGTTTATATTTTATCGCGGCCCTTTAAAGCCGGGAGCAAGTATAAATGCAGGAGAGTAACTCTTTTGGCAAGGTCTGTTGGCGGAGAGAGCGGGATTCGAACCCGCGGTGACATTACTGCCACACACGCTTTCCAAGCGTGCGCATTCGACCGCTCTGCCATCTCTCCATAAAGCAAGATTTATTGCGCATTCAACGCTCCTTAAACTTGCCGGACGTATTTTATCCTATCGGCACATTATGTGCTATAATTTTTTTGCTTAAATTAACTGGCAGCTTGTCTTATGCCGTCATCTCTCATCGAAATAATATATCTGGTTATCGCCCTTGTTTCGGCAATCTCCGTGCACGAATTTGCGCATGCCTTTGCGGCTAACGCGCTCGGCGACCCTACCGCAAAATATCACGGCAGACTAACTTTAAATCCCCTTGCTCACCTTGATCCTCTTGGCACTCTTATGATGTTTCTGTTTCATTTCGGCTGGGGAAAACCCGTTCCGGTAAATCCCTATCATTTTAAAAATCCCGTCAGCGATTCGGCTCTTGTTTCACTTTCCGGGCCAATGTCGAATTTTTTAACCGCTCTTATTTTTTCAATCCCTTTAAAATATTTTCCGCAGATTTTACCCGAATGGCTGCTGCTTCTTTTATGGGTTATAGTGGACCTAAACATACTTCTCGGAATTTTTAATCTTCTGCCTTTTCCTCCTTTGGACGGCTCAAAAATCTTTGCCGTTTTTATTCCTCAGAATAAACAAAACGCATACTTTAATTTCCTTGAAAAATCCCAGCCGTACTTTATGGGTTTTATATTGCTCGATATTTTAATTTTCACACGATTGTTCGGATTTTCTCTTTTATGGATTGTACTCGGAAATCTTTTTGACGCAGTTAAAACTCTGATATTCCTCGGGGGCTAAATAAATAACCTTGAGGCGTTAATCATAAATATCATGTCTGCCAATTAAATAAAACATAGCAGTATTTATTTCTATAATTTCAAAAATTATTCTAATCTCATAATTAACTGAAAAAGAATAAAATCCGTCAAATTTACCATGAAGTTTATGTGTTTTTAACTGGGCATCAAAGGGGTTTTTATTAAATATATTTGTTTTTTCTTCAATCAAACTCTTTAATTGATCTGAAAGTTTATAATATAATTTATGAAATTTTTTATGATACAAAATCTTCATTTAGGTTTCTTTTTTAACTGATCAAATGATTTTAATTCTATCCCTTTACCGGCTTCAAAATCTTTTTGCATTCTTTTAAGCTCTTTAGCCAATTTATTAGTCTTATATTCTCTTATCATATGTCTTATAAACTCGCTTGCAGATGCGAACCCTCCTTGCTTTACTTCCTGTTTTACTGTGTCGGCCATACTTTTTGGTAAAGAAATGTTTAAAATTTTTCTCATGGAACGGATTGTTAAGTTGTAATACAAATGATTGATATTGTATTACAGTATAACTTAACCGATTAATCTCGTCAATCCAACCAAACAACCAAATACACACGCGTTATATCAAAAACTTATGAAAAAATTCTAAACTTTTCTTAAATTAATCCCCCGAACCACACAAGCTCCAGCCGTTTTTGTCTACAAAACTTTCAACAACCGCTTGTGGAAGCCTTTCGCCTTACCCACTACAGGTTGTGTTTTTATTAACCGCTTGCCTTAGCCGTATTGCAATCAAAACCGCTTTCTTATACCATGTAGTCACTCTGAAGTGTTCGTTTAAAAACACTACATGCAAACTCTTCACAGCACTTAAGGGATTCCAATATAGTTATCATCCGTGGATGACAACTGCGGAAACCCACCAGCGATATATGGTTTGTGCATTAGAACGTTTGACGGCAATTTCAGAGTTTTTTTATGCCCGTTTATTCAGGGTTTAATAATTATGCAGCTTGGGTCCGCTCCGGGTTGAAATTTTTGCTGTTTTATGTTAAATTATATCGGACCTCAAATTAAATAAAAATTTATGAAAAAATCCATACTGATTACATTATCGTTCGTTTTTGTAAGCGCGCTTTTTCTTTCAGGCTGCGGCAACGACGCAGTCACAAAAAAACTCAGCGTGTTCCCTTTTAATACGGCCACCGTTAAATACGAACTTTCCGGATCCTTTGTCGGCGAGGAAACTCTTTATATTAAGGGCGATCTTATGTCGAGCCATAAATACATTACCCAGAACGACCAGGAAGAAAGCACTCTGGAGCTTTCGCTCGGTTCCGAAAAATATATTGCAAATCTGGATAAAATGACTGCCATTAAAGTTAAAAACGAAGGATATGACAATTTAATCAAGCTGAATAAAGAAGAACAGGGCAAACAACTTATCCGCGACGCTCTTGGGCTTCAGGCCACCGACGCCATTCCATCTCCATCGGGCACAAAAAAAATTGCCGGCCAAACCTGCGATGTTTATGTTATTGAAAATGTCGGCACAGCCTGTTTATGGGGCGGACTTGTACTTGAAAAAAAGATTACAATTTTGGGGATTTCAAACGATAAAACCGCAGTTTCAATCGAACTCGACAAAGAAATATCAAACGACCGTTTTGATCTTCCCGCAGGTGTAATTGTTACAAACTAAATTACATCCTTTTTCTTCATCTCGATTATCTGAAGAAGATTTGGCATTTCTTTTTCCATTGCATCTTCTCCGCTTTTAATAGCCTCTTCTATGCGCTCAAACTGAAACGCTCCGATATCTTCGGTGTAAGGTTTAACGATAAGATCCGGATGCGAGGATAAAAATACTATTTTGGAATTAAGTTTCTGCGCAACTTCAACGCTTCTCATTAAAACCTGAATCATAAGCGTCATATTAAGTCTGGCCCTTTCCAGAACGCCATGTTTTTTTAGCATGCCCTCGGGTTTTTTATAGTATTTATCAAACACCATTCCAGAAATAAACTGCTTAGTGGAAAGATTTGAAAGATGCACTCCCACAATAACGTCCATGTTTTCCTCTCTTAAATAATTCACCGGCGTCGGGTTTAAAAGTCCTCCGTCAACCATATAATGCCCGTCAACAAACACCGGAGGAAAAACCCCGGGATATGCGGAAGACGCTTCGATGGAATCAAGAAGTTTTCCTTTTGAAAGAAGAATTTCCTGTCCTGACTCCAGATCAATTCCAACGGAAACAAATTTTATTTTGCAGTCTTCGAATCTTTTTTCTCCGACAAATGCATAAAATGATTTTTTTATATCATCGGGACGTATAAGGCTTTCCTGAAAAAAGTGAAAGTTGTGAACGGAAAAAACACTGCTTGATGAAAAAAATCTTCGTGCAAGAGCTTCGATTTCTTCAACCGGCATTCCGGTTGCATATGCGGCCCCTATAACGGCGCCCATACTTGTTCCGGCAATCATATCAAGCTCGATTCCATATTTTTTAAGCACTTTTAAAACTCCAATGTGGGCAAGGCCTTTGGCTCCTCCGGACCCCAGAGCAATTCCGATTTTAAGCTTTCTCTCAAGGCTTGGCTTTGTAATGACGGGAGTTTGAGTTTTTTGCGATTTGATTTTCGGCATATATAATAATCGTTAATATATATTGTTAACCCAGGGAAATTATTCCGCGGGCGTATAAAATAAGAAGCACTCCGAGGCCGATTAACAACAAGCCCGTAAAAAGGCGCATCCATTTTTTGTATTTATCTTTCCATGTTTTTATTTTTACGGCCTGCGTTCCGAAATAAGCCAAAATCACTATTACAAGAAGCGGAAGAATAAAAATAAAATTATAAATCACAAGATACATCACTGCCGTAAAGTCAAACTTTTCCGCAAGTATAGTGGTGATTGCAAGATACGGCCCTCCCGTGCAGGGAAGCTCCACGGCAGCAACAAGTATTCCAAGAACTATTGCCCCCCACGTTGTTGCGTCCTTCGAATATTTTTTTATTGTATCGATATATCTTGCGGGGATTGTTAAAGAAAACCCCTTTCCGTACCAAAAAAAATCTTTAATCTCAACAAAGCCCAAAAAGATAACCAAAAACCCGACCATAACGCTTACAGCTTCGCCAATCTGCAAATGATGGATTATGGTTAAAAGCCCGATTCCGGCCAAAAAATAAGTTACATAAACCGCGGCGACATAAATAAGCCCGGTAATAAGAAGTTTCTTTTTATTTTCCGAAAGCATAAGCAATGTTGAAATCAAAAGAACAAGCACTCCGATAGCACAAGGATTAATTGAGTCAACAAGAGCCGTGAGGATTACCGTAGTGAATTTAACGTCTGTCATCTGTGGGTTTTAAGGGTTATGCACTTATGCACAATTAGATATGAACAATAGTTATTTAACATAAATTATTTTGCTACTTCAGCTTTGGGAGCTTCACATCCTATGCGCAGCCCCATCTGTTCAAAGTTTTGCTCTCCCACAAGGGCTGTTCCGTCCGAAAGCATCCACGTTGGATAGGCTTCAATTTTATTCTCAAGACATTTTTTTGCTCCTTCAAAATCCGTCTGCGGGTTGCATTCAACATAATTAATATATTGCATGGCCTCTCCAAGCTCTTTCTTTTGTTTAAGACAATGCGAACACGTTGAAGATCCGTAAAAGGTAACGCCTTTTTGCGTCAGGCATTTTGCATATGCGGTATAGTCCAGCCTTTGCTCTCCGCAACCGGAAAAACTTAAAACAAAGACTAAAAGCATTGAGATTGATATGATTTTTTTCATAATATTTTGGTTATGTCTGTTGTTGTTATTTAACAAAATTCGCAGACTTTTGTTTCTTTCTTTCCCTTGTTGATTGCGGCATTAACCCAAACATAAAGCCCCGCAATAACAAGAATCAAAGCCTGCTGCGCGAGGCAGAGAGGGCAGTATACGTTTATTACAAAAGCTTCGGCATAGGTTAAATACAAAGAAAAAAGAACTCCGAAAAACGAGAAATATCTCAGAATATCAAGCACCGCTCCGGGTCTTAATTTTTTATAGATTTTCCAGAACGGCCAGTTTAAAAGCACGCCCAGAGTTCCTATAAAAAGACCGGTATAAAAAAGAGCGCCCCAAATCGCCACGGGCACGCCTATAAATATCGCGTAGTCCGATTCCGCAACCGTTGCGCAGTTGAAAGTGTCGTTTATTGAGCAAAAAGATTCCTGGCTTGGATTATAGAATTCATATATTGAATAAGCCGAAATCAGTATGTTGATAAACACCAGAATGCATACCGCAAGCAGAATTCTGTTTACAACGGGACGCACTAATTTTTGCTCTTTGTGCATATTTTCTTTTTTCATATAAATTGTAATTAATTTATAAACAAGTTGTCGCTTTCTTATAAATTATACAGATTTATGTTTTTTGTTTAAAGGATTTCTTTTTTTTGGAATTCAAAAGTTTTTATAAACATTAAAAAGGTTATGCACTATTTTTTGTGTATATTTATGACAGCTCGGCTTTGGCTTAAAACAAAGGTTTCCGAGTGGCCATCTTGTATCAGTTTTTTATACATATTTTGAATCTTTGTTCTTCTGTTGCTCAGTTAAGTTGATAAAATATACTACGTGGTGTTTTTTTTAAAAAGCAATCTTCCCTATTACTATATTAAATATATTTAATCTTATAAGATCTTATTAATAGACGAAAGTTTTGCACATAAAATTTCAAACAAATCTATTGTAATAAGCATGTTCTTTTGTATAATAGTGACGTCAATTTCAAATACCTTTTAAATAAAATCATATGAAACTCTTTTGCGAACAAAAAGATTTGTCTTATGCGTTAAACACTGTTAACAAAGCTATAAGCCCAAACAACACACTTCCGGTTTTAAATAATATATTAATAAAGGCGGAAGGAAAAAAGCTTTTTTTGTCAGCTACAAACCTTGAACTTGCCATAAGCCTTAACATTGATGCGGACGTAAGAAACGAAGGAGCCGTAACGATTCCGGCAAGACTTCTTGTAAATTATGTGTCTTTATTAAAAAATGAAAAAATTGAAATAAACCTTACAGAAGGCCTTTCTTTGAATATTAAAACTCCCGAGTCGGAAACAAAAATGAAAGGAATAAATGCGGACGAGTTTCCTCTTATTCCAAAAATGGAAAACGCCAAAACGATTAAAGTTACATCCGAAGATTTAAACAAGGCAATAGTAAGAACTGTTTTTGCAGCGTCTTTAAACCCGGGAAAACCGGTGCTTTCCGGCGTATGTTTTATTGTTGATAAAAACGAACTTAAAATTGTAGCAACGGACTCATACAGGCTTGCTGAACAGAAAATTCAGCTCAGCGAAAAAGCCGATTTTGAGGTTCAGTCCATAGTTCCGGCCCGCACCATTCAGGAGCTCGGTAAAATTTTGGCAAAAGAAGAAGACAAAACGGTTGAAATAGAATTTTCTCCAAGCCAGGTTTTGTTTAAGGTGGACGGCATAGAACTAACTTCACGCTTAATAGAAGGCACGTTCCCTGCGTATGAAAAAATCTTCCCGAAGACCAACAAGACAAAAATCGAAGTAAGCGCAGCAGATCTTATGCAGACTGTAAAAAGAGTTTCTCTTTTCGCCCGTGAAAACAACAACAACATCAAGATTGCCGCAACCAATGACGGCAAACTCGTGCTTATGACCGATGAGACAAAGGTGGGAGAAGAAAAAGCATATCTCGATATTACGATGAGCGGAGAAAATAATAAAATCGCGTTGAATTCACAATATTTGATGGACGTGCTTTCGTTTCTTGATATAGAAAAAGTTTGCCTTGAACTTAATGACAAACTTTCTCCGGCGGTAATAAAATCTTGTAAAGAAGAAGATTACGTTTATATAATCATGCCTTTGAAAATATAACTCTTGTCTCCCAAAGAAAAGAAAATCAGTGACATTTTTGCCAATAACCAAAATATCCGCGTTCTGGATCTTTTTTATAAAACCAAAAAAATCTCCATTTCGGGAGCGGGAACACATTCCTCGAAAATATTTATTGTTTCGGATATTCTTAAAAAATTTCCGGAATTTAAAAGAATCGTATGGATTACAAGCGACGCTTCGGAGCAGGAAAACCTTATTAAATCCCTTG
>Ga0265297_10012271_pt1 | contig 10318 bp, 9 predicted proteins | sample Munlanlwell13791_FD_192502 | JGI IMG/M metagenome (GOLD analysis project Ga0265297, IMG submission 192502) | Leachate microbial communities from a municipal landfill in Southern Ontario, Canada - Leachate well 137-91 | ecosystem: Engineered > Solid waste > Landfill > Unclassified | place...
CAGGCAGTAGGTTCCTATCATTATTCTTCTTTTTACCTCTTCGCCAAATCCTTCCGCTCTGGTCCTCTGGTACATTTCCCTTAAGGTACTTGCCTGCATGTTCCTGTGACCATACCTTACTCCATCAAATCTGGAAAGGTTCGAGCTTGCTTCGGAAGGCGCGATAATGTAGTAAACATCCAGTGCGTATTCAAGGCTTGGAATCGAGACTTCCTCGACTTTACCTCCCGCTTCCTCTGCCATTTTAATGGTCCTCTGAACTGCTTCTCTGACTTCCCGGTCGATTCCTTCCACCATCAATTCTTTTACAATCCCTATTTTCATACCATTTATATCTTGAGTTAAGAAACTTTTAAAGTCCGGGACCGCGGTATCTATGGATGTAGAATCATTCCCGTCACGCCCGCAGATCACATTAAGCATAGCCGCACAGTCCTTGACATCTCTCGTAAGGGGCCCTATCTGGTCAAGAGAGGATGCAAATGCCACGAGTCCGTATCTTGACACTCTCCCGTATGTGGGTTTGAAACCAACGACGCCGCATAGAGACGCCGGCTGCCTTATAGAACCACCTGTATCTGATCCCAGCGAACATATGGCTTCTCCGGCTGCCACGCTTACTGCAGGCCCCCCGCTAGATCCTCCCGGCACCCTTCCGGTATCCCAGGGATTCTTTGTCGGCCCGAAATAGGAATTCTCATTGGATGAACCCATGGCGAACTCATCCATGTTTGCCTTTCCTACCAGTATATAATTACGGCTCTCAAGCCTGTCGATCACCGTTGCATTATATATGGGAATATAATTTTCGAGAATCCGTGAAGCACAGGTAGTGGTTATATTTTTGGTACACATATTGTCTTTTATGGCTACCGGTATCCCTGTAAAATCAGCAACTTCGATAGCGTTGGAACTTATAAGCTTATCTATTTCTCCAGCTCCGGACAGAGCGTGTTCTTTATCCAATCTGATGTAAGAATTTAACTTATCCTCTACCTCGTCTATCCGCGAGTAAATGCTTCCGACTATTTCGGCGCAGGATAATTCCCGTTTTTTTAATCTATCTTTGAGCTCATGGGCGGTAAGATAATGTATCTCCAATATTTCTCCTTGTTATCTTTCCATCAATCTATCTTTGGCACCTTAAAACCCTGATTTTCCGTATCCGGAGCATTTTTAAGTGCATCTTCCTGAGTAACCGACTCTTTTACTTCGTCCTCTCTAAAGACGTTTTTAACATCCAGTATATGCGATGTCGGAGGAATTCCTTCGGTATCCACCTTGCCTATATTTGCGACATGGTCAAGTATCCTGTCCAGTTGTGTAGTGATTTTCTCTATATCCTTCTCGTCGAATTCCAATTCGGCAAGTTTTGCCACATGTTTTACGTCATCCTTAGAAATTCTTTCCATTTAGTTACCTTTTCTTTTTATTTAACCTCTTTTACTAAAAACATCCGCCGGCAAATTCAAATATAACATTTTAACATATATTTTACCTGATAATATTTCAGATAACTATATAACTAATCGATATATAGTTGCACATTTTAATATAGTTTTATGATCTCGAGCCGCCCCAGCAGTATCAGGATCAGTATCAGGTTGTAAATACCGTGCAGGAAAATCGCCGGCATCAGTGATCTCGTCTTTTCAAACAGATAAGCAAGAATCCACCCAATAATCATAAGAGGTATAAAGCTGTAAATTTCCAGATGGACCAGTGCAAATAAAAAGGAGGAAAGGAAAAGCCCCGCATTGACTCCCCAGGTTTTCTTAAATGCCGAATATACGAATCCCCTGAAAAAAATCTCTTCGCTAAACGGGGCGATTACTGCTACCACTACCAGCAGGATATTGCTGGATATGCTTCGGTTTTCAACCAGTACTTCGATCTTGCTGGAAGGCGCTTCCATCCCGAATATCGAATTCATTAGAAATACATAAAGAAAGCTTACAAGAAAAATACCCAGCAGTGAAAGAAAGCAGTACCAGATAGTCCTGGCAATGCTGTAATACCTGAGGCCCAGATCCCTCAGGTGCGCCTTTCTCCGGAATATAGCAAAAAACCAGACTGCTCCCATCATAAGTATTACCTGAATCCCATAAAGGACGGTGAAGCTTATATTAGTTATGTTGGAAGAATTAAAGAATTGCTCTTTCGCCAGCAATATAAATAATTTCGCCGAACCAAAATAAATGCCAACAAGAACGACTGCTAAAAATGCAATAGAAACCAGGGCATCAAAGGCGTTCCATTTTATATCCATGATATTTTCTTTTGTCCGCACTACGTCCCTATTGTCATTCATATTCTACATTACCTTATTTCAATCAATAAAATTAACGGTACTATTTATCATTAACAATATTTAGAAATTTAATCTTTTATCATTTTTTTAAAATCTTCTTCGGATATCACCCGTATATTTAACTTCACGGCATCGTCCAGTTTGCTTCCCGGGTCCTTGCCCGCAAGAACCATACCGGTACTTTTACTGACACTCGAAGTCACCCTGCCTCCGAAATTTTCGATAATCTCACTTGCCTGCTCCCTTGAGAAATCATCAAGTTTACCTGTAAGGACAAAAGTCTTTCCGGTAAAAGCTTCCTTTTCAGAAACCTTTTTTTGTGCGGAGCCGAAATTGACCCCTGCTTTTCTTAATTTTTCGATCACTCTAAGGTTCTGCTCCTGCCTGAAAAAAGAAACCACACTTTCCGCTATTTTTGGTCCTATCTCCTTTATTTCTTCGATCCGCTCATATCCGGCATTCATCAAGCTGTCAAGGTCAGGAAATATTTTTGTAAGTATATCCGACGTATGAGAGCCGACATGCCTTATCCCCATTGCAAAAAGTAACCTTGAAAGAGGTCTTTGCTTGCTTTTCTCTATGGCTTTAAGAAGATTGGAAGTAGATTTTTCTTTGAAATTTTCAAGGGCGAAGATGTCGTCATATTTCAAATAATAAATATCTGCCGCATCCCTGATCAGCTTTTCATTTAAAAGTTTCTCCACGACAGCAGGACCCAGCCCCTCTATATCCATGGCCCCTTTTGAGGTAAAATGGACCATCCTTTCATACTGCTGGGCAGGACAGGCCATCGAGGTACATCGCAGCGCCACCTCGCCTTCTGTTTTTACCACATCCGACCCGCACACCGGACACCGGTCAGGCATGCTGAATTTTTTCTGGCTGCCGTCTCTTCTTTCTTTTATGACCTTTACGATTTCAGGTATGACATCTCCTGCCTTATGTATCACCACCCAGTCGCCTATCATTACCTCTTTTCTTCTTATCTCATCTTCATTATGCAGAGTGGCGTGTGAAATGGTTGACCCCGCCACTTTTACAGGATCCAGGACTGCCACCGGTGTAAGTGTTCCGGTTCTTCCAACATTTACTTTTATATCCAGGATACGGGTAACTTCCTCCTCCGGAGGAAATTTATAGGCAATTGCCCACCGGGGATTCCTTGAAGTCTGTCCCAGCTTCTGCTGATAGGAATATTTATCAACTTTTACGACCACCCCATCCGTTTCGTAGGACAGGGTTTTCCGCTTCTCTTCCCAGCTCTCAAGATATTTTTTGATCTCTTCGAATCCTGAAGCCTTTTTTATATTCGGATTTACTTTTAGTCCGATTTCAGATAGATAATCAAGCATTTCGTGATGACTGGAAATATCAAGCCCGGAAGGAATAATCGCTCCGTAAATAAATACATTGAGTCTTCTTCTTGCGGTATTCCCCGGATCTATTTGCCTTAGCGACCCTGCCGCAGCATTTCGGGGATTTGCAAAAGTCGCGAGTCCTTCTTCTTCCCTTTCCGTATTTATCCTTTTGAATTCATCCTTTGCAAGATACACTTCCCCTCTTACTTCCAGTTTCGGAGGGATCTTAAGGCCGGGTTTCCGGAAAAGCTTGAGTGGGATCGCTCTTATGGTCTTCAGGTTGGAGGTTATGTCCTCGCCGGATATACCGTCCCCCCTCGTTGCGCCCCTCACAAATATTCCGTTTTCATAAACAAGTGAGACTGCAGAACCGTCTATTTTAAGCTCGCATACAAACTCCACTTCATCCTTGCCCACACCGAGGTCCTTATATACCCTTGTAAGAAAATCCTTCAGCTCCTCATAACTGAATGCATCCTGAAGGCTTAGCATCCTTTCTCCATGTTCCACAGTGCCGAAGCCGCCTTCTAGAGGCGCTCCTATTCTCTGGGTAGGAGAGTCAGGGGTTACGAGCGCGGGGTATTTTTTCTCAAGTTCCTCAAGGCTCCGCATAAGCCTGTCATACTGCGCGTCGCTTATAATGGGATTATCTTTAATATAGTAGTAGTAATTGTGCCTTGCCAGCTCATCTCTTATGGCATTTATGGTTCCCTCCGGATCTTCTACTTTTTCAGCATTTATGTTAAGAAGAATTTCCAGTGTATCCTGGGAAATATCAGTTTTTTTATCGGCAACTATTTTATCGCTGTCTTCGTTGTTTTCGTATTCTTCCTTTTTCATGGTCTTGCTTTAAGAGTATAAAAAAAATTATGCTACAATTTTATATCATTTTAGCACATATTCGTAGTTCACTTTTTGAAAAATAAAATGGAGTTTGCAACTATTTACCATAGAATAAACCATAAGGGTCCAGAGAATTGAGTTGTTTTAGTATTGAAAGAAGTAAGTTTAATTCTTTTTCTTATGAAGATCCTTCCAGCAGATACTCCAGGTTGTACTGCTCATAGACTCTGCGTAATTCTTTTTCTGCCCTGCCGAGAAGAGATTGTGTGTCTTCATAGAACTTATCTATCGCACTGCTGTTAAAATTGGTATAGTTTTCACTGTTGTAATAAGATAACACAAGATTTATTGTCTTTATGTCGCTTTCGATAAATTCCAGCTCGTAAATGGAAAAAGCTTCAAGCGGTGCAGGAACGTTTTCTATCCCAATCAGTTTTTCTTTATAATCAAGGGCCGCTTCCAGCCGGCCGGTTGTAAGTTTTTTTAACTCTGCAGTATTTATAATCTTATCATTTATTTTTTCCGAGAATTCAATTGTTTTTTCCATAAATTCCGCTTTTACCGGACCATACTCCACATAATACTCCGCGAGCTGTCTGGCTTCTTCAGATCTTAATACTTCCAGAAGCATTTCTCTTTCTAACGCTTCCCTTTCCTTCTCTATGTTTGCATTCTCTTCTATTTGTCTTTGTATTTCTATTTTCTGCATTTCAACGGAAAAGATGTTGTATCCTATCACTAGAAATGCAGCAAAAACAAGCAGTATCGAGATTATGATTTCATTTTTTGATCTGGACATTTTTAGTTTTTTACCTATTACCTATTCGCCTAATCTTTTATAGAATTTTTTTATCTTGCTTATTTACCTCCGGCAGATGCCAATTCAAGCGGATATAAATTCACGAGTTCCGCAATTACGACCAGCCTTTTAACGGATGAATATTCAGGCTCGCAGGTAGTAAGCAGCAATTCTTTCTTGTAGGATCCGTCCAGAATATAGACATCTTTTGGATTGACAATCTCAGTGCCGGTCACCACATAGGTAAATAATTCACCATTTGTTGTTTCAAGATAGATAAGGTCGCCCTCCTCAAGATCGTCTATCTTTCTGAAAGGCGCACCGTAAGTCGTCCTGTGCCCGGAAATGGTACATCTTCCATTATCACCCGGAAGCGGCGTCTCTTCGATATGACCGGGACCTTGCTTTAAAGTCTGTGTGTCGGCGCCCTCATAGGAAATCTGCTCCAGTTCAATCCGGGGAATCGACATTTTAAGCGGAAAGAAATCTTCTGCCGTCAGACTGTTGTAATCTATTGTTTCCTTACCCGTATCGGCGCTTATAACGTTCGAACTTCCGGGTTGTCCTGTGGTATCTGTGCTGCTTGCACCTTCTTCTTCAATAATATCTCCCGCTGCAGTCCCGGGACTTTCAGTTGATGCGGCATCCTCCGTCACCTCTCCGGATAGATCCTCTTTCTGAGCCTCCCATTCGGACAGAACGTCTGCCTGTTTCGCTCCGACAATAGCATTTACAATAGAGGGATATAACATGAAAATTAATCCGGCACCGGCAATAACAAATATGATTATTTTTATTATTCTTATCCTTTTGGATTTTGAAATTCTTTCTTTATTCATAATTAATTATGTAAACTTTCAATATAAATTAATTGATTTTGTATTATATATATTCAAATACCAACCCGCAACGGTTTTATAGAAATATGGAAGATAGATCAATTCTTGTTTTATAGTTTTAAGATAGATTATTTTTCGCTAACAGTAGGATAGCCTTTTTCTATCCATTCTGTAATACCACCACCCATGTCATACACTTGAGTAAAGCCATTTTCCACCAGGAGAGCAGACGCTGTTGCGCTCCTACCTCCGGCTTTACAATAAACGATAATGGGCTTATCTGTGGGCAACTCATTCAACCGGCTTTCCAGCGTATCTACAGGTATCAGGGAGACGTCTTCTATATGAGCCTCGTCGTATTCATCCTGATTTCTTACGTCCAGGATAAAATAATCTTCGCCGTTTACTATTATCCCGTAAACTTCTTCAACCGAGATCAGCGTGACCTCAGCTGTTGCAGTTTCTTCTTCTGTTTGTTCGGAAGGATAGCCTTTTTCTATCCATTCATCAATGCCTCTTCCTGCCATATTGTAGACTTCGCCGAATCCATTTTCCAATAAAATCTCTGCGGCTCTTTCACTTCTCCCGCAAGTTGAGCCATTACAATAAGCAATTATTGGCTTATCTTTGGTCAGCTCGTCAAGCCTTCCCTTAAGCTCCGAAATAGTTATAAATACGGCTCCTTCGATATGGCCGCTATTATATTCATCTTCACTTCTCACATCCAGAAATATATAATCTTCGCCGCTATTATAGGCCTCGTAAGCTTCATCTACGGTCATAGAAACAATATCCAGTGACTCGTTATTGACTTCCGCCGCTTCTTCTACTTCACTTTCTCCGGAAGACGAGGCAATTTTCTTATTCCCCAGGATCCCAAAACCAAAAAGCAGCGAAAGTGTTATAAGAATTACACCTGCACCTGCCAGAACAGATATTAAGATCGTAAGGAGTTTTGTATTCTTAGTTTTTGATCCTTTTTTTTCTTCCATATATCACTCTCTTATAAATATTATTATAAATAATTATTTCTAATAATATCTATTATAAAACAATTTATAATAATTATAGAGCACTTTACTATAAGTAAAGTGCTCTATTTATCTTTTCTAATACAATCAGTATTTTATTACTGACTATGCCTTACTCTTAATTGCTCTGAGAACAAATGTCAGGCCGCCTGCCAGTGCCAGCATTATTGCTCCTATTATATAGAGCCACATGCTCTGACCAGTAAATGGCAGTTCCTCTGTTATACCCAAAACCTCTATAGTCGGAGTTGTTGTAGTAGTAACTGTTGTGGTTGTAGGCGAATCAACATAATTTACTGAAACTGCAACACTGTCGACACCAAGAGTCACTATCTGATCCGGAGCAAGTCCAAATCCAGCCGGTGCAGTCGTTTCTGATATTTTGTATGTGTCGAAAGGCAGACCACTGAATGTGATCATTCCGCTACCATCTGTAAATCCTTCGGGGGCAGCCGGGTTTCCGCTGCTTAAATAAGAAACTGTAAAACCAGCTCCGGCAAGAAGAGTCCCTCCCGGATCTCTCTTTACTACAGTAATAGCTCCGCTTTCAGGTCCGGGTTCTTCACATGCTACGATTTCAAATTCCTGACCTTTATCTATTCCAATACAATCTGCAAAGAATGTTGTCCTGTAATTACCCGGTGCAAGAGCTCCATCCCATACAACTTTTGACCAGGGATTGGCGTCTGTCGTCCCGCTATCAGTTCCGATTACCGTGTCGGTGTCCTGATTTTTAAGCTCAAAAGTCCAGTCTGTTCCCTCATTGGAACCGGAAACATTTACCGTGATTTTAGCATACTCACATGATGTTTCTACACTAACATCACCTTCACACTCTTCTTCAACAGAACACTGCTCCACATTAATAGGCTCAGTATCTGCTACCCACCAGTTCCAATTATCTGGAGCTGATACAAAAGTATTTGCCATATAAAATGTTGCTGTATGGCTGCCGACTCCCAGATTTACATTCACAACTTGAGGACTTGTGCCTTGATAAGTGTATATGGGCGTTCGCCAGACTTCCGAACCATCAACGTCAAGTCTCCACTTTATATTTCCGGTATACCCACTCATGTTAATTGTCACTGGAGCGGTTCCTCCTTCTTCGGCACAAGCAGAGGCATCTACTTCCAGACTGCCCCAATAAGTTGCAAAAAGTGCATTCAGCGGCAGCAGGAGTATAACCATGCTGACTATGGTAATCAGCGCTCCCAGTATCGCAATTTTTTTCCTTTTCATTTTTTATTCTCCTTTTTTAATCTTAAAATTATAAAATTCACACTAATTAAAAATTTATTATATATTTACCTCCTTTAAATTATGATAATCTCTCCCATATAAAAACCAGCCACTTTGCCAGTGAATTTTTATTCCTTCTTCAAGATCAAAAAAAACAATATTTAAAAATCTAAACTTCATAATTCTCTGTATAACCTGCCATTTTTAAAATTGACTCGAAAAAAATAAAAACCGACCCTTTAGTCGGTTTCGCTATTAGCTCTGCCTCCCTCAAGCGTCCAAATTAGAGAAAAGCTTCTAAGCTTCTAAACTTATATAATTATTATTCTTATGTAATGGAATTATAGTACATTTTTTATAAAAATGTCAAATTTATATAAATTTTGGTAGTGGGTCAATTTGACTCAATTAATTTTACAATGTCTTTTATGCTCCAAATATGGTTATCTACACCTGCTGCCATTGCTGGTGTTCTATGATAAGGATTAGATAAAGATTTATGAACACGAGCAAAATTATAATACATAAAATGAAGTGCAACTGCATATTCTAAATTCTCTATCTTCTTTGAAAATGCATTTGTCAGTCGGGTAAATCTTCTCATACTCATTCGCATTGTAAGATTCTGTCTTTCAACATAACTAGTAGAAATCAGTTTTGGGTTTGGTTTACCTTGCATAATACGTATATCAGTTGCTATGCATTCTGCTGAACTATATCTTTTTTCATCTTCGGGTTCATTGCCATACAATTTAACAAGCATTGCATAATCTACGCCAGAACCAAATGCCCCTTCAACTGCGTCTAAATATATTTTATGACCATCTGTAGTGATTTGCACCCTGTTAGCAAGTCTATCTTTTAAATCATTTACAAACTCAAAAGCATAACCAGAATCTCTTAATCCCACTAACCATGAAGGAACTAATTTTGTATCAGCGTCAATAGCTGTAAATGTCCATATATCACCATATCCAAACTTACCTTGTTTATTAACAGGAACATTTTTTTGTTTTGCATAACAGAAAGACCAAATCTCATCTATTTGGATATTCTTACAATTAAGATTCCTTAAATGCTCATCCTGATATTTACTACAAGCCCTGCCAACTGATTCAAGAAGTCTAATTACTGTTCCTTTGGCAGCACCAGTTATGCGGCAAGTAGCTCTAATTGAATTACCTTCAACTAAGGCTGATATTATTTTGGTTCTTTCTTCCATACTTAATTTATTCATGAGTTTATTATACTTGACCGCTCAAGCATTGTCAAGTAAAATCACAAATAAAATTAAATATGGCGGAATTTAAACATCTTTAAATAGCTATTTTGAGGTAGTTATTTTTTTCTTACCCTTTACGCTTTTCTTAATAGCAAGAACGTTAATTGGTGGTAATATTAAATAGGGCAATGGTGTCCTAGATGTGATATTACTTATTATTTCCCTCGCAAAAGGCATTAATAAGGCTGGGGCATTTACTTTCGCAAAATCTTTCAATCCCATATTTTCTTGTCCCTCGATAGTCTCAAATATCCCCGTTAATTCAAGTTGAAATCTATCATATAACTCAATATATAAAGTACAAATTAAAGTTTTACCTTTAATTTTAGATGAATCCCTACAGCTAAAATTATATTTAAACTCTTCTGGTTTTACTTCGGGTAATTCATATATCAATTTTGTAAGAAGAACCCTAATAAATCTTATTCCAGGTTGTTTTTTCTTGTCCATTAAGCAGCCCTCGGTACCTCTTTGACGTCCCTTAAAGCATCTATCTCGAAAACTGTCTGTAAATTCACTGTCTCGTTGGATAAAGACCATTTAAATTTTCTTTTATCCTCTTTATTTGTAAGAGTGCATTCAATATTAAGAAAATTATCTTTTTTCTTATTTT
>Ga0265297_10012272_pt1 | contig 10318 bp, 8 predicted proteins | sample Munlanlwell13791_FD_192502 | JGI IMG/M metagenome (GOLD analysis project Ga0265297, IMG submission 192502) | Leachate microbial communities from a municipal landfill in Southern Ontario, Canada - Leachate well 137-91 | ecosystem: Engineered > Solid waste > Landfill > Unclassified | place...
AATGAATTTTATGAATTTGCAGAAGCTGTTGATAGTATGAATGCAGATAAAAGATCAAAAGCACTTACTAAATCTGCTGTCGCCAGTAGCCAGGATGGTAATTTTGATCTGGCCTTAAATCAATTGCAAGATGCGCTGGCTATCGATGGAAACAACTATATTGCTCATATTTGTATGGGGAATCTGTGGACAGGAAAAAAGGAGTTTGAATTAGCAAGGGCATCAAGGTTGCAGGCAATCCATATGATCCATAGATGGAATCAATTTTTGGTTACAAGTATGATTGCGCAAATTGACCGTGAAACAGAAATGGATATGGTTAACAAAAAAGAGGTATTAGACGAGTTGGCAGTAATAAAAAAAGCGGTAGAGGTTTCTCATAAAACCAATACCGGGGATAACGCTATTGCATTAATAGAAGCAAAAATTAATTCGATAAAAGACAGATCTGTTATTCAGAAAATTATAGAGTATGATTTAAGCCGGGCAATAAAGATAGCCAGGAATAGCGGGGCGCAAGTTGTTTTAGAAACCTATCCTTTCCGGAGTTTTATAAATATTTTCCGTGAGATAAGCGAAAGGTTCAGCGTTCCCTTAGTGGATAACTATGCAGTATTTAAGAAAGAGCAATTGTCGCAGTATCTTTTTGTTCCGGATGGACATTGTAACGCGAAAGGTTACGGAATAATAGCCGAAAACACATATAAGACATTAATTAAATATAACCTTTTGCCCGGCAATAGATAATTAATTTGCGATTTTACATGAACATAAAGAAAACACTGCACAGAATAATATTTATATCTATACCGAGCATTTTGGTTACGCTTGTCGTTCTTGAAATAGGTTTGAGATCAGCGGGGAATTTGTATTGCAGTAATTATATTGGATCCGTACCGGGCAATCTCAAGGAAAATAAGCTCAGCATACTTTGTCTCGGAGATTCATTTACAGTCGGGGCGGGGGCATCGACAAGGAATAGTTATCCAAGGCAGTTAGAGCGTTTATTGCGCGAGAATATAGGCAGGGATATAAAAGTGATCAACGCCGGACGCATGGGGAACACCTCATCCTTGCTCTTAAAAAATTTTGAGAAAGATATCGCCTTATACAGACCGAAGATAGTAATAGTAATGATAGGATGTAACAACTCCTGGAATTTTGAGGATAGCAGTTATTTCAAGTTATACAAAGAAAAAGTAGGGTGTTTTGAGAAAATAGATGGAATATTGAGTCGCCTAAGAATATACAAACTGATAAAAATAGGTTACCTTGGTTTTAAAAATAGTAAAATTAAAGAACCGGGGATAGTCCGGGATAATATTAGTAATGAATCTTTAAGGCTGTCAGCGCTTGGAGCTGAGTTATTTATGGAAGGCAGGTTTGATCCGGCCGAGGATAAGCTTAAGGAGGCGTTGATATCGGATAAAAATAATTATATTGCTCATTTGTGGTTGGCGCATATATATAACGCCCGGTCAGAATTTAAGGAAGGCAGGGAAGAATTGTGGAAGGCAATCAGGACTATAGGCGAATGGAACGACGAATTAATTTATGACGTGATCTGCCGTATTCCCGAGCAAAATGATTTCAGGATTATTGAAAAAGAGTTGAGCGAAATTAAGCGATATATTGAAGCTAGGTATTCTAAAGATAGTGGTAAGAGAGCGAGCCTGGTAAGATTAATAGATGCGAAGCTGGATTTCTCAGAAGATAAGCAAATACCTCGGAGGGTATTAGAATATGATTTGGGGCAGATAGTCAGTCTTGCCAAAAGTAAAGGAATCATCCTTATTTTGCAAACATATCCTCATGATGGGTCATCGCTATATAATGTTTGCCAAAGAATAAGCGGTTTATTCAATATGCCACTGGTAGATAATTTTTCTGCATTTAAGGAAATAGAGAAAAACAGTAACATAAATGATTTTTTTGCACCGGATAAGCATTGCAACGATAACGGCTATAGAATAATAGCTGAAAATACTTATGACACATTATGCGCTCGCAATCTTCTCTCGAATGTAGAGAGGCCTAATTAAGGTGGAATAAGCAGTATATTATATCCGATTATTTTTATGCAGCTGGTTTTGTAATACGGGAGGAGGATAGGATGTTACAGGGGGCTGATATTGAAAAAAACAAGATAAAGCTAAGTTATATCCATGTGGTTTTAACTGTTAATTGTGTATTGCGTTGCAAGATGTGTTTTAATTGGAAGAATAATGAACAAAATGAGATTGAAAGCGAGCATATAAAAGCGGCAATAATAGCTTTATATGAAAATAACCTTCTTGTGAACGATATGGTAACAATAAATTTCGGGGGCGCCGAAGCGCTTCTAAGGAAGGATACCTTTGATTTAATTAAAGTTGCTGCGGAAAGAAATTTAAGCACGGCTTTGTGTACAAGCGGCTATTTGTATAACGCGGAGGTATCCAAGAAAATTATAGATTCAGGATTAAAATGTATCGCCTTGCCTTTGGATAGTTCAGACCCAAAGAAACATAATTATTTAAGAGGGGTTGATGGGGTATTTGAGAAGGCCATGCAGATAATACAAGAGCATCCTGGTAAAGTGGCTTTAACCTGTACTATTTCCGAGTATAATATTGATGAGGTTTGTAAAATAGCTGAGTGGGTTGAATCTAACGATAATATTGCGCATCTGGGGTTTCAGGCGATAGTCAGCCCTTTAGGCATAAATTGGGAAGGTGCGCCGAGGAGGGAATGGATTAACCGTTCGGAATTTACTCATCTGTGGCCTAAGGACATGAAAAAAGTCAAAAACAATATAGATAAGTTGATAAAAATCCGCAATAAATCAAGAAAAATATATACTACTGAAAAACATCTGAATTTCTTTAAGGGCTATTTTGAAGATCCCTTTAAAATATGCAGAAATGCTAAGTGCAGAGTAGGAGATAATGCGGTTACAATCATGAATAAAGGGGATGTCGTATTCTGCCATGATAATGAGCCCCTTGGGAATATCAGAACGGAAGGGATAATCGATATTTTATCCGGCCCAAAAGTCGCTCAAGTAAAGCGAAAGATGCTGGATTGCACACAGGTCTGTGAGTTTTTTGTAAATTGTTTCTTTGAGGAATAGTCATCCAGGGTTTAATTAATATGGGATTTTATATGCATGATATTTATAACTTGAGAGGATGGAATGCAGAATAACCTGAACGATAATAATTTACCGGCTTTTTGCCTTTTGGTAGTATCAAAGAATTGTAACTTTCATTGTAAGATGTGTAATATGTGGAAAAACAAGAATCGCCAGATAGATAGAAAAGAACTCACAATAGAAGAGATAAAGGGGTTTGTCGATGACCTTAAGAATGTGACTACTGAACCAATTTTTATACACCTTATTGGCGGAGAGGCGCTGCTGCGCCCTGATCTTACAGAGATTATTGCCTATATCCGCGAACAAGGGTTTAACAGTTCGATTACCACTAATGGGTATTATATTGATGAAGGGATGGCTAAAAAGCTGGTTAACTCCCGGCTTACCGGAATTTTTATTTCACTAGATGGATTTAAAGAGGAGACTCACGATTATTTACGCGGGGTAAAAGGAAGCTATCAGCATGTCATGGATGCAATAGAGTTCTTGGATAAGCACCGTGGCGCTGATAAGAAAAACAGACTGAGTATCGGCATTACCATGACTATGATGGAAAAAAACCTGGATGAAATTATAGATCTTGTGGAATGGGCCAATACCAATGAAAAGCTCAATGATGTATTTTTAAATGCCTGCCTTCAGCCATTTGATTGCGATGATCAGAAAAGAGAATGGTTTAAGGAAAGCAGACACAGTGAGGTATGGCCGCAGGACCCTGGCAAGATTAAAAACATCCTTGAAAAGCTGGCGGTACTTAAAGAAAAAGGCTATAAAATTTGTAATCCTCCGGAACAATTACGCTTAATAAAAGAATATTTTACTAATCCTTACCGTTTTATCCATGATCAAAAAGTAAAATGTCCCCGCGGAGACCTGGCGCCTGAAGTAAATGCCTATGGCGATATTAATATGTGTTTCTGCATGGAGCCGGTAGGCAATATCCGTAAAAACAAATTCTCCGAAGTTTGGTTTTCGGAAGGCATGATTAGAGCGCGGCAGGAAATTAAGAAATGTAAGAAAGACTGCGATATAGTCGTTAATTGTTTTTATAAAATAGAAAATATTATAGATCCAGTAAAATCAGAATAATGAAAATAAAGCTTATTCGTTTACCAACTTTCTTCCAGAGCTGGGATATCAATTCATCAGAGCTCAATTCAAGCCTTCTGCCTCCCCTGGGTCCGGCCCTGATCACTGGATATTTATCGAGACGCGGGTTTGAAATCGAACAGGATGATTTGAATATCAGGATATTCTTCGAACACCGCTATAATGGTTTTTTATTTGACCAGAAACCGTTTTTTGACCAGGCTCGGATAGTTGATTACTGTAAGGGCAAGCAGTTTGATCCCGGCCTTGATGCTATTTTCCAGCAACTTGAGGAAAAATGCCCGGTAAAAGGTTATGAAGTTATTCTTTTATCAATACAGGAAAGCCTGCGGAATAGATCTAATGTGCTTTTTGCCTGTGCCTACGCGCAATACCTTAAAACTAAATATCAGCCGTTTATTATGCTAGGCGGTTTTGGGGTAGCAGTGAGGCTGATGTATTTAGAGTATGATTTTCCCTGCATAGACTTTTATGTAATAGGGGCAGGAGAAAAATTACTGGAGACTGTTCTGAAGGCAAAAAAAGAAGGGCGCTTACTTTTATCGCTTGACGGTGTTTACTATGAACGTAATAACCGGGTCTTAAGCTCCGATTACCGAAAAATAGAAAAACCGGTCTTTGCCGGTTTGCCTATTGAATATTACCGTTATCGCGGGATATACTCTGAATATTGTTCTGATGTAAAGGATATCATTGATGAATTTCATCATTCGCAAACATTAGTGATGCCATTCAGCCTTATCAAGGGCTGTCCCCATAAATGCATTTTTTGTTCAGAGTCAAATGGTAAGCTTGATTTTATTATGGATCATGATGAGGCTGCAGTCGCTTTGAATGAATTGCAAAAGGCATATAACCCCGCTGGATATTTCTTTCTTGACAATGAAATTAATGTTAACCAGAAATACGCGCTTAACTTGTGTAATTCGATTATAAATAAGGGGCTTAAGATCCAATGGAGTGATTGCGCCAGGGCAGATTTTACTACCAAGGATATTTTGTCCAAAATGAAAGAATCGGGGTGTATTAGGCTTATCTTTGGCATTGAGACGGGGAGTAGAAAATTACTTGAATATGTTAAAAAAGGAGTTTCTTTGGAGCAGCTGGAGTCTGCTATCCGTTGGGCAAATGAATTAGGGATTTGGACCGGAATAGAAATAATATGCGGACTTCCGCATGAGTCAGATCAGGATATCCGGGAAACGACTGATTTTCTAAAGCGCAATAAAGATTATATCAACCGGTTTTATTACAATACATTTGACCTGCGTGGTGGAAGTCTGTTGTTTCATGAGCCGCGTAAGTATGGGATTGAAAATATATTTGATGTCAATGAAGTAGTCTCTTTCGCAGAACGTAAATACAGCAAGAATTTTACGCAGTTTGGGTTTGATGAGATTGGCGGGTTGCGCTGGGAAGAAAAGAAAAAACAGACCCTTTCCTCTTACGATAAAGTTGTTGGCGCTATGGGAGGGTATGAGGGATTCCCTACTCTTGAAGAGGAACATTTCCTTTTCTTTCTATATAAGAAGTATGGATATGATCTGGAGAAAATCCAAGTGATATTTCGCAGGGTAGCTCAGGAAAAAGGTAAATACAGGGATAGCTTGCGTAGGACAGGAGCTTTGATATAGCCGATGGGTAAGGATAAGATGGAACTAAGTTTAAGCCTTAATAATACCTGTAATCTTCGCTGCCGGATGTGCCGGATATGGAATTCCGGGGAAGAAGAAAATAAATTAACCCTTGAAAAATGCCGGGGCGTTATTGATGAATTAGGGGCATTTGAAGTCAAGGGGGTGCGGCTTAGCGGTGGAGATCCGCTTTTGGTGCCCTGGGTTTTGGATTTGGCGGGCTATATCAATAAGAAAAAATACCATAGTTGTGCTACGACTAACGGTTCTATGATCAATGAGGCATATGCCTTGAAAATTGTTTCTTCGGGGCTCTCTAATTTGAATATTTCTTTGGATTCATACACACCCGGTATACATGATACAATACGCGGTTTGCCGGGCGGCAGGGATCGGATTATGGATGCAATTGGCCACATAGCTAAGAAAGGGTCCGGCCCCGAGATAGGCATTAATACCGTTATCTCAAATTTTAATCTCGATGACCTGCTTATTTTGGCGGATGCCATTCAAGATGATAAAAGAATAAATCATCTTTATTTTATGGCGATCATGCAGCCTTTTAATACCCCGCCAGATAAAGGGTGGTTTTTGAAAGAAGATTTTCGCGGCCTCTGGCCGGAAGATAAAGATAAGGTTAGATACGTAATCAATGAATTAATTGCCCGCAAGAAGTCAGGCTATAAAATAAATAACAGTTTTGCGCAATTGCGGGCATTCGTTGACTATTTTCTTGACCCGCTTCACTTTGCCAGGAAAAATACCTGTAATCTCGGCAAGGAAGTTATGGAGGTCAATCAAATGGGGGATGTTTTTTTGTGCCATTTATACGAAAGCATAGGTAATGTTTTTCAAGATTCACTGTCAAATATCTGGGGCTCAGAAAAAGCGCGCCTGGTGAGGGACAAAATAAACCGCTGTAGCCAGAACTGCAATCTTTTGATCAATTGTTATTTTGAGGAGGAAGATGTATAGGCCGCGGATTTGTTCGATTGAATTGTTCAGGAGATGCTGCCTTCGCTGCCGCATGTGTAATATGTGGAAGGTCAAGGAAGATGATAAGGGCCTTGATAAGGATACGCTGGAGCATTTAGCTTGCGGGCTTCTCTCAGTTATGAATGGGGAAAAAGAGGTTGTTTTAAGTGGCGGCGAACCATTATTGCATTCAGATATTGTTGAAATTATCCGCCAATTCAGCCTTAAGGGTTTTAAGGTGGGGATGGCTTCTAATGGCGTTTTAATTGATCAAGCCAAGGCTGGGGAATTGGCAGGTGCGGGTTTAAAGAATATCCAGCTTTCATTAGATAGCGTTAATAAGGAAACCCATGATTTCTTAAGGGGGGTGCCCGGCGCATATGAAAAAGTATTGCAGGCAGCTGGATACCTGAAAGTCCACAAGGGTAAGGTTTCTGTCTGTGCTCAGACGGTGATCTCAGGAAAGAATTTAGAAGAGCTCGTTGATACTATAGAATTTATTAAGGATGATGGCAGGTTTGATGCCATATCATTTATGGCGGTGACCACTCCCTTTTTTGCGACTATCGATAATGACTGGCAGGAGAATAGTGAGTTTTCTTTTTTATGGCCGTGCGATTCAAAGCGGGTGGATAAAATTATTGACCAGATTATTGCTTTAAAAGCCAAAGGTTATCCAATCGCAAATCCAGTAGCTCAATTTGAATTATTCAGAAGTTATTTTCACCAGCCGCGCAAGCGCAGGCAAATGGCGCGCTGCCAGCTGGGTGATTATGTTGTAAGCATTGACCCGTCTGGTGAAGTAAGGATATGTTGTTTTATGGATTCTGTGGGTAATATTTATGTAAACGACATTACTCTTTTACTGGATAACCCGCAAGTAGAGAAAATGCGGCAGGATATGCGTGCCTGTAGCAAGGTATGCAACACTCTCGTAAACTGTTTTTTTAAAGCATGAAAATTTAACCGAGAACCTCTATGAATGAAAAAAGCGCCACCATACAGCATTGTGATCTTATTGTCACAGAAAACTGCTTTTTGCGTTGTAAAATGTGTCACATCTGGAAATATAGAAAAGATGATGAGACCATCCCTTTTAAAACATACATTGAATTCTTAAGCGCACTTAAGGAGCTTTCGGGTAAAAATACGCAAATTCAGTTTGTCGGCGGAGAACCACTGCTTAAAAAGGGGATACTGGATTTAATCAGTTGTGCCAGTAGCCATGGATTTCCTACTACCATGACCACTAATGGATGTTTAATCGACCGTGAGATGGCTGATGGGATAATTGCTTCAGGTCTTAATGCTATTGGTTTTTCGCTGGAAAGCCTGCATGGGCAAAGGCATGATTTCTTAAGGGGTGTGCCCGGTACCTTTAAAAAAGTCATGGATGCAATTAGCTATTTTCAGGATACATCTGCTCCAAAAGATATTTTTATCAGTACTATAATCAACGGAACAAACCTGGAAGATATTATTGCTATCGCCGAGTGGGTAAATAAAAATCCGCGCTTAAGTTTTGTATACTTTCAATCAGTAATGCAGCCGTTCGCTATGGCCGAGGATGATTCCTGGCATCAAAGGGAAGAGGTAAGATTTCTCTGGCCCGATACAACTGCGGTGCATAAAGTGCTTGATAAGCTGATTGCCCTCCAGAAGCAGGGATATAAAATCGCCAATCCCCCGGGTCAATTCAACGCCTTTAAGAATTATTTCAGTGATCCCCGGAAGTTCATAAAAAAAATAAAATGCAATCTTGGACATAATGCCTTTAGTGTGTTGCCTAATGGAGATGTGTTTCTTTGTTTTTCCTTGCCTCCGATAGGAAATATCATGGTTGATAAGATAGGTGCTATTTGGGTTTCAGAAAAGGCCCGCAAGGCAAGGGAACAAATCTCCAGTTGCCAGAAAAACTGTAAATTGATGATTAATTGTTTTTTTGAAAACGAAGAAAGCAAAATAATTAAATAAATTAATGTCCGCAGAAGGAATAAAAATGAAAAACCTGAGAGCCTTAAAAGAAGCCAAGCCATTTGACCCCAGCTGGCCACGCTACAGCTGTGCCTTAATAAATAGGAGTTGTGTATTACCGTGCAAGATGTGTTTGAACTGGAAAAACCAGGTGGATGGCCCGGGTGATAAATTTAAATATTTTAAGAAATACATTGAAAGCCTGGCTGATTTTGTAGAGTACCCCATGGAAATCAATATTATGGGCGGAGAGCCGCTGATGGAAGATTGGATATTTGATTTAATAGAAGTGATTGAGGAGAGTGGGTTTACGTCTATTATTTCCACAAACGCCTATTTAATAGATGATAAAAAGGCAAAACAGATTATGAATTCCTCTCTGCGGGTGCTGGGAATTTCGTTGGATAGCATTGATAGTAAAATCCACAATTTCTATAGGGGCAAACCGGACGTTACGCAGCATACTTTTGAAGCCCTGCGCCTATTGGAAAAACATAAGCTTTCAAGCAGGGCCCCGGTTGTGGATATCCTTACGCTTTTTATGAAGAAAAATCTCGATGGAATAATCGAGCTTGTTAAATGGGTTGATAAAAACAAGTTTGTAAGCAATGTTGCCTTTGCTGCTTTATTAAATTCAATTCTTCCTTCCGGGACAGAAAATTGGTTTAATAGGGATGAGTATAAAGATATTTGGCCTGATGATGCTAAAAAAGTACATGAGGTGATAGATGAAGTGATTAACATGAAGAAGAATGGCAGCCATATTGTTAATCCGGTTTCGCAGCTTGAGGCCTTCAAAGAATATTATAAAAACCCTATAGAATTTATTTATTCGACGCCATACAGCATAAGGGATTTTGTTATAGAGATGGAGCCTACCGGAGAGCTTTATCTGAGCGGATACCGCTTGGGTAGCATTAATGATCCTGAGACCTTGAAAGAAAAATGGCATTCAAAGGAAGCGGATAAAATACGGGAGACAGTGGCTAAATATGGTTCAGAGAGTTCCCGCTCGGCATTAATCAATTTTATTTGTGTTTTTCAGGAAGCCGGCAACTCTGAGTCAGGTTGTTCTACGACTGAGAAAGATTTTGTTGATTATCAAAGCCGCAAGGGTTTTAATTGTCAGAAGCAGGGTGATTACCGGCAAGCCGTGGAACATTTTAAAAAGGCTTTAGAAAAAAGACCCGATAGTCCTGATTTGCATATAGGAGTTGCATATAACTCTTTAAAATTAGAGGACTATAAGACTGCAACGCAGGAATACGAGAAGGCATTTCAGCTAAATCACAAATTTAGAGAAGAGTTTATTTATAATTATAATGATGCGGTTAGGGGTTTGTCAGAGATGCTGCCTGATAATGGTAAATTGTTCCGCAAAGAGACGGGAAAATAAATAATGGATATCAGGAAGCCGGTATTTTGTTCAATAGAGGTTTTGTATAGTTGCATATTAAAATGTAAGATGTGCCATATGTGGAAGAATACC
>Ga0265297_10012273_pt1 | contig 10318 bp, 19 predicted proteins | sample Munlanlwell13791_FD_192502 | JGI IMG/M metagenome (GOLD analysis project Ga0265297, IMG submission 192502) | Leachate microbial communities from a municipal landfill in Southern Ontario, Canada - Leachate well 137-91 | ecosystem: Engineered > Solid waste > Landfill > Unclassified | place...
TTCACCTCTTTAGATCAGCAGCTATCATGTAAGAAAACATGAAGGTCCTATCTGGGAGGGCGGCTGCAGTATGTATACTGGGTATAATCTTCACTGGTCTCCCAGTATTAGGAGGGATCTGTCCTTGGAATATACTTCCTCTTACCTTGGTTATTCCACCTCCACCGAGACCCCTATTACCTCCGTATCGTCGAAGGAGGGCCCAAAGTGGGACATTGCCAAGAGGTACAAACACGTTGGCCTTCAACTTCGAGAGCTCATGGTAGAGGGAGTTCTCATAATCCATATACTCCCTTGTACATGACGGAGGTCCTGTCTTGTTAAACTGTATAAAGACAGAGATGTCATTGTTAGGTGGTCGCTCTTTAACCACATTAGTCACAAAGCATTCATGGCGAACTATTCCCACCTGCCCCGCTAATTTCCAAAGAAGATCACCTGCAGAGCCAACAAAGGGGCGACCCAACTTTTCCTCAGTTGCTCCAGGTGCTTCTCCTACGAAACATATCTTTGCATCGGGTGGGCCGTCGCCGAAGACGAGGCGTTTCACTTATTCCTCCCGTTGTTCTTTATCCTTGACCAAAAATCACTAAGAACTTGATAGATTAACCATGCTAATATTATATCAGCGAGACTATAGTTTTTTGCTAAAAGAAGCTCACTCATACTCCTCCATCCTTATATGACTTATACAGCTGAGGCTTCCCCTTCGATACATTCAGATTAAAGGAGTCCTTATACTCAGGTACAAGATCTGTTCCAAAGATTGTCATATTCAGGTTAGCCCCTGCCAAGATGGTATTGCCACTACCTAGGAAAGGAACCAGACCATATGCTCCCTCTGTACAGAATACAGAGAGGATATCTTCCATCAACTCTATAGGCCTCTCTGTCGGGTGCACCTTCTTTGTATGAGGTACTGGTCTATAGTGGAATACATTACTCCTCCCCTGTCTTACCAATGTTGCATCTCCCTTTGCAGCGTAGAAGAATGGTTCATAGCTGGAGGCTAGATACCTGTCAGGTTGCATACTCTGTAGCTGACCATCTCCCTTATACCACATAGCAGCTAGTCTTCTGGTCTTAAAGCCATTCTTCACCAAGAGCTGATACATGGTCTCTATCCATGGCTCTATGGCAAACCAGAGGATGAGGTGGCTATTATCCTTCATCACCCGATAGCACTCCTTCAACACCTTGTCTATGAAGAGAGGATATTCATCTGCTTTCACCTCATTGTAGATATCCAGCTTTACATCCCTATTCTCCATCTTCTTTGTACTGTGAAGGTCTATGCCATAGGGAGGGTCTATCTCCACTATATCTATGGAGCCAGTCTGCACCCGTTGGACAAAGGTGAAGAAGTCCTCCACCACATACCTGCTCATAATACTAGCATGAATCTGCTCCAATGGGGTGTTAGCCTGCTTCTCCGTTAACCTCCTTGACAACTCTGCCTTTACCAGATTCTCCTTCAAGGAAGTCATCATCTTGGTTGCTTCGTGTGCAGTCTTTGCTTCCTTCAGTTGAGGAAACATGTCACAGGCTTTTATCAGCTGTATATCCTGAGATAGGCCACCCACTGATCTATCCAGAAGAGCAGCAGTATCCCTGAGAGAGTGTCCAGGTGCATCTGGTGATGTACTAGTCTTCTCTCCATGCATCTCAACCTTCAGCTTATGGATTTCTGAGCGAAGACGAGCAGCCTCATACCATGTGAGATCTTCCCGACAGACATTCTCCATCAGCTCTACTTCTCGCATCTGAAGTTCTGTCAATTCAGGTGGGTATACTCTGACTGGAATCTCCTTCAGTGCGGCGAGTTGTGCAGCCTTGAACCTGCGCCCACCGGCCAGGAGATGATAGATACCTTCGCCAATATCCTTCACTGCAAGGGGCTGTATTATACCCTCTGTCTTGAAGGACTGTGCTAGGTCATTGAGGTTCTTGTATTCTTCCCTATATCTCTTACCTTCAACAATACTACTGATCGGAACCACTCTCAGGATCTGTGTCATTGCCATCGTTGCCTCCCTCCAGCATTGCTAATAGAGCAGCCATATTATCCTTGCTCATTCCAGACAGGAGGGAATCCAGATTAACGTTAGCCGGTGTACTAGCTGAAGTTGCTTTGGCTTTTCCTGCGGGCTTCTTCGAGGTCCTCCTGGAGAGTCTTATATCTCCAAGAAGCTTGAAGAGTTCCTCATTATCCATATTCTGCATGTTAGTTATAATATCATCCAGTTCCATCTTTCGCCTCCTCCTGAGTTATTCCTCGGAGTGTGCTTAACACTTCCCTAGGTTTTACCTTCTTTGTAATCAGCAGGGCGATCACTTGCACTCCATGTGTCTCTACGAGATTAAGGAGATCTTCTATTACCACTGATAAAAGCTGTGAACGTAAGCCCCAGGGGACAAGGTCTTGCAACTTGTTCCGTTGATCCTCAGTGAGGTCAACATGGACTCGGTTGCGATAGTCCATTTTGCCCCCCTTTGTTTAAAATTTGAACAAAGGGTGGATTTTCAAGGATATGGCTTGGGCTTCAAGTTATTTCCTATCCAACCGCACCCTTTGTTCGATTAAGAAAGAGCTGCTGCTACTGATTACTGGTTATCTGGGGTTGACAAAGCGCTTGATGCGATTGCGCTTGCCATACTCAGGATCATCCTCTTCTCCGAGGATAGCCCACGCCATGTGACCGGGCCACTCCTTCAAGTTCATCTGGCCAGTGGAGAGGCCGAAGGCTTCACAGAAGCGTTTGATAGCCAGCTTCCTGTTATTGGCCTTCTTTGCATCATCATGCTGCGTGGGAAGCATCATGATGTGGAAGATGTCCTTGGAGTAGGGTTCCGTTGGAATGTCGAGGCGTACATTGAGGTAGTCATTGCCAGTATTGGAGGAAGTCTTCGACTCCGCATCTACAATGCGAAGCTGCACTTCTGTACCAGCTGCCAGTGACTTGAGTTCCACTGCATCATCGACGTTCACGTTGATAAAACTTTCCTGTTCCATTTACTTCTGTTCCTCCTTGCTTGTGTTTTACCTCCGAAGGGAGGTTGTTACCTTATTGGGACGGGTCGACTGGTTACTATGGGGGACTGGTTGCTCTGGGGGACTGGTACACCCTCTGAGGGAACTGGTACACCCTCTTTATTCATACCGTTCCAGATCTTCAGATGTACATAGTGAGCCTCTATACACCTGCCTATATTACAAAAGTAATGATCGAGCTCATGTAATAGAGCCTCACGAGTATTGAAGAAGAATGCCTGACAGCCTACCTTAACCGAATATGCAACTGGCTCTTCTTCACCATTTTTCAGTATAGGTGTTATAGTTATTGCTAATCCACTATCCACTTCTCTTTCCTCCTTACTTAAACAATGGCTTATCTTCCGTGGAGAATCCTGCCTTCTTCATCAAAGCCTTTATATCAGGCTTCTCATACTGATCGAATATCCCACCTTTTCCAAGCCTGGTTCTGGCCTGATAGAGGCCTGTGTTCCTGGTAAGGAGCTGATACTTCGATCCCTGTGCTCCTTCTGACACAGATGTGTAGTAGATTTCATCGAACAGGAGGGGTAACTTAATCCTCGCCTGCTTTCCAATGAACAGAGGCTTTACCCACATCCTACCAGTCCCTTCATCCTTCTCCGCGTCTTCATGACAGATCAGTATAACATCGCAGGGTAGTGTCAGTATATCCTTCAATGCTGTAGAGATCTGTGACATAACATCGTTGTAGTTGTTCTGGTAGAGGTAACCACCAGGTCGACCCTTGGTTGCGAGGTACTGATTGGCAAAGGCGTCAGACCACGTTGTGGCACTATCAATACAATAAGTGCCCATATGGCTGAAGTAGCCGCCTCGCTTACGCTCATGGTACTTCTGATCCCATACCTTTATTGCAGTAGGAGATGCAGGGTCCTCTATTTCATACCTTGTATCTGCTATCACCTGTCCAATGTCTATAGCATCTCTAATGGTCATGGTTCCACCAGGGTCGAAGCTATCTACATGGACTGGCTGTCTACAGGTTCTGAGAATATTGGTCTTTCCACTCCCCAGAGAACCATAGATGATAGCCCTATACGTCTTGGTATGGGTATTCTGAGCATACATACTTCTTATCTCATCAATCTCTTTTTGGATTTCCAGTGCCACCCTTGACCTCCTTCCTCGGCTTTATGTCTATCCTGGTTGATTCGTTAACTTTATAGATGACTATGTCGCCCTCGTCTGAAGTCCCTTGCGCTTTCCGTAGAGAACCAGAAGAGACAAGGGGCAACAGCTCACCTATGACATCTAACACCTTCTTTGCCAAACTACTTAACCTCCCTTCCTAGGATTTGTTATATTTCTTATTCATTCCCCTCCCTTGTCCGCCTCACTCCTTATCTGGCTTATAATGTGTCTTGAAGCAGAATCTTATTATCCTTGGCCACAATAATTCCGTGGCCGTAGTAGCCGTTGTGGGCGTTATAAACAGCCAACTGGAAATCCCCTCCACTCGTCTTGAAGGTTACGAATTGAATCCCTCCCTCATCCAGATATTTGATTTCCTCTATGAATTCCGTCTTGAGGCTTGTGTCCGTAAGTTCTACGGCGAGCAATTCCTTTCCAATGTACTCAGGCAAATTATCGTCTGTTGAAAAATATCCAAAGCTCTCACAGCAGGATTGGCTGTTGTCGATCAGAACTAAGTATTCATGTTTATCGGTAACAACCCTGTACCCGTCCATGTGCATACCGCCACTCAGGGAATTGAGCATACCCGAAAGACCAAGTCGTGCGCCGTGGCTTCCACTCATAGGGGTTTGGTTTCCGACACTGCGATTAGACACTTCTTCAATGGCTTTTATTATTCCTATATTCATCACTCCTCCTTTGCCTCCCTCAACATATTGTCAATTGCCTTTTCTGCCCACCGTAACGCCTGAATTTGTCCGTTGAACTCTATGCGCTCATAGACATCGAGAGCAGGAGCTTTTGAGTGAATGACAAGCGTTTTCCTGCGACTCTTAATTTTCGACTTGAGACTTTTCAGCGTTGTACGAGTGTTTTGGGGCATTACTCCTCCTTTGCCAGCCATACTGCGCCTCTGTTCCGTCTGTGAATTTAATGAGAATCTTCATTGTTCTCCGAATCTTAATTCGTATTCATCTTCCAATGCCCTCCACAATCCTTTATCTCCTTCCTTGCGGAGAACATCAAAGAACTCTTGCGCCCTTAGACCTGATCCATCACAGTAGCAAGGTTTTCCATCAAGGTATTCACACTTATCAGTCATCATGTCCTGCCCTTCATACATAGGAACCGGACTGTGATACCCGATGTCAGCCGCCATTGGCTGGTGATGAAGATACGGAAAACTTAAGCTGGGGGAACGCGCATCAACTTCTCGCTGAACATGAGGGAGTTGCCAATTCGTGTAGATGAGAAATTGAATGACTCCCTTCTCTCCTTTAAGAAGGAAAAGAAGATTTACCCCATGAATACCATAGTTCTTGTTTGGGTCTTTATGCCTCTTATCAAATGCAGGAAAAAATCGTATCTCTCGTTTCATCATCCCTCTCCTTTCTCTCTTATCATCAGGGAGGACAGCTTCTGAAATTGATCCTCTAACCACTTGCTCCATTCGTCGTAATGCCTGGTGCAGTCTGCGACCTCCGGTTCGGGTTCGCTCATGCTCCGATAAACCCGATCCCAAAACATTCTATCTCCGACAGTCAGAATATATCCTTCCTGGGCCAGATCGCCGCCAGATGTGAGAACGTGAGCGCAGCAGGTCCACGCCTTTATTTCGTCTATCTGTTCGGGGGCAAGGTTTTCGGCCTTGTCGAGCGCAAGTAAATATTCGCATTTCCGGCACTCGGTTCCGAGGCAGCAAGTCAGGTGATTGTCCTCAATCGGTTCGACCGGACTCATGGAGCATTGCCGATGCACTTTGCCGAGCTTCCCTTCACGCTCTTTCCTGAACAGGATAGCGAGCCGCTTTGATTCCGAGGCGAGGTCTTTGGCCTCGTACATGAAATGCGGCCAGCCCTTTTCGGTCTTGCGAACTTCCATTGCAAATTTATTTATGGCTACGTGCCAGTTATGATTTAAGTCGCTCATTTCCCCCTCCTCACTCTCCCTTGGCAATTCGGACACCGCCCCTGCCTAACTTCATCCCGCATGAATCCTCTGCATGGCCCCAGATACGCGGTCTTTCATTTCTTCACCTTTTCCTGTAATAACGGCGCAATTACTTTTATCAGACTCCTTATCTGCCGATTCATAATCTCACTCGAAAAGTGATTGGAGTGTTTTTTTACATCCTCGTTTATAGTCTTTTGAACCAATTCCATCAGAACTTTTTCTTTCATTTCTTCACCTCACAGTAGAGGGCGGCGAGGGCGTTGGGCCACGTTCCTTTCCCTTGCCGGTGGATTAGCACCCAAACACTAACAATAATGTTTCCTTTCTTCCGAAGTCAAATCTTGCCTTAGCTGGCTCCTCTGCTGGGTTCCACCACTTATACATGAAGCCAGGTGGTGGCTCATCACACCTTCCAAGTGGATTATTCCAGGCTAAGCAGAATGGATGATAGGGGCAGCCAAAATACTTAGTGCAAGACTGTGTGTTCATGGGGAAGGCCATCATTACTGGATCGCTCTCCTTACACTTCGACAGTCTCTCAAACTCCCACTCTATCATCTCATACCAATGGAGGCAAGTCCAGTACCAGGTCTGGAGCTGCTCTACATTCCTTCTGACTGGCACCCTCTCAAACTGTGTCTTGGTCTTATTAAAGATGGCTCCATTTACCTGTACTCCATATATCTCTTGGGGCGGGAAGAGGCAGTGTAGAACATGTCCATAGGTGCCGGTCTGCAGGGACAAAGGCCACTGATCCAGCCACATCCTACTGAGCTGACTCCCAGTCTTATGTTCCCTGGAGAGGATACCTTCAGCTTCAGTCTTGAGAATAGAGTCCATTTTGAAGTGGAGAACCTTGTTCACTTCAATCGGCACAGTACCGGCTATCTCTGTATATAGCACCTCATGTCGGTCATCTGCGTACTTATTAGTATATTGCGCTAGAGCCCTGAGTGCATTGGCCGGATTCTTTGGTGCATAAACCTCATCCATTTCTGGGTCAAAGAACTTGCGATAGTAGGTATTCAACTTATCCCACGCCTCTGCGACAGAGAGCTCGCTGTACCCTTTAAGGAGGAGGTGTTCCTGGGCTAAATGCCAGGCGGACCCAAACTCTAAGTGGATGTTCGCTTCTGCTCTTTCCCACCCCAAGACATATCTGTAGAAGTAGCTTCGTAAGCAATCCATACCTTGCTGAAGCTTGGTACTGTCTTGGATTTCCCACGTTGGATGATATGGTACTGGGTATTGTCGGTGTTTCATCCTCTGGCCTCCATATGCTCCTTATATAACCGCTCACAATTTCCACAGTGTTTGCAGAGTGGAGAATCAAGGGTTCCACACATCAGGATTTCTCCCTTTGTCTCTAATTGATCCTTGCAGTACCTCCATACCCAGGTCATGAAGTCCCGAGTTGGGCCTCTGCTCGTATTAACTACATGTTTCTTGACAGTATAGCCGATAAAAGGAACTTCAACTGTGTAGTAGCGCATGAAGGTGAGGACTACTGGTATACCTAGACTAGACCACCGGGCTGCTACCTCATATATATGAGATAAGTTGGTTGGAGATACCCTTAGTCTGACAAACATAAGGTTATCGAGATGACTTACCATTGGCACAGGAGCCTTAATCTCTTCCACCCTATTTGCAGTAAAGACAACTGGTGCAGGGAAGTCGAAGTTAGGTATACTGGTATTATAGAATTTGCGAGGGTACTTCTCTGTAACCTCTAGGACATACGCCTTTCGAATATTAGAGTCATGTCCACTATTTACCCTCACCAACCCATCTCCTACCTCTTCCAGTGTTGGTATAATGGGCTCGCTCATATCAGTATACCACCTGAGGTTGTAGTAGCATTGGTTGCAGCCCATCGGACAGGGGCCAGTCTGTGGTACACAGTCCCAAATGTTACTGCCCTCTTGCTTTGGGTTCCTTCTCATAGCTTATATCCCTCCAAATACCCTTGCATATGCTTGTATGTTACTGAGGAGTCTCATCTCAGCTCTCCTCCTAATTAGACCCTGCTTATAAGGGTACTCATCAACATCTACTTGGTCCAGCTCTGAGCCGAGGTCACGCACCCTACTGGTAATGAAGTCGTAGAGCATAATGAGATCAAGGCTTGCTATGAGTTTGTCATCTATTACCACATTTACTACACTACCATCACTCACAAAGTCTACCTTGCTCTTAGTAGTTCTGAATGTTATCATACTTGTTCCCCTTTGTTCAAATTTTGAACATAGTTTTTGGATTAACTACTTCCACCAATACAGGGAACCTAGGTACCTTCTTTTCTGTAAGATGCTGATACTTCACCTTAGCGATACGCCCGGGCAAGGTATCTCGCTCCTTCCATAATAGAAGGCGGGCATCTCTTGTCAAGGCTGGCCCAGTTCCTACCTTGAATATAGTACCCATATCATCCTTGCAGATGAGGGCACCTAGGCTTCCCTTGTTAAAGCCTTGTATGCTTACTTCCTCCTCATACCCTACTATGGTATAGTAGTCCTCCTTCTTCGGCTTGAACTTCATAACCATAGTGGAACGTCGGCGAATGTAAGGGGCATCTGTATGCCTTATGATGAAGCCTTCATATCCCCTCTCTATATATCCATCATAGCTGGACATGATCTGCTCCAGAGAGTATGCTACATCAGTCTCCACGATCCTGACTGACCTACAACTCTTCAACGGAAGGTCCACCAGCTTCATCAAGCGCTCACACTGTGCTCCTGGGAAGATAACATCAAAGACGTGGTACTCCATAGAAGTGAAGTTAGGATGTAGCTCGACGGTCCTCCCCACTATAGACCTGATCTCCTCATGCGTCATGCCATGATAGTAGAGTTCGCCGTCGAGCTCGATGTTCTTCAGGCCTGTTGCTTCCAGCTCCAAGTTGATATGAGGAACAGATGTGATGATATGCTCTTCACTGGAGAGGAGGGTACATCTACCATCTGAGTCCAGTATGGCCCTGCATCTATCTCCATTTAACTTTGGTTGTATGAAGACAGGGAGCGTCCACTTTCCAAGACGCCTCTCCTCAAATGGGTAGCAGAGCATGATGCCCTTGCGATTGCTCATGCCTTCAACCTCCTCAACTCTCTCCTCACATTTGCAAGAAAAGCAGGATCCTTCGCCACCATCAGCTCCACCTTGCGAGCATCCACCTTTTTATGTATCTCTGTATCATAGGCCTCTATTACTTTCCAGTCATCCAGATGATACCTATTCTTTTTCCTCTCATACCACACCTCGAGGGTGATAGCATGAACTGCCGTGCTAATGGTGATGGTCTGCTTTGTCATTGGTTAGGCCTTGTAGGGGATGCGGGTGGAGTAAACCTTTTCCCAATTGAAGAAGCCACACAGATTCTTGAAGGTTTCCAAATTCAGTTCTCCTTCAATAATACTATTCATCGTCACTCCAGTTTGCATATCTACAAGTGCATATCTATTGCAGCTAAGACCAGCAAGGATGTACCCTTTGTCCCCGTACCCAAGGTCAACTGCAAATTTGTCACCTACTCTTATCTCGAAAGTAGGTTTCAATTTCCTCTTCACATCCTCAACCTTCACATACCCATTCTTAATGAGCCAGGGGAGCCAGGAGGGATGGTTGGGGCATACTTCCTCGATGAAGTCCTTAAAGTCTGGTTCCTTGTAGAAATGGAATTTGTCGCAGTATTCATCGAATTCATTTTCCCATACAGAGCATCCGGAATACTTCCCATTCGCATAGATGGACTCCGGACTCAGGGATTTGAGCGCGGTGTAGACTTTGTTGTCGATGGTGATGGAGGAAGGGGGAATATTCTTGATGTACGGTTCCTCAATCGTCTGACGCACTCCAGTCTTGTCAAACTTTATTTCATACACATTTGACCCCGTATACTTACCACTACTTATTTTGTAGCCATTTATTTTGTAGCCTTTGCATTCAACAATTGTCCCGTTTCCACTATAGATGGATACGTCACTTCCTGAAACCGTTACCTTATCTCCTACCTTAAATTTTCTTTCCGTTTTCAACTCTTCCGATTTCCTTTCCTCGATGCACACATCCTTCTCCTCCTTCTTCTCTGGTTCCTTCATCTTTCCTCCCTCCTCCCTCCTCATGATTAATAAGTTTTGCCAGCAGCAGTACTCTACACCAAGAACAGAGATG
>Ga0265297_10012274_pt1 | contig 10318 bp, 6 predicted proteins | sample Munlanlwell13791_FD_192502 | JGI IMG/M metagenome (GOLD analysis project Ga0265297, IMG submission 192502) | Leachate microbial communities from a municipal landfill in Southern Ontario, Canada - Leachate well 137-91 | ecosystem: Engineered > Solid waste > Landfill > Unclassified | place...
GTTATTCGCGATAAGGTTTTTCAGGCCATCGGCCAAGTAGAGTTGGCGGACGCCATTGTAGAAGGGGAGACCAAGGCCAAGTCGTTATTTGTCTCGATCAAGTCTCTGCAAAAGGCCATGTTGCCGCAACGGGTTTCTTTTTCTATGCCAGTGACGATGGTCACTATGTTAGTAGTCTTCCTAGGATCCTTGGCCACCGGAGTTGCTGCCCAAGGCGCCGGCCCATCCGATAGTTTATTCTGGGCCAAAAAGGTTTTAGAGAAAGTAGAGATCGCTTTTGCTACCGATCCAGTGAGCAAAGCCAAAGTTACTCTTAATATCGCCAGCGAGCGACTTAAATATTTGGAAGGTTCGGTCGGGGAAGAGCAGGCCCTATCCAAGGTGTTGCGTGAATCACAAGTCGCCTTAGTTAGCGCCAAAGCCGCTCTTAAAGAAGCTCAAGCCGGCAACAAAGACACGGCTGGGATCGAAGCGCTGGTGAACCGATTTGGTTCGTTATTGAGCGATCAAAAAACTTTATTAGCAGATATCGAAAAAGGCAGTTCTGGCGATGATGTTAAAAAGACCGTCGTGGCTATCCGTGAGGTTTTGAAAGACGAAGAAAAATCCGCTAAGTCTGACAATGCTGCTTCAACCACCAATAAGTCCGCTGTTACTACCACATCTTCGCAACTGAGTGCCCCGGTCGACTTGGCGGGGCCAGCAACTGTTACCGGTAGGTTTGGCACATCCGTTGGTCAGGTAGTGTTATTTGTCGACAATAAGCCATATCAGATCACTTCAACTCCCGCCGGCCTCGATCAACTGATCGGTTTTACTGCTCGGGTTACCGGTGATTTTAAGAGTGATCAGGTAGTGATCAAAGAAATTAGCGCCAATGGTGTTGTTTACGGTAGCGCTAACTAATTAGTTTGAAATTAATCAGTCTCCCTAACTAAAATCTAGGGAAGTTCGTCGCTTTTGGACCGAGGGCATACGCATATAAAATCTTGTGCGAGCTCAGAGCAGCGGACGAAACCCAACTACCTTTCCAGCATTAAGATCTGATGCTGAAAAGCGAACGGGCTACACCAATACAAACAGGCATCATATATAAAGTTAAGAGAGCTAATAAATAATATGTCCATTGCTTTCAAAAAAATGACTCGCTCCATAGCGTGGATCATGACAGCTTCGTTGGCCGTTGCCTTCATGCTGCCCTCTGATGCCGCCGCGGTCGAGTTCTTCTCCACTCCCTTCCGCTATCAGTGGAAGAGTCAGAGTGGTACCAACGAAGGCACTGCTCACGTTGTGCGCGCCAATGCTGGCGACACCGTGGCAATGAATCTGACCATTACCAATCGGTCGATCGACTCGAGAGCTAAGGTCATCTACGGAACTAGCGCCCTCACTCCTGAGGTGTCGCCTTACCGTGGTGCCCACGAGCTGCGGCTTGGTACTTCCAACCCGCACGACAAGATCTACGACTGGGTGGATTCTTCCAGCTTCATCAGCAATCCTGATGGTGCTAGCAACCGTTTGGCCGCCTATGATGGCGCCGCGGTGAATCCTGGTCAGGATCTAACCTTCAACTTTAACCTGAAGATCAAGTCTGGTACCCCCAACGGTACCTACGATTTCTACGTAGGTGTCGTTCGTGAGTACGACGCTTGGGCGAAGCAGGTTGATTCCAAAGGCCGGTTATTACCGGGCGAGGATATCTTCTGGAGAGTTGTCGTTGGTGGTGGTTCTACTACCCCCGCGACTGGTGGCTTAACCATTGGTTTGGCCTCCGGCACTCCTGCCGCTGGTAGCGTTGCCAAGCAAGGTAACGCCAACTTCACTAAGATGACCTTAACCGCCGCCGCTGGCGCCACGGTTAAAATATCTTCCATCTATGTCACTCGTACCGGCATGACTGCCGACTCTGACTTAGAGAACGTGAAGATCCTCAAGGCTGATGGTATGCAGGTCGGTGGTACTGGTGGTGGCTTTAACGCCAACCACAAGGCCCAGATCTTCTTTACTCCAGCCTTAGAGATTACCGGTTCCCAAGATTTCTACATTCGCGCTGGTTTCTCCAGCACGGTGACTACTGGGTTAACTGCTCAGTTAGGTATCTCGGAGAACGCGGACGTTGTCTCTAACGCTACTTCGGTCAGTGGTGCGCCGTTCTTCGGCAACTACATGACTGCCGTAGCCGTGACCATCGGTTCCGTGACCGTATCCGAAGATGGTTCCATTGTGGATACCACTCCGGATGTAGGCGACACTGATGTGTTGACCAACACCTTCAAGATTACCGCCGGTTCAACCGAGGATATCTTGATCGATCGGATCACCGTGATGAAGTCTGGTAGTTCTGAGACAGCTGATTCCAAGAACATCGAGTTGTGGGATGTTACCAACAACAAGACTCTTGGTACAGTTGAATCATGGAGCGCCGACGGTAAAGCTTCCTGGCCCGTCAACATTACGTTGACCAAGGGTGGCAACATCCGTTTGCGGGTCCAGCTTGACGTGGTGGATGGTGTAGGCTTAACCGTCAACACTGACATCGCCGATGGTAGCGACTACTTGGTATTCGCCAAGGGTCTTTCCTATGGTTTCTACATCACTCCGGTAGCGGCCGCGGCTGCTAACTGGACTGTTGATTCTGGAACCGGTGGAACCAACAACTTGGGTCAAGGTGATAAGAACCAGACCATTAACTCTGGTGCTCTTACCATCTCCAAGAGCAGCACTACTCCTGCTACCGGTAACATCGCTGTGGCTGATAACCAACTGCTCTCCGTCTTTGACTTTGACGTCCGAGGCGAATCAGTTAGAATTTCTGCCACCACGGTTTACGGTAACTTAGCCGACGCTGGTGGTAGCACAACTATCACTTACGCGGACATGACCAACGCTCGGTTGGTCGACATGGCCACTGGTAACATCTTGGCCGGTCCGGTTGATGGTGCTGATTGTCTTGGTACCTACGGTACTACTGCCGTCGATCCTAAATTTGTCTTCTCTAGCACTTACGTGTTGCCGGTAGGCGTCACTAAGGTTGGATTCAAGACTCGTTTAGGCACCGATTGGGAGAACAGCGATACCATCGTTGTGGCTATCAACGCCGCTTCCGATGTTACCGCTAAGGGTATTATCACCAACAACTCCGTTACTCCGGGCGGTTCTTACGCCGTTGCCGGCAACACCCTGACTGTAAAGTCTGGTGCGTTGGTCGTGCGCGACTTAGGTACCCCTCCTTCGGGTAGCGTAGTAGTTGGTACCCAAGACTTCACTTGGGCGACCATGGCGCTTGACGCCACCGCTTCTGGTGAAGACGTGTTAGTCTCCTCCATCACCGTCGGTGACGACGTGGGTGGTACGAGCGGTAACATGGCCGACATTGATAATGCCGAGCTATGGGCTGACTTAGATAACAATGGTTCTTACGAGACTAAGATCAGCAATACCGAAACTCCCGACGGCGCTGAAGGAACCGATAATGATCAGGCGTTTACCCTGACTCAGACTTTGCGCGTTCCTAAAGGTGGCACCATCAAAGTCGTCTTTGTTGGTGACCTCGCCGCTTCTGGCGCGGATGCTGATGGCACCCACAAGCTCGGTGTGGTTAACGATACCGTTACCACCGCTGGCGTAGTCGCCACTGGTGCTGATACTGGTACCGCTATCACCGAGACTGATTCCGGTGCTGGTGGCACTATGACAGTCGCCGCCGCTGGTACATTAACTGTCGGTTTGGATGGCTCCTCGCCTTCCAACGGCATTGTATTGGCCGGCACTTCTGACAACACAGTGGCTAAATTTAAGTTCACTGCGTTGAAAGAAGGTATCAACGTCACTAAACTGACCTTCCTGTTAACCGACTGGGGGACTTCGCTCGATCAATGGGATTCTATCGAATCACTGAAGATCGAATACCCGAAGAAAGACGGTACAACTGGAACTCGGTCCATGACTCCTAGCACTACTTCGGCGTTGTTTGACAACCTCGACATGTACGTGACTAAGAACGCCTCTGCTGTAGTTACGGTGAAAGCCAGCTTCTACAACATTGGTATTCAGTCAGCTGATTTCGGCGATCAGATCGAAATTGGTGTTGACGCTGATAACACCGGATTCCTCGCCAGTGGTGAGTCGTCTGGTGGTTCCGTGACTGATTGTGGTGATGACACCACTGCTAACACCCAGTTGCTCTACAAGACCTTAGTTACGGTTACTGCTGATAACTCTGGTCTCGGCTCTACCTTGGTTCCTGGTTCAACCGCAACGTTGTACCAGTTCAAGATCAGCGCCGACAGTAAGGGCTCCGCTGGTTTGAAGCGGTTAACCTTCGCGGTCAACTTGGCCGACAACGGTACCACTTCTGCTAACGCCGACCTGACTAACTTCACTATTGTGAAGGATAGTGTAGACATCACCGCTTCTGGCGCCGCTATCACCGGTTTGTCTGGCAACGCTGCCAACACACCGGAAGCCGCGCGCGCTACATTAGAAGCCACCAACTACATCGAATCCGATGCTGATGGTCAGGTGACTACTTGGGTGTCTGTCCACTTTGGTGGCACTCCGACCGCTGATACACAGGAAACTGTTTCAGCCGGTTTTACCACTACGTGGCAGTTCCGCGCTCAGTTAGGCGCTGGTTTCTCCGCGTCTGATGATGACTCGGTGACCACCGAGCTGCTCGGCGACACTACTAAGGCGGACGACGGATCGTTCTATCTGCATGATGCAGATGTAACGGCCGATGAGTACGCTGTAGTGTTGCAGACTGAGGGTGGCGTAGCTGACTTTAGTGACGTCGAGTTTGTCTGGTCGGATAACTCCGGCTACGATGTAACCGACGGCATTATGGTCCACAACGCTAGCTTCACGAACAACTCAACCACTGAGACCTCATCTGGAGACTGGGCCAATGGCGCGTTCATCAAAAACTTCCCGTTAGGCACTCGCAGTATTATTGCCTAAGTTAAGTTTGACGATGTTCGTGAAATTGCTGTCTAGTTCCTAGAAGAGCAAACTAAGGGGGTCCGATTATGTCGGGCCCCCTTAGGTGGGGGACTCGCTTGTACCATTAACCTCCATCTACATTTCTTATGAATAAAACCATTCATCCCTTAGTTGCATATTTCAAGTCCCGCCAAATCTGGTGGGCGGTGGGGGCGCTAATTATCATCGGGGCACTGGTTGTCTTTATGTTCTGGCGAGCTGGTAACTCGCAGGATTGGATCGGTTCCACCATTAAGCAGGCGGAACAATTTTATCTCGAAAATCGCTTAGCCGATGCGCAAGCTAAATATCAATTGATAGTTGATCGTTACCCTAACGAAGTAAAAGCGCTTAACGCTCTCGGCAATACTCTAAGAGAGCAGGGCAACCTCCGAGGGGCCGAAGAAAAATATCTTAAGGTGATCGATATCGATCCTGGTTATGAACCTGTCTACCGCAATTTGCTAGCGGTCTATCAGATGTGGGATAAGGCTGACGAGCAGACCGCTCGGATAGCCAGTTTTGCTCCTATCATGGAGCGAGGTCTCTCTTATCGTCCACAATCTGTTCAGATCATAGCCACCGCGGTTGATTACTATCGACAAGTCGGCAATGATGCTAAGGCGGCTGAGCTAAAGCGTCAGATGGACCAGATCAAGTAACTAACCCTATATGTCTAGTTGGCTAAAAAAGTTGCATCAGCATTTGATCAAACCGATCACGCGATTGGGCAAATGGCAATCGGCGCTAGTAGTGATCTCCGTTGTGGTAGCTTTAGCATCTCTACCGGGATTATTTCAATCCGTTTCTGACTATTTTGTGCCCATTACCGAATTATCTGATCGAGCCACTCTAGCTCGGCAGTCCGGTGATGACCAGACCGCTATCCGTCTCTACCAAATTATTTCCGATCGAGCATCTAAGTCTGATTACAGCTCCAACTACGAGCTGGGCAATCTATACATGCAATCCGGTAACTATCGGTCGGCCGAACGGTATTATCTGAAGGCCGCTAATAATCCCGCTGCTTTGATGGGAGTGTTCTATCAGCTGGCCGATATCTATACCAACCATCTCACCAGCGGGCGGGATAAGTTTGCCAAATTAACCACTTATCGCTTGTCGACTGATCGCAAAACCGATACGGGGCTAATGATAGTTCTCGCTTCGTTCTATCGGGACTGGGGGAAATTGGAGCCAGCGCTTAACTGGTTTAAGCGAGCGGCCGCGCTTGATCCCAGTAATCAAACGCTCGTTACCGAGATTAAATCACTAGAGTCTAGTCTATGAAGCGAGTGAGCGGACTTAACCTAACCCATAACCACTGGATATTTAATGTGGCGTTGTGGTTGGTGTTATTACTTCCCGTCATTGCCTATACCAACATTACTTATCCGTTCGAATTTGGCCGTTCACTAATCTTTATGTACTTGCTGCCATTGCTCTGGCTGGGGGCATTGCTGAGTAGCAATTGGCGCACTCGTTACGCCTGGTGGCGGTCGCCCATGTTTTGGTTGGTAGCGGGATTGTTTATTGTCACCTGGGCAGCAGGATGTTTTGGAGTAAACTTTTATCGCAGCTTCTGGGGAACCGTTAGTCGTAGTACGGGATTGTTATATACGACTAGCGTCACCCTCTTGGGCATTACTCTCTTACTAGTTATTCGCCAAGCCAGTGATTGGCGCCGAATCCTTTCGGTTATGAGTTGGGTGGGAGGCGCATCGGCTGCTTTCGTAATCTTGCAGAAGATTGGTATTAACTTGATCTATCGATTTGATGCCGGGGAGCGGGTAGGTGGGTTGGTGGGCAACCCGATCTTCTTGGGCATGTTCTTGATCCCCACATTGTTCTTGGCGTTTTATTTTTGGGTTAGTACCACTAGCTCTACTCGTTGGTGGTATTTGGCTAGTGTGGTTGTGCAACTGATCGGCATCGCCTTAACCTCTTCGCGCGGACCATTTATGGGGTTAGTGATGGGAGGGGTAGTAATGGCCATCGGTTGGTGGTGGCTTAATCGTCCATCGCGCCGGCAGATCCAGATCGGCAGTGCTGTGGCTATCCCGTTGCTAGTAGTAGGAGCCGCTGTTCTATATTGGTCGCCAATGGGTAAACGCTTACTCGAGTTAGGGCTGGGCGGTCAGACGTTAGAAACTCGATTGTTAACCTGGTCAATTGCTTGGAAGGCTTTTTTGAGCCGGCCCTGGTTAGGGTATGGTCCGGAGAATATTGAGCACGCCTTCAACAGTTTCTATCAGGCCAAATTCGGCAGCTTTGGCGTGGGGGAGACGGTAGTGGACCGAGCCCATAACGTTATATTTGATCAGCTGCTCTCAACCGGAGTGATCGGCACTTTGTTGTTGATCGCGCTGGTGGCAACTATATTTTGGCTATTGATCAGCAGAATGATCGGTAGTCGGTCGGTTGATCGGGACAAGGCCTGGTTCTACCTTACCTTCTTATCGATCACTGCTGCCTATTTTGTGTGTGAACTGACCGCTTTTAGCGACGTTACCACCCTGCTTTACCTATCTATTCTGATCACCGCTGTTATATCTTTTACTACATCGGAACAAGATAACGAGATCGATATGCATTGGTGGAAGATCCTTCCGCTATTGTTGATGTTGCCATACATCTTTTTAGATATTCGCTATCTCCCCCAGACGTGGACAGCCGGTCGATATACTGTTTTGGCGGAGCGAATAGCCGAACGGGGAGAGGATAGCTATGCCGATGCGCTGTTGTTGTACAATCGGCTTCAGCGTCTGCCGCGCAATCCTTATCGGTCATTCCTGCTGACCAAATTCCCCAGTTTTAGCCGTAACTACGCCATCGCCTTGATCAATCAAAATAAACTGGCCGAGGCGGAAATGCGGATCAATGACGGACTGCAGGTGATGTCTCAAATTAAACCGGCGATCCAAGACAATCCCACTTTGTTGCAGGACGAACCCATCTTTTATATGTTGCTGTCGATAGTTTATCCTCATCAATCGGTCTATCTTCAAACGGCCAAGGACAAATTTGCCGAATTGATTAAGGATAATCCGAATCGTGAATATCTCTATCTCAACTGGGCGCGCGTCCTGATGGATTTTGATCTATTTGATGAATCGCGATCCGCCATTGATACGGCCGCCAGGCTGGCAGCTCCTCCCAAAGAGCTAGAGTTCTGGCGGGCGATGTGGGGGATGCTGTCTAAGCGAGCGGATGCTGCCACCATTATTGCCGATCTTAAGCTGGCGGCTAGTAAGTCATCGTCGTTTTTGGCCGGCGATCAAACCATGCTGAGTCAGGCTGTTAATTATCTAACTGACCTTAGAGAGTGGTCGATCGCTCAGTATTATCAAGATCAGATCGTTAAGTTTGCCCCCAAATCAGTAAGCGAAAGGGTTAAATTAGCTACTATCTACGCTCAGATGGGGGAGTTTGATAAAGCCGAGCAGCAGGCTCGGATGGTGTTGAAGCTGGACCCCGCACAGATGGATGCCGTCAAAGATTTCTTGTTGCAACTTGGTCGCACCATCTAGACTGCAAAAACAGTTGTATAATATAAATATGAAAAAGAGTACAAAAACTTCATGGCGATTTGATTGGCTGCAAGTCTCAGCCGTAGTGTTAGTTGTAGCTATGTCAGCTTTTTTGATTGGTTCGTCCGACTATGACGCATCACAGGCGTCCGAGATCTACGATCTAAAGACGCCATCTTCGGTGCAGGTGGAGTTAACGGAAAGCCAACCGACCCAGATCGTCCAGGACAGCCATCAGTGGGTAGGTCGGTTTAAGATTACTACCGAGAACTCCGATCCGGTTATTATATCTAGTCTTACTTTTAGCCCGCAGGGTACATTAGAATATCAGATCATCCGTTTGTTAACTCGGTATCCGTTGACATTGACTGATAACGGCAATGTCTTGGGTGTAGGGCAGACCTGGCTATATGACGACCGGGCTACCCAAACCGTAGAATTTAATCAGCCGGTTAGCATTGATGTGTCGCACCCATTGGTGGTGGATGTAGCAACCGATCTCAACAACCAAGTAGAAGAAACCTTCGGGGTAACCTTGATAAAGGTAGGCACCACCCTGCCCATCAATATTCACGGCGCCCCGATCGCAGGTAAACTGCTCGAGATCCAAGAGAGATTTTAGCCCCAATCGCCCTAATTAATATCAGCTCCCAGAGCTGTTTTTGGCTATAGACAATCACCCTCTTTCAGTGGTAGTCTGGGGACGTGAAAAAGTTTAAAGTACTTACTCTAATTGGGACTCGGCCAGAGATTATTAAGCTGGCTTTAGTGATCAAAAAACTGGACGCCCTTCCTGAGGTAGAGCATGTTTTGGTTCATACTGGCCAAAACTTTGCGGCCAATATGAAGGATGTCTTTTTTGAAGAACTAGGCCTCCGCGCCCCGGATTACTATTTAGATGTTAAATCGGACACTTTGGGTGGTCAGATCGCCAAGGTGATCGAACGCTCCGAAGATGTGCTCAAAAAAGAGATGCCGGATGCCTTTCTGGTGTTGGGCGATACCAACAGTGCCCTCGCTAGTATTATGGCGGCGCGGTTAGGCATCCCCATTTTGCATATGGAGGCCGGTAATCGTGCTTTCGATCGGAGGGTCCCCGAAGAGCAGAACCGTCGGATGATCGATCACATCAGCACTTATCTATTCCCGTATCGCAACTACCCGAGAGAGAACTTGCTTCGAGAAGGGATTAATCCCAGCAAGATCTTTATCACCGGTGATCCTTATATCGAGGTGCTGAATCACTATGCGCCGTTAGCGAATACGGATGTTCTTAGTAAGCTAGGGTTAACACCCGGGCAATATTTTTTGGCTACGACTCATCGTGAAGAAAATGTTAATAATGATCCGGCGCTTAAAAATATTATTGAAGGGTTAGGCCAAGTGGCGGCTGCTTATAGCCAGCCAGTGGTATGGAGCCTACACCCCCGGACATTAACCCGCCTGCAACAGCAAGGTATTACCCTGCCGGCTAATGTTAGGGTAATGGAAGCGGTGGGGCTGATGGATTTTCTGACACTCGAGAAAAATGCCCGTGCGTTGATTAGCGACAGCGGAACGGTCCCTCAAGAAGGGGCGGTGTTCGGAGTTCCCAGCGTAGTGATTCGCACCGCCATGGAGCGGCCAGAGGTGCTCGAGTGTGGCGCTACCATCTTGAGTGGGGTAGATAGTCCAGATGATATCATGAGGGCGGTCAGCGTAATGCTGAGCACGCCAACGAGTTGGGATTCGCCCTACCAGCAAGAGGGGAGCCCGTCCGATAAGATGGTAAAGTTTATTCTTGGTTATAAACAGCAATTGTATTAATA
>Ga0265297_10012275_pt1 | contig 10317 bp, 21 predicted proteins | sample Munlanlwell13791_FD_192502 | JGI IMG/M metagenome (GOLD analysis project Ga0265297, IMG submission 192502) | Leachate microbial communities from a municipal landfill in Southern Ontario, Canada - Leachate well 137-91 | ecosystem: Engineered > Solid waste > Landfill > Unclassified | place...
GTGTCAATTTTCTTAAAATATGTTTTGTTTATATCATAAACTAGATGGGTTTTTGTAAAATTGTTAGCAAAATCTATTGCTTTTTGTTTATCATAAAGATAAAATCTAGTTATTTTAGTAAAAAATGGTAATTTTCCTTGTAATCACATAATGGTTACTGTATTTTGTTTTAAATTCAGTATAATTGAAAAATCCTTTTCGGTTAAATATTTTTCTTTATCATATTCATTAAATAATCTATAAGTCATCTTAAACCTCCCCTACATTAACTTCTACATTAGCATTCAACCCAACAAACCTTAGATATTCACTTATCGTTGTAAAGTAATATTTCTTCATTTTACATTCAATTTCTTTGTATTGTTCTTCTGTCAATCTTATATTGACTTGTCTATCTTTACTTGCCTTTTCTAAAATACCCAAGAGGATTTTTTCGGACTTTATGTTTGATTCTCGTGCGTTCATGTATTCTCCTTTGTATAGCAACTGCTATACAAGTATTTATACGCCATCTATTGATTTATTGAAAAAATCTTTATAATGAAACTATGAACAATAATGTAACTCCCGAATACTGGATGATATTCAATGACACTATAGCAAGCGTCATTCCCCAAGATAAAGTATATGAGAAGGATGGTAAGTTTTATATTACCATGTCCCAAAACTATATAGGCTGTTATGGTCCTCCGACTGCTGAAGTAGAGGTATATGAAAAGAAAGAAGCTTGGAAGGCTCTCCTTAAGGAACTAAAACAGAAATGGTTGACTGCTAAAGATACTTATGGAATAGCAATTGCTTCGGCAAGAAAGGACGGAGTTACTATATGAGATACAACCTCGAAAACCCCAATCACCGCAACTTACTCCGTGACCACTCTGCCCTAGAAGGAGACGATTGCCCCGTAGATGACATATGCGACTCCGTTCCCGACATCCTCAACTATATATGCATCTTAGAGGGTCAAGTAAGAAGCCTCAAGTCAAAGAATCAGAACCTTGCGGCTGCTGTTTCAAACTCCGAAAGAAAGATAAATAACCTTAAGAGCCAGAAGCAAAGGCGACTTAAGAAAAAAGAAAGGTAACTATGAGCGATATCGTATTGAAACAACTAAGAGAGTCTTGGCTTACTTTGACAGAAGAAAAGAAGGAAGAAACTTTCTGCTATATGCTATATGTTTCACCAGAAGACGAAAATCCTTTCGTTGACCTCCAAAAGAACCTCAAGTTGACAGGGGAGTTGATTGAATCTGGTAAGTTTCACGCTACCGTCAGATACGTCAAATCTGAAAAAGACCCAAGACCTTTCATAGAGTTTCTAAAATCACAGGATCTTAATAACATAGAAGCAACCTGTAAGGGGTTTGAAATCTATGGCGTGGATAAAGATACGCTGGTTGTTGAATTGGAAGGAAAGAAGATACACGACTGGTTCAATAAAGTCAATGATTGGCTAGTGGACCACGGATATCCTAAATCCGATTATCCTGAGTATAAGCCTCATATCTCCCTCACAGAAAAGAAAGATATAGAGAAGCCCGAATGGAAAAAGGAATACGAACAAAAAGTCAAGTTTAAGATTCACGTAGTAACTGATACTGACAGAGAAGAAATATTCCGCTCCATATGCTAAAAAAGCATCTCCATGATATACGATGATGTCAATATTAAAATTATCTCTCGTAGGGAATGGGGATTAAAAGCAGACCCGACTGAGTATGACTATGACACTCTTACTATTCGGATACGGGAAGATTATTATTCACAAATGAAGAAAAACGACCCATTGACACATCACTGGTTCGTCCATGAATTTGCCCACCATATTCAATTGAAGTCGATGGGCATTGGCTATATAAAAGAAGACACGGGTTTATATCCGAATAATAAAGTAGAAAGATATGCTTTCGCCTATCAATTTTATTATCTAATGGAAAAGAAATGCTGTCAAACAATCCAAGAGTTATTCGACAGGGATCGCTTTTTTCGCCAGAAGAGAATATACGCTGGTCAATTGACATACTATTGGAATAATGCTAATTATATACTCGGGGAGATGCGAGAAAAATTGGTTTGACTTTTTTGGCTTAGTCGCCATAATAGAGTCATGGTACACCCAACACTGACCTCGCTGGCTAAGCACATTAATATAGATGAGCGTCGTATAATGTATATTATCGAAAACTCACATACTTTCAACAACTTCTACAACCAACTCAAGTCTATATCGCCCAACATAGTAGCATCAGACTGTCTTGATGCATGGTCGGTGCATTGGGAAATGTATTCAGAGTCCTGAAAGGAAACACCATGAGCGACTTAGATGACATAATCCACATTAGTGTCCACAAGGAAGAGGTTGAACGCCTTCCAAAGACCGTCCAGAAGTTTGTAAATGATTACTCCAATGTTGAATTCTATCCAGAAGGCTTGAAGAAAGGAAAGAAATTCAATAAGGTCAAGGAGTTCAAGCGACTTCTCAAGGAACTTGAAAGTGTCCGAAGTAAAAACAACGGAGAAGAAAGCAACATCGAATGTATCGTATATGACCAACTTCAGGAGCTTATGCAGAGAATGTTGCTTTCGGAGCTTCGTGAATTGAATCTTGAAAGGCTTAAATAATATGAAAACTATAATCCATTTACCATCCTGGGAAGCTATACAACAAGTCCCCAATGATATTATTGCAATATCACACTTGATTACTTATAGTGTCCAGACCATGAACGGAGAATATGCTCCACGAGTTGTCGTTTTTAAGAATCGCATGGGCAATGAAGGGATTTCTATTTCTTATGAGCAGCTTCAGATTCTTCAAGATGCTGTGGTAAATGACAAGCCCGTACCCGAGTTTATGAAGTCAAACTGCCAGAAGGCTCAAGAGATATGCGATGAATTGAGAAATGATAGAAATAGCAACTCACAAAAGACAATTCAGAGTCGCTTAAAGAAACTTGAGAGTGAATTATTCCCTGCTGGTCATTGCTATAGCATCAACAGCGTCAATACCCCAACTAATGCTGACCGACTCTCAAGAATAGAAAAAAAGTTAGGTGTTGTTCAGTCGCCTGGAGATACTTTAGGTCGCCTGGAGACATGCGAGTTCCACTTAAAGAATACTCATTGGAGACTGAGGAAACTTGACGATGAGATTTATCCAACCACAAAAGATGTAGAAGGAATGCCATTCACCACTACATATGACGGATGGATGAAGCGGCTGGAAGATAAGCTTGGAGTAGATTTAGCATTCACCAGCATTGACCACCGCTTGAAGCATATTGAAGATGCTTGGGCATGCACGAAGGCAGCATATAATGGAAAGTGGAATCCCTCTATCGACAGAATGGAATCCTTAGAGGTTCGTATAACGAAGCTGGAAGATGCCTTAATCCCAGAAGGATTCCCGACCGACCCAACCAATCCAGAGTTGGCTATTATGCGACTTGATAGACTCCAAAAGAAAGTTGGTATTCAGCATCCTCCGTGGAGCCTTGAGTCACAGATAGAGCAGCTTGAGTATCATGTATATCACAACATCACCAAGTGGAAGCAACCTTCATATGTCGCCAAGTATCATATTGGAGACACTTTGGAGTTTCATAACGAGTACGGGAAAGTGACAAAAAAGATAGTTGGAATAGAAATCGGAAATGGTCAATTATACTATCATGTCACTGGAGATAACCCTTCGTATTTGTTTTGTGAATCGGTTGATAAGGACACTTTAAGTATCTATAAAGTAACTCCCAAGGAACAATTCTTTCCAGAGTTTGATTGCTGAAAGGAACCAGATGCCCTCCAACTACAACAATGTCTGCTTCGAATGCCGAGTTACTTTTAAGCATCCTGGGGCATGTCCTCATTGCCGTAAGGGTCTTTTCAGTTGCGGGAAGAAATGGAGGTTCCCCAAGAAGTCTGATGTAAAGGGATGGAAGAAGATATTTGAGATGGTCATGAAGAATCCTTATGTTAAGGAAATATATGAGAATAGGAGTAGTAAATGAGCGAAATAATATGGACACCCATAATGTCTAATACTATGGGGGTATTTGGGTATAAACCAATGAGACTTATTAAATATAGCGATGAATGTTATTACAAATTTCCTCTTATTGATATGGGATTTGGTGGTCATAGATACACCCCACCCGATGGTCGCCCGTTGTTTAATACAGAAGAGACATGTCAGAAGTGGTGTGATGAAGATAACTTAAAGGAACCCATATGAAACCAACCCAAGAGCAAATTGACCGAGCCGTAGAGCTACGGGAAGAGATTATCAGCATATCCCGAGCCATAGATGCTATGGGAGTAACCGCAGCAGACTTGAGGCATGCTCAGATCAAGCTGAGTTCCGCTGAAAGAGGCATGGATGACTTTATTGCGAAAGCACGGAAAGGAGAGGTAGAATAATGGCACTCATGGACTACGGATACGATGACCCCAGCAGAGTCGCTGAACGGGAAGAAGCCGAGAAGAAGCGACAGAAGTGGCTTGACGAGGATATTGAATTGAAACTTAAAGAAAATGTCAGAGGATTCGATGCTGGCGTTAAAGTCTTCTTTATCAAACGAAGAGACTTGATAGACTTTATAAATGGGTCAGGTGCATTGAATGACATTCAAGAGACTTGTCGCAATTATCGTGTAATGAATATGAGGTTCTAAAATGAAAATCCGCATGCATCGTGGTGGCTTACAAGATTCTATGGAGACTATGGTAGAGTGTGACTCACTCGCTGAGATTATTGATTATCTTGATGGACAAGGCGTAGATACACATTCAGTAGAATGTGAGTTATATAGTCCAGAACCAGACAAAAGAATAGGCTGGAAACAAACTTTCATAATCACGGGAAGATATAAGTATTGGGTAAAGGGTGATGAGAAATATCCTCTTGCTTTCTGTGATGAATACTTTACAATGGACTTATGAAAACTGGTTACGATACCCCCGAAGCATATGCCCGCATGAACTACTTGGTAGATGTGACACGAGGCAACATGCCTTGGGTGAAATGGGAGTTTCTTGACGAGGATACGAAGAAGATATATAGGGAAGAAGTTGCCCTTATCGAGTATGTCATTACAGAAGAAGACGTAGACACTTTCGAAGAAGCCATGGAGCTACGGGAGAAAGCGTAATTTCATATAAATAAGTTATATGGAAAATAACATCAATCAAGGTGAAATAGATAGTAAGAGTATTAAAGAAATAGAAGAAGATATTAAAAAGATTCTTCTTATGTCATTAGACGAAAATGAAACACATTATCTTACTGAAGATGTTGATGATTCTGATATTAAAGTAGAGATGCTTATATCTGAGCGTTTTAGAGGAAGTAAAGATGATTAACATAAAACGACTTATAGAGAAAGTATTTTACGAAAGAATTAAAGATGATTCACAAATTAGATATGCCGAAGGTCTTTATAATATTATCTATACCAATAATAAAAAATCTAAAAGGTTAGAAGGTAAAAATGTTTATGATTTTACTGATATAGTGGGGTTTGAATTCGTTATAGCAATAATCAATAATCGTGGAAATGGTCATGGTTTTGGTAAAGTAACAATGCCATCCGGAAGAAAATATAATGCCATATTAATAGATAATAGTAAGAAAGACTACAAGAGTAAAAACCCAAAGACCCTTCCTCAATTATTAGAAGTTTTTAAGTCTATATTTATTCACGAAATTATTCATATTTTAGATAATAGGAGAGACAAGACAGGTAGTTCATCGTTGCCAACAGATGATAATTATTATAATCATCCTAAAGAATTTAATGCATATTACTTACAATTCGCCCAAGAATGTTACGATATATTCAAAAATAAGGTGGATCTACATAGTAATAATAAAGACAGGTGGATAAATTTTTATTCGGAATTTGGGAATAATGAAATAGAATTTAGTGAAAAATATTGGAAAATGGTAAGTGATTATAATGACGAATTAAAGAAATCGTTAAACAAAGATTACCTCTTTAAGTGGAATAAAAGAATATATCAACTATATTCAGAGTTGAAAGATAAAGTAGAAATTAAAGATATTTAACTCTTGCTTTAATGAGAAGAGTAGATAGAATATGGTAGAGAAACAATATGAAATTCTACACACTCTATTCCAGAACCTCAAACGGCTCCATACAGGAATGGACTATCCATGTAGATGGTAGTTCGTTTTATACCGTGGAAGGCATCAGGGGCGGAAAGATGACCACTTCCAAGCCCACCATCTGTGAAGGAAAAAACATCGGGCGAGCCAACGAGACTTCCCCCGACATGCAGGCTCTCCAAGAAGCCAAGGCAAAGTGGAAGAAGAAGGTTGATTCGGGCTACTACGAGAAGCTGGAAGACATTGACATTGAGAAGTTCACTGAGCCGATGCTTGCCCATAAGTATGGTGAGCATGAGGTCGCCTTCCCGCTGGCATCTCAGCCGAAGCTGGATGGATGTTTATCAGGAGATACTATTGTTAATCTCAAAAATAACGGAAAGAAGACACTTAAAGAGATATATGACAATAAGATAGAAGATGAGATTCTATCTTATAATGAGAAGAAGAGAAGGAATGAATACAAGAAGATAATGGGTTCCTACAAAAATGCGGTTGACGTAAAAGAAGATAATCATATATGGTATGAAATACTCTTAAAATCTGGGGAGACTATACAGATTACAGGAAACCATCTTGTATATTTACCTATATTAAAGTGTTGGAGAAGGGTTGATGAATTGAATGGCGGTGATGAGGTTTTGCTGACGGAATAATACCATCTAACTTTGGGTTTCCTATATAAATACATATAGGAGAACAAAGTTATGAACGAAGAAGAAGTAAAAAAGAATCTTTATGATAAATGGTTGTTTAAATTGAGTGAAACCTTACGAAAGAAACATTCAAATTGTCATGATAGAAGAAAAGAATTTAAGAAAGTTTTTACATATGATTTTTTTAGATATGTATTTGACAACGGATTCACTTCATATAGACTTGAAATTTACTTAAAATCTTTGGGTATAAACTTAACTGCCGGATCAATAATAGGAAGATGTAAGTCATTAGGAGTAAAGACACCGACATATTCTGAAGCGGCTTTATCTCGTTTTACGAAAGATGAGAAAAAGAAAACCTCATTGGAAAAATATGGAGTAGAGAATCCATCGCAGGCGGAATCCATAAAGAAGAAAAAAGAAAAGAAAGCAATAAAAGTATATGGATGTAAGAATGTGTTCCAGTCAGAAGAGATAAAAAATAAGTCAAGGAAAACCTGCCTGGAAAAATATGGAGTAGAACATATCGCCCATCTTGAAGACCAATTAGAGAAAATGAAGAATTGTGGAAGGCATAGTAAGTTACAAGATAATATAGAAGATATGCTAACACGAAACAATATACCATTTGGCTCAGAAAAAGGTAACAAGTTCCTGAAGTTTAATGATAAACTCAATAAAACTTATTCGCCAAGAGTAGACATACTAATACCGGAATTAAAACTCGTTGTAGAGGTAAATGGTGATGTTTGGCACGCAAATCCTAAACTTTACAAGCCCAATGATGTTATATACAAATACACAGGGGCTACCAAAGCAAGTGACATATGGGAACATGACGCTATAAGAAAAAAACAGATTGAATCTTTCGGATACCATGTCATAATAGTGTGGGAAAGAGATTATCATCGCAATAAACAACTCTGCGAAAGGAAACTTATAAATGCCATCGAGAAACGTCAAGATAAAGTCAATAAAGAAAATTCCAAGTCAGGATAGATATGACTTGGAAGTTGAAGGAAATCATAACTTCTTCGCTAATAGCATATTGGTTCATAACTGCCGGTGTATCTGCCGTAAGGACGGTATGTGGTCCCGCAACGGAAAGCCTATTCTTTCTGCTCCCCATGTCAGAGAAGCCCTGGAGCCACTATTCAGGAAGAATCCAAACTATATCTTCGATGGTGAGTTATATTGCGACAAACTGAAGAATAACTTCAACAAGATTATCTCACTTGTCAAGAAGTCAAAGCCAACATCAGAAGACTTGAAAGAGTCAGCCGAAACTATCCAGTATTGGATATATGACTTACCGTCATCTGGAAAGAATGGCTTCAAGCAGCGTAACCTGGAGTTGGTTGGTCTACTTCAGGGTGGCAGCTTAAATGTTCCCGAATGGATGGTCGAAGGTCCACCCAAATGCCTCGTATGTGTAGAAACCACATTCGTCCACGATCAAAGGCAACTTGACGAACTCTATGGTAAGTATCTTGAGCATGGCTTCGAGGGGCAAATGGTCCGCTCTGAAAACGGCGTATATCAAAACAAGCGTTCCAAGTATCTCTTGAAGCGCAAGGAATTCATTGACAAGGAGTTTGAAATCGTTGAAGTCAACGAAGGCGTTGGTAACAAGTCAGGCATGGCTGGCTACATGGTCATGAAGATGGAAGACGGCAGAACCTTCAAGAGTAACATCAAGGGGTCACATGAAAGCCTGAAGGATCTACTCATTAACCGAGATGCTCTTGTTGGTGAGATGGCTACCGTCAAGTTCTTCTGCTACACGCCCGATGGTATTCCGCGCTTCCCATATGTCATCGGAATTCGGGACTACGAATGAAACTTTTACCCATTATCCTATTGGTTCTTTGTGGTTGCACCCCAACCAATCGCCAGCCCCCAGAGCCAAAATATGACGAGCCTCATGGCGTTGTTATATTCGTTGTCTGGACTGATGGAACTTACAATATACTACCAAGGAAATAATATGCCAACACAAAAGCAACTTGATAAGATGATTAAGCAACAGGAAGAGTTTGTCAAGCAGAATCAACTGACTCTTGCTCTCATGCAGGCTTATAAGCGTGATAAGGATAATGTTATTTTCTTGGGGTCCAAGCTCATGAAGGCGTGTCAGTTTGATGAGAAGTATCTAGATGAGTGTTTTGATGAAATCGCAGAGATGGCAAATCATGGTTGTGTTGGATTTGCCCCTGCTGGCGGGTTATTTCGCGTTATAGAAATAGTCATAAAGAAGAAAAATAGTGCTTCTATGGATGATATAATCAACTTTATTAACGAAATGGATTTCAAAAACATATGAGCAACCCAAACATGAAGGTATTTCGTTTTGATGATGAAATACTTGACGCAGTTATAAAAGCATATGAAGCAGAACCTCTATATAGCGTAGGATTTGGTGGAATACCCGCTCCATTTGACGCTCGCTTATTTAAGATCCCATTTAACAAGGATTTCTCCGCATATTTAACTTTGGAGCAATACGAGAAGTTTAAGAGTTTTGTTGTGGGAATACTCTCACATCAAACAAGCAGCCGTGTTCACCCGCTTACCTGTGGTGTGAATAGTAGTCACGAGATTTTAGTTCCACGCATCACCATTGATAATTCACATGTATTGGTATGTCCCACATGTGGATATGTTCAGCCGATGTCATCTCCATGAAGAAACATCCGATTAAATATATTCTCTCTACTCTCTCGAAGAAAGAGAAGAAGAATATTATGGAAAGAATGGTCAAGCTTCAGGAGGAATGTGGAGAGCTTGCCGTTGCTGTCCTTCAGGAACATGGTCTAAGGGGGGCAAGAAAAGTCAAGCGGCAATCATAGACAATGTTCTTGAAGAGGGGGTTGATGTTATTATAATCGCCTTATCGGTGCTTGGTGCCTATAAATTCACCAAAGATGACATAAAAGACCGCATGGTAGATAAGTTGAAGAAATGGGAAAGAGTAATGAAGAAAAAGAAATGAACCTTTCTCTTTGTGGCTCGTTTACCTTTATATGAAGAAGCCATATACCGAAGTAGACCTAACCGCCAAAGTAAAGGAGAAACTCATGTCTATAACCGATGTTGAAAACGAAGAAGAACTAAACCGAGAAATGGATGCTCTTGAAGATCGCATAGATCAAGAAAAGAGGTCAGATAGAAACAAGCAGATAATTAGCTGGGTGACCAGCTTTTCTTTTCACTTTTGTGCTCTATTATTTGCATCTGCTTTATATTTCGTCAGCACAGAAGCAGAAATAGAATTGCCTCCAGCTAAAATATCAGTTATTATACCAACACCAGACCCCTTCATAAAAAAGGAAAATAATAATACAGACATTCTCGAAAGAGAAGTTATTGTTGAAACAGAGGACTACGATCCAGAAGCTAAAGTCCCAGTGACATCATTAGATCTACCAGAGGATATAGTAACATCTTCTGAAGACGATATGCAAAATAATACTAAACTAGGGAGAGAAGAGGCGGTTGATGATATGGAAATGGGATCAAACGCATTCTTCAATAA
>Ga0265297_10012277_pt1 | contig 10317 bp, 6 predicted proteins | sample Munlanlwell13791_FD_192502 | JGI IMG/M metagenome (GOLD analysis project Ga0265297, IMG submission 192502) | Leachate microbial communities from a municipal landfill in Southern Ontario, Canada - Leachate well 137-91 | ecosystem: Engineered > Solid waste > Landfill > Unclassified | place...
TTCCCGAAATTTGAATCATAGCGTCCAGCGCGGCTTGAATCTAGCCAGCCTTAAGCCGCTTAACATCATTTTGGAAAACAACGGGCTGATGTCTTTCAGCCAAACGGCTTTCTTTAACCCTGATTTTCAGAAGATAGACAATCATTGGCAGAACGATGGCCGGACTAATTTTATTCTGACTGATTACCAGCCACCCTCGGTCCAAGGCAATGATAAAATCGCGACCCTCGATTTCGATCTCAAGAGCGCTTATCGGGAGCAAGGAAAATATGGTTTTATGATCTCGATTCCCGGGCTGTATGCTGATAATCAGAACCGTCAGGCTCAGGACCTCGCTCCGGCCGGGCTAGTGATTAAGGAAATCCGGGTCGAGCTCCAGGGCAAGAGCTTACCTGCCAAACTTCGAGAACTCTGGCAGTCTAAGATTGCTCGGTATTTAGGAAATTTTACTATTTTCGGCCGCTAAATTTAAGCCCTGTCACTTCCGTGACGGGATTATTCCATTATGTCCTCTATCGCTGCGCCTCTCAAACCTAAACGTCTGGCTTTCATCCGTACGTTCATTCGGGAGCTCTTCTTTTATTCTTTTATTACTTGGTTTTTCCTGTCTTTGTTAGAAATGATCTGGCCCAAGATCGTTTTGGCTTATTTTAATCTTAATTATCTATTATTCTTGTCGTTTTTGGCCGGTTTTCTGGGCCTAGCTTGGCCGGAGACGACTCCTAAAGCTAAGAAATTATGATTCCCAAGACTTTTTTAGAACCGTCCGCCATCGCTCTTGTCGGCGCTTCGCACGAACCGAAAAAGATCGGCTATCAGATCCTGAAAAATCTGATTACCGGCGGTTTTGGCGGCCGGATTTTTCCGGTCAATCTTAAGGGCGGGAAAATATTAGGTCGGCCAGTATTTAAAGATTTGGCAGCTATCCGCCAAAAGAAAGGCGAAGTCCTAGTCGCGATTGCCATTCCTGCAGCTGCAGTTTTGGCGGAAATAGAGAAAGCTGGGCGTTTAGGTTTTAAGAACATCGTTATCATTAGCGCCGGTTTCAAAGAAAGCGGTCCGGCGGGCCAGGTCAGGGAAGCGGAACTGAAAAATCTGGCCGCTAAGTATCATTTGAATATTTTGGGACCGAATTGCCTAGGCTTTATTAATCGCGCTGCTAAATTAAATCTCTCCTTTGCCGCCGCTGACTTTTCTCGGCAGAATTTCGATACCGGCTTAGCTTTCTTTTCGCAGTCCGGCGCTTTGGGCAGCGCTTTCCTGGATTGGAGCACTGAGCGCGCCCTCGGATTCCGATTGTTTGTCAGCCTCGGGAATAAGGCTGTCTGTTCAGAAATCGATTTTTTAGAAATCGCCCTTAAGGATAAGAACATCAAGGCCGTTTATCTATATCTGGAAGGCATCACCGCTGGTCCTAAGTTAATCAACCTTTTATCCCGATTGACGCTTCAGAAACCAGTCTTTGTTTTGAAGGCTGGCCAAACGGTAGCCGGTAGTCAAGCCGCCTTATCGCATACTGGCTCCTTAGTCGGTTCGCAAACCGCGGTCGAATTGGGCTTACATCGCGCCGGCGCTGTTATTCTGGATGACTTAGATGATTTTTTCGCGTCTCTAGAATTTTTTAAACCCTCAGTCTGGCAAGAAGCCCAGAAGCCGGAATTGATAATCGTTTCGAACGCTGGCGGCCCAGCCGTCTTAAGCGCTGATCAGGCGGCCCGGCTCGGTTTTAAATTAACGGTTCTGGATAATAAAATTATCAAGGAATTGAAAAAATATTTACCGGTTTTAACCAGTTTTAATAACCCCTTAGATCTTTTAGGCGATGCCGATCCCAAACGTTACGCTCAGGCTTTGGAGATCATTTTGAAACAAGCGCCTCAGGCTCAGGTTTTAGTGCTTCTAACTGCTCAAACCATGACTGAACCTCTGGCTACGGCTCAAGTGATCGCTAAGTTAGCCAAGAAATATCCGACTCGCAGTTTGTTCGCGAGTTTCATCGGCGGTCAAGCCTTAATATCGGCTAAGGCATATCTACAGACCCAACGGTTGGCCTGTTTCCCGACACCGGAAATGGCGATTAAGGCCTGGCAAAAATTAGCCGTTTATTTAGAGAATCGTCGGGGGTTTAAGATCTATCCTCTGGCTACATCTCGCCCGGTCAAGAAGGTCTTGCCGTCCGGCCTATTTGATTATTTAGCCTCTTTGCAACTTTTAGAGTCCTATCAGATCCGGACGATCAAGACCACGAAATGCGTTAGCAGCCATTTGAAAACGATCAAGTTTCCGGTTGTCTTGAAAGCGGTCGGTCCGAGCTTTGTCCATAAGAGCGATCAGGGAGCGGTGAGATTGAATCTAAACAGCCACCGGGAGCTAGCTCTGGCCGTCCAAGACTTCCATCATAGATTCGCTTCGGTCTTGAAGAATAAACTTAATTATCTAGTAGTCCAGGAGATGGCTCTTGCCAAGCAAGAGTTGATTTTAGGTTTCAAGCGCGATCCGATCTTCGGTCCGATCCTGATGGTCGGCCAAGGTGGCATCTATTCGGAAATATTCAAGGATGTCCGTTTCAGCTTAGCGGATCTCGATCTCAAGCACGCTCGCGAGCTAGTGTCTAGTCTCAAGATCGCGCCGATTTTGCGCGGTGCCCGCGGCCAACAAGCTGTCGATATCCAAGCTTTAGTTAAAGCCTTGGTCGCTTTAGCACGTCTGGCGAATGATCACTTGGAAATCAAGGAGTTGGATATCAATCCTTTATTCGCCAAAGCGCGGGGCATAGTAGCGACTGATGTCCGCATCATCGTTTGATCCGTATATGTATCGAGAAGAGAAAATAATCGTCGTCCTGCCCGCCTATAATGCCGCTCAGACTTTGCGCCAGACCGTAGCTGATCTGCCCGAGATCGTCGATGAGATCATTTTGGTTGATGACTTTAGCCAGGACCAGACCGCCGCTATAGCCCAGGAACTCAGCCTGACCGTTATCCGGCACGAGAAAAACCTAGGTTACGGCGCCAATCAGAAAACTTGTTATCGGGTCGCCTTGGAGCATGGAGCTGATATTATCGTTATGATCCATCCGGATTACCAATATGATCCGCGTCTGGTTAAATACTTTGCGGAATTTCTGGTTGATGCCTATTTCGATGTCATGCTTGGTACCCGGATCCGTTCCCGCCGGGAAGCTCTGGCTGGTGGCATGCCGCTTTATAAATATTTTTTTAATCGTATTCTGACAATCATCGAGAATTTAGCCAGCGGCCTCAATCTATCGGAATGGCATACGGGGATGAGAGCTTATCGTCGCCAGGTTTTAGAGAAAATCGTTTGGTCGAATAATGCTGATGATTTTTTGTTTGATACTCAAGTCTTATTTCAAGCGACCGCCAGCGGTTTTCGGATCGGTGAGATTCCCGTGCCGGTCCGTTATTTTCCCGAAGCCTCATCAATTAATTTTTGGCGGAGCTGTAAATATGGCCTTGGTACTTTGGGGGTCGCCCTCCGCTTTATTTTTAATCGGCGCCATTATCGCGTCCGTTGAATTTATGAAATTCAATTTCCTTTATAAATTAGAAGCTAGCCTTAATCCTGGTTCTTTTTGGCTAAGATCTTGGCGCCCCTTCGCCCTCCTACTCTTGTTCGGTTTGATCATTTTTAGCCAGACGATGTTCTTTGACCTGACTTATCTTGATGATAATGCCTTAATCCTAGATAATGCCCCGATCCTATCTCAAGCTAAGTTGTCTGATTTGTTTGCCAATGATGTCTTTTTCTCTGGCCAGCGTTATTATTATCGGCCGATCATGTCCTTGTCCTTATGGCTTGATTTTAAGGTGATGCAGAGCTTGCCTTTCTGGTACCATCTGACCAATATCTTCTTGGCGGTTATCGCCGCTAGCCTTTTATTCGTTTTCCTGCAGAAATTGAAACTCAAGCGGACTTGGTCCTGGTGGGCGGCGGTTATTTTTTTGATCCACCCGGCTTTGAGTGCGGCCGTGGCTTGGATCCCCGGTCGGAACGATATCTTGTTGGCGATTTTTATTTTAGCCAGTTTTATCGCTCTAGTCAGATTCTGGCGCCAGTCTAGCTGGTGGGCCTGGATCGGACACGCCGTGTTCTTAGTTTTAGCCTTTTTTACTAAAGAAATTGCGGTCCTGGTGCCGGCCATGATGCTCCTATATTTATATTTATTTGAAAATCTGCGTTGGTCAGGAATCAAAAAGCTAAGGACGGCCACTGATTATGAAAGTCAGGAGACGGGTGAAGCTCTTTCTGATCTTAATTCAGAATCTGATTCAGAACTGAATTCTTCCTCCATTTTGAATTTTACCGCCAAAAAACTGATTCTTTTGGTCAGCACCTGGTTGACCGTCTTCGTCGTCTGGTTCTTGCCCCGTCAGCTAGTCCTAGAAGGTTCGGTTTTTAAAGCTAATATTTTGTGGTCATCGTTATTTAAATCTTTGCCGGCCGTCTTTTTATGCTTTGGCAAGTTCGTTTGGCCCTTGAATCTGTCGGTTTTTCCGACTTTGGCCGATTCGCCTTGGTGGCCCGGTTTATTTATCCTGATTCTCTTGATTACGGTCTTTGGCCGTTGGTCCAAACAGAGAGACAATCGTTATCTGATTTTTGGGATCACTTGGTTCTTGATTTTTCTCCTGCCCTCATTTTTTAATCCTAGCCCGGATTCCTCACTAGCGTTCTTCGAACATCGTTTATATCTGCCTTTCATCGGTCTTCTGATCGCCTTGTGGGGAATCGACCTGTCTCGAGATTTGGATTTTAAAAAAGCCGGCGTCAAGATCAGCTTGGGGCTAGTGATTCTGCTGTTTATCGTCTTGAATCTGGAGAATGGCCATGATTACCGGGATCGCTTCGCCTTTTGGCAAGCAGCCGTTCGAACGGCTCCACATTCGGCTTTCGTTCATTCTAATCTCGGGGCCATGTATTACTTGTCTGATAACCTTTTCCAGGCTCAAAGCGAATATCAAAAGGCTTTGAAGTTGGATTATAAGGAAAGGATGACTCATAATAATCTGGGTCTGGTCTATACGGATCAGAAGAAATATTCGGAAGCGGAGAAGGAGTTCAACCTGGAATTAGCTTATAATCCTAATTATGATAAGGCTTTATTCAATCTCGGTTATCTTTACTATCTGGAGAAGCGTTACCTCGAAGCCGCTTACTATTGGCAAGCGACCCTGATTGTCAACCCGGCTTATTATCAAGCTTATCAATATTTACTTTTGGCTCAGGATAAAATAGAATAGAAGTTTCCACCCCTATGTTTAAACGGATTTTCCGCCAACAGATAAATAGTGTCACCGTGGCCGCCGCCTTGGTAGCTTTGTCATCCTTGGCTTCGCGGGCCTTAGGGGTCTTACGTGACCGGATTTTGGCGGGACAATTCGGCGCCAGCCAGTCTCTAGATATCTATTATGCCGCTTTTCGAATCCCTGATCTGATCTTTAATCTTTTGGTTTTAGGTGCGCTTTCGGCCGGCTTTATCCCGATTTTCTCCGGCTTGATCAAGGATATGAAATGTGAAGGCGGAAGTCACTATGATAATTCACCTAATAATCCGGCTTGGCGTCTGGCCGCCAATATCTTGAATATCTTGGCTCTATTCTTGGTCGGCCTATCTCTGATCGGGATAATCTTCGCCCCGCAAATCGTCCGTTTGATCACGCCCGGTTTCAGCCCGGAAGCGCAAAGGCAGACTGCTAGCTTAACCAGGCTGATGTTTTTGTCGCCGATCTTCTTAGGCATCTCCAGCGTTTTTGGCGGCATCCTGCAATCTTTCAAGCGTTTTTTCTTGTATGCCTTTGCACCGATCATGTATAACCTAGGCATCATCTTCGGCGCTTTATACTTGTCGAAAGATTTTGGTCTCCTCGGCTTGGCCATGGGCGTAGTAATCGGGGCGGCTCTCCATATGCTGGTCCAGCTGCCCACGGTTATCAGTCTGGGTTTCCGATTCCGCCGCCGTTTTGATTTTCGGGATTTAAAAACGCGCCAGATCGTCCAGATGATGATTCCGCGCACCTTAAGCCTGGCTATCGTCCAGATTAATTTAGTGGTGACGACCATTATCGCTTCCAGCTTGGCTAGCGGTTCTTTGACAGTTTTTAACTTTGCTAATAATTTACAATCTTTCCCGGTCGGAGTCTTCGGAATCTCCTTCGCCACCGCTGCTTTTCCGGCTTTAGCTTTGGCCGCTGGCAATAAAGAAAAATTGAAAGCCAGCTTTTCTTTGCCTTTCCGGCAGATTCTCTTCTTTATCGTGCCGGCGACCGTCTTTCTAATCACTTTGCGAGCGCAGATTATCCGCGTAATCTTAGGCACAGGACAATTCGATTGGCGGGCGACTACTTTAACCATGGATTGTCTGGCTTTCTTCGCTTTGAGCCTATTCGCCCAGGCCACGATTCCGCTTCTAGTACGGGTTTTTTATGCCCGCCATAATTCCCGAACGCCATTTTATCTAGGTCTGATCACAGTCGCTCTGAATATGGGCCTGTCCTTATATTTAGCGCCACACTGGGGCGTCAAAGGTCTGGCTTTCGCTTTCTCCATCGGCAATATTGTTAACTTTATCTTATTAGGAGTCTGGCTTTATAGCGAAATCGGCGATCTGGATCTGAGGAAGATCATTGCTTCGGCGACTAAATTTTGTTTAGCCGCCGTCGTAGCCGGTTTCTGCTTGCAGATTGCCAAGCTGGCCGTCTGGCCTTTTATCGATATGACCAGATTTTCCGGCGTCCTGATCCAACTATCCGTTTCGCTCAGCGTCGGGCTTTTGGCTTATCTTTCCGTCTGCTATCTACTTAAGAGCGAAGAGCTGTTCGGTTTCTTGGCTTCGCTCAAGAACCGCTGGCCCTGGCGCAAGGTCGAATTTGATGACCAGAGTGAAGCCCGAGGGGTCTGATTGACCAAAACAAGCAAATAATTTAAGATGATATTAGTCTTTAAGCGATAGAAAATGTCGCTTTATTCATATAAAAAACATGTCAGATTTAAGTAAAATCAGAAATTTTTGCATTATCGCGCATATTGATCATGGTAAATCGACCTTGGCCGATCGGATGTTGGAAATCACCAATACGGTCGAAAAGCGGAAGATGAAGGAACAGCTACTCGACGGCATGGATATCGAACGGGAACGCGGGATTACGATCAAGCTCCAGCCGGTCACCATGGAATATCAGAGTTATAAGCTTAATTTGATCGATACGCCCGGTCACGTCGATTTTTCTTATGAGGTTTCCCGGTCTTTAGCGGCGGTGGAAACTGCGGTCTTATTGGTCGATTCGACTCAAGGCATCCAGGCTCAGACTCTGGCGAATTTATATTTAGCTCTGGAACAGAATCTGACTATTATTCCGGTCGTCAATAAGATCGATCTGCCGGCTTCGGACGTTTCTAAGACCAAACACGAGCTCATCAAGCTCTTGGGCTGTAAGGAAGAAGAGATTATCTGCAGTTCCGGCAAGACTGGCATCGGTGTGCCAGAAATCTTGCAGGCGGTGATTACTCAAGGACCGCCCCCGACCTTGAGCCAGGGAGGCGCCGATTCTCAGTATCCGCGAGCGCTGATTTTTGATTCCAAATACGACGAGTATAAAGGCGTAGTCGCTTATGTCCGGGTTTTTGATGGTCAATTAAAGAAAGGTGACAAGTTAAAATTATTAGCGACTAAAGCCGAAAGCGAGATCCTAGACGCCGGCGTCTTTAAGCCGGATTATTCTCCAACTGGCGTTCTGTGCGCCGGTGAAATCGGCTATGTGATTACTGGTTTCAAGCAAGTGGCCGAATGCCGGGTCGGCGATACCCTGACCGCCAATATCGGTCTAAGCGCTTCGGCCCAGGTCAAACCTCTGGCTGGCTACAAGGACGTTAAGCCTATGGTTTTCGCCGGCATCTTTCCTAAAGAGGGTAATGATTTTAAGGAATTGCGCGAGGCCATGGAAAAATTAAAACTGAATGATGCGGCTCTAGCCTATGAACCCGAGCGTTCAGATGCCCTAGGTTTCGGATTCCGTTGCGGTTTCTTAGGTTTGCTCCATTTAGAAGTTTTTCAAGAGCGCTTGCGCCGGGAATACAATCTTGATCTGATCGTTACTATCCCTAGCGTCGCTTATCGGGTTTTTAAAACTGATGGCGAAGAAATCGTGATCCGGACGCCTCAGCGTTTGCCTGATCCGAGCTTTATCGATCGGATCGAGGAGCCTTGGGTGAGCCTGGATATTGTCACCCCGAAAATTTATTTAGGCAATATCATCAAGCTGGCGCAAGAGAAGCGCGGGGTTTATAAGAACACGGAATATTTGTCGGATGAAGGCGAGAATAGCCGCGTCCTCCTGCATTATCAGATTCCGATGGCGGCGATCCTGACTGATTTTTATGATAAGATCAAAAGCGTCTCGGCCGGCTACGCCTCGATTAATTATGAATACCTTGATTACCGGGATGCTGACGTCGTCAAGATGGATATCATGGTTGCTGAAGACATCATCGAATCCTTGGCGACTATCGTTTATCGTGATCAGGCTTTCCGCGAGGGCAAGGAAATTGTCCAGATATTGAAAGATACTTTGCCCAAGCAGATGTTCGTGGTAAAATTACAAGCGGCGATCGGCGGCAAGGTCATCGCAGCCGAAAGATTATCGGCTATGAGAAAAGATGTAACCGCCAAATTATATGGTGGCGATGTGAGCCGTAAGAAAAAGCTTTTGGAGAAGCAGAAGAAAGGCAAGAAAAAGATGATGGCGGCGGGCAAGGGAAGCGTCGAGATTCCGCCCGATACTTTCGTTAAGATTTTAAAAAGATAAAATAGCTTTTATGAAACGTAAAAAAATTATCAAGACGGTCTGGATCTTCATTTCGCTCCTCGTCGTCTTCTCTATGGTCGTTTGGTCTTTTGGTGCCAGCTGGTTCTAGACTTTTTTATGAAAGATTGGCAAGTGGCGTCTGGCGTTCCCGAGGGATTTGCTCCGGAAATGCCGGAATTAAAGCCTTTATTCCGACAACTTCTCTTTAATCGCAATTTAAAGACGGCCGCAAGCCGGCGCGCTTTTTTAAATAATGAACTTGATCCCAATTTGATCTTGAAGGTCAGCGGTAATGATGCTTTGGAAGCCGCTGACCTTTTATTTTTCGATCCATTCTTATTCCAGGATATGGCGGCCGCCGCCCAGCTGGTCATCAGCCATATCAAGGCCGGCCATAAGATTTTGGTCTATGGCGATTATGATGCCGATGGCGTGACTTCATCCGTTATCTTGCTAGAAACTTTAAAGATATTGCATGCTGAGGTCGAAGTCTATCTTCCCGATCGGGTGAGTGAGGGCTATGGGCTTAATAAAGCGGCGCTTGAAGTCGCCAAGGCTCAGGATATCAAATTGGTGATAACGGTTGATAATGGAATCCGTAATTGGCAAGAAGTCGCTTATGCCAAGAGTTTGGGTTTGGAAATAATCGTGACTGACCACCACGTCCTGCCGGAAGATCCAAAAGAGATTCCGGATTGCCTGATCATAAATCCTTCCGATCCTAAGAACGCCTATCCTTGGCCGTTTCTGGCCGGAGTCGGCGTCGCTTTCAAATTGATTACGGCGCTTTTGCAAAAAGCCAATCTACCTTTGAACCAGAAACGTTTGATTTTGGAAAAAAGTCTGGATTTAGTGGCGATCGGCACGATCGCTGATCTAGTGAGTCTCTTGGGAGAAAATCGTCTTTTGGCCAAGAAAGGCCTGGAGGTCTTAAATCGGAGCCAGCGTCTAGGTCTGAACGAATTAGTCAAGGTTTCCAAAATAAACGGCGGCAAGAAATTGGAAGCTTGGAATGTCGGTTGGCAGATCGGGCCGCGGCTTAATGCCGCCAGCCGAATCGGCCATGCTAATAGTGCTTTTTCCTTGCTGACGACGACGGATCCGGAAGAAGCTAAGCTCTTAGCCCAAGAATTGAGCCAGCGTAATTCCAGCCGTCAGCAGATTACCGAAGAGATTATCGCCCAAGTCGAAGCCCAGATCGATCCGACTAACATCCCGCCTCTTATCATCGGCCTAGCCAGTGCCGATCAGAATTGGAATGAGGGCGTAATCGGCTTAGTCGCCGGTCGGATCTGCGAGAAGTATTACCGGCCGACCTTGGTCATTACTAGGATCATTGAAGAAGCCGAGTTTGATCCGGAAAGCAATCGCCTAGTGGTTAAAAAATCGACCTTCAAGGGTTCGGGCCGGTCGATTGAAGATTTCAATCTGATCGCCGCCATCGAAGACGCCGCTAAATTTTTAGATAAATACGGCGGTCATCCTATGGCTT
>Ga0265297_10012278_pt1 | contig 10316 bp, 13 predicted proteins | sample Munlanlwell13791_FD_192502 | JGI IMG/M metagenome (GOLD analysis project Ga0265297, IMG submission 192502) | Leachate microbial communities from a municipal landfill in Southern Ontario, Canada - Leachate well 137-91 | ecosystem: Engineered > Solid waste > Landfill > Unclassified | place...
ATCCCACAATTTTTGATTTCCGGATGTCCGACGTCCGTAAGCTATTGCTTGACAAGCTATGCAGGGCAGAATAACTAATCGGCCGCATTCGGGGCAGCGCTTCTTTTTTGGCTGTATAAAAGAACTTTCTTTTTCTGCTTTAATTATTCGGGTAACATAACTTTTAGCTACCCTGGCTTCCCACGCTATGTTTCTTATGGATATGCCTTGTTTACGGAGCTGAAGAATGGTCTCTTTTTTTGTCATGTTTGCACCTTATTTAATTTTAAAATAGCATTTGAAATTAATATTTACATAAAATTTATTTTTATGCAATAAATTGTGGGATGTCGGACACCCCACACTTTAGTCTCCGGATGTCGGACACCCGGAAGCTATTAGTAAGGGTGTAAACGAAAAGCGGGGGATTAGCCCCGCTTTTTAAATATTTACTTTATTTTTGCTTGTCTTTTGATGCATTTGGCGCAAGCTAAAACTCTTTTGCCGTTTACTCTTGTCCACTGCAAGTTTGGTTTTTTTCTAACTTTTGTAGTTGGATTGTATTTTCCTCTTAACTTAACAAGCACAACACCCATTGCTGATTTTTTTTGACAAATTGTACAAATTTTTTCGGCCATCTTCTATTATTTTTTTAATGTAGATGGCATAAGTGTTCGCTTACGCTCCCTTAGCCACCTATATAGTTAATTTATTTATTTTTATCTTACCACTAACTTTTCTTTTTTGCAATAGAGTGGTATTATATATTAATAATATGTTTACCACAACGATTATTACAATTTTCTCTTTGATTGTTTTGTTGTTTTCTGTAATTATCCACGAACTGGCTCACGGCTATGTGGCTTATTCTTTGGGAGATCCTACGGCAAAATACGCCGGTAGGCTTACATTAAATCCATTAAAGCATTTAGATCCATTTGGTTCTATAATTTTACCAGCTTTACTGTTATTGGCAACTGCAGGGCAAGGTCCAATTTTTGGATGGGCAAAACCCGTGCCAATAAATCCATACAACTTTAAAGATCAAAAGTGGGGAACCTTAAAGGTTTCAATTGCCGGTCCTTTATCAAATTTTGCCATTGCAATATTTTTTGGATTATTAATAAGATTTTTAGGTTTGCCACAAACAGTGCCATTTATTGAATTGCTTGGCATTATCACAATGTACAACTTTTTGTGGGGAATGTTTAATTTAATTCCAATACCTCCGCTAGATGGATCATGGATTCTATTTAGATTTTTACCTGCCAGCCTTGATGGCGTGAAAGCATTTTTACAGCAATACGGAATGGTTATTTTAATTTTTTTCATATTTTTTAACGGTTTTTCGGGGCTTAGCTCGCTGGCTAGTACGCTGTACAGTTTGATAACCGGATATCAATTCATGTGGATATAGTCGGATAGCAAAAAATTTATTGACATTATAAAAAATATTTGCTAATATAATAAACATTAAGAGCGCTTAGCGCTTTGTTTAATTTGAAATTTAAAAAAGGGTTTCGTTAAATTCCAAATTTAATAAGAAATTAAAAATTAGAAATTAAAAATTTCGTAGAATGCCTACAATACATCAATTAATTAAGAAAAATAGAAGAAATAAAAAAAGAGCAAAAAAGACGGTTGCCTTGCAACACGGTTTTAATGTTTTAACAAACAGACCATCAAACTATCCTTCTCCATTTAAGAGAGGTGTTTGCGTTAAAGTTTTTACTCAAACTCCCAAAAAACCTAACTCAGCTTTGAGAAAAGTTGCCAGAGTTAAGCTTTCAAATGGAATGGAAGTTACAGCTTACATCCCAGGAGAAGGACACAATTTGCAGGAGCACTCGGTTGTTATGATTAGAGGCGGAAGAGTTAAGGATTTGCCAGGTGTTAGATATCACATTGTTAGAGGAGTATTAGACACACAAGGAGTTCAAAACAGAAAGCAGGAAAGGTCAAAATACGGAGCAAAAAAAGCCAAATAACGAGCGACTAGTAACCAGTAACTGGTAACTAGTAAAACAAAAAATTATAAAATAATTACTAGTTACTGATTACAAGTTACTAGTTACTTAAAGATGAGAAGAGCATATAAAAAACATATAGTAGCACCAGATAGAGTTTATAACGATGTAGTTGTTTCCCTGTTTATTAATAAAATAATGCAAAGCGGGAAAAAAGCAACTGCACAAAAAATTGTTTATGGTGCTTTTGATATTATAAAAGAAAAAACAAAAAAAGACGGAGTTGAAATTTTTAGACAAGCCATTGAAAATGCTTCGCCAATTGTTGAAGTAAAGCCAAAAAGAGTTGGAGGAGCCACTTATCAGGTTCCTATGGAAGTAAGAGGCGAGAGAAAATTATACTTAGCCTTTAAATGGATTATTGATGCCGCAAGAGCTAAAAAAGGCAAACCTATGGCAGAAAAATTGTCTGAAGAGCTTCTTTTAGCTTCAAAAAACGAAGGAAACGCAATGAAAAAGAAAGCAGACACTCACAGAATGGCAGAAGCCAACAAGGCCTTCGCTCACTTCGCCAGGTAATTATAAATAAAATTCAAGACATGAAACCACTGTTTCATGTCTTGTTTAACAAAGGTAAACAAAAAAATTATAAAATAATTACTAGTTACTGATTACAAGTTACTAGTTACTAACAAAAATGCCTAGAGAACACGCATTAAATACATTAAGAAATATTGGTATTATTGCTCACATCGACGCAGGAAAGACAACTTTCTCTGAACGTCTTTTGTTTTATACCGGAGTTTCACACAAGATTGGTGAAGTTCACGAAGGAGCAGCAGTTATGGATTGGATGGTTCAGGAAAGAGAAAGAGGAATTACAATTACATCCGCTGCTACAACTATGTATTGGAAAGGATATCAAATGAACTTAATTGATACTCCAGGTCACATCGATTTTACAGCTGAAGTTCAGCGTTCGCTTAGAGTGCTTGATGGCGCAGTTGTTGTTTTTGATGGAGTTGCCGGAGTAGAACCGCAATCAGAAACAGTTTGGAGACAAGCTGACAAATATTTGGTTCCAAGAATGTGCTTTGTTAACAAATTAGACAGAATGGGAGCCAGCTTTGAAAAATCTTTCAACTCAATTTTGCAAAAATTAACTCCAAATGCAGTTGCAATTTCAATTCCTATGGGAGTTGAAGAAAATATGGCAGGAGTTATTGATTTGTTAAAAATGAAAGCCTTGTATTTTGAAGGCGACAAGGGAACAACAGTTGTTGAAAAAGATATTCCGGAAGAATGGAAAGCAGAAGCCGAAGAATGGCGCAAAAAAGCCATTGAAAAAATTGCCGGAGAAGATGATGTTTTAACAGAAAAGTTTTTGGAAGGAAAAGAAATCACTTTAGAAGAAATCAAGCCAGTTTTGAGAAAAGCAGTGTTGGCTTATAAAATAGTTCCAGTTTTGTGCGGATCAGCTTTAAAAAACAAAGGAGTCCAAACAGTTTTGGATGCAGTTGTTGACTATTTGCCATCTCCATTGGATTTGCCAACACAAAAAGGCACAGATATAAAAACAGGAGCTATAATTGAAAGAAAGGCATCGGATGACGAGCCATTTGCAGCCTTGGTTTTTAAAATTGCAACAGATCCATTTGTTGGAACTTTAACATATTTTAGAATTTATTCCGGAAAATTGGAAAAGGGAACTTATGTATTGAATGCAAATACAGGCGAACAGGAAAGAATTGCCAGAATTTTGAGAATGCATGCAGACGAAAGGCAAGAATTAGATGTTTTGTATGCCGGAGAAATTGGAGCCACAGTTGGCTTAAAAGCCACTTCAACAGGACACACATTGTGTGAAAAAACAGCTCCAATTATGCTTGAGAAAATTGTATTCCCAGAACCAGTTATCGGTATCAGGGTTGAACCTAAAACAAAAGGAGATCAGGAAAAACTTATTACATCTCTTAGAAAACTTACAGAAGAAGATCCAACTTTCAGAGTTAAGGATGATATTGAAACAGGTGAAACAATTATTTCCGGAATGGGCGAATTACACTTGGATATTATTGCTGATAGGTTGAGAAGGGAATTTAACGTTGACGCTAACTATGGAAAACCACAAGTTGCTTATAGAGAAACTATTATAGCAAACGGACAAGGTGAAGAAAAATATGTTAGACAGTCTGGAGGTAAGGGACAATATGGTCACGTATTGTTGAGAGTTGAGCCAAAAGAAAGAGGATCCGGATATGAATTTATTGATGAAATCAAGGGAGGCGCAATTCCAAAAGAATTTATCAAGCCAACTGAAAAAGGAATTCAGGAAGCTATGGACAAGGGAGTTGTTGCCGGATATCCAATGGTTGATATTCAGGTTACATTATACGATGGATCTTTCCACGAGGTTGATTCTTCGGAATTTGCTTTTAAAATTGCAGGATCAATGGCATTCCAAAAAGCCGCAAAGGCCGCAAAACCAGTTCTTTTGGAGCCTATTATGAAGATGGAAATAGTTACTCCGGAAGACTTCTTTGGACAAGTTATTTCTGATATCAGCTCAAGAAGAGGACAAATCAAAGAAACTTCAGAAAGAGTTGGAATGAAAGTTATTGATGCTTTGGTTCCACTTTCAGAAACATTTGGCTATGTAACAGCATTGAGATCTCTCACTCAGGGAAGAGCATCATCAACAATGGAATTTGACAGCTATCAGCAAGTTCCAGCCAACGTTGCACAGGAAATTGTTGAGGGAAAGCGAAAGTAATATCAACAAATAGCGAATAATTTACGAATCTACGAATACGATTAAAACTAGTTCGGGAGCAGTTCCCGAACTAGTTTTGTGTAATAAAATATTGGGGTGTCCGACACCCCAATATTAACACAGCACAGTTAGATGCAATAAAAAACCCCGATAGAAAGCCTTTGGCTTCTAACGGGGCGAGGCGCCTTAGTCAAAATTAATCAACTTTGGCACATATTTGATTTGGTATTTGCTTTGCTTTTTAGCAGTGAGTTCGTTGATATTCTTTTACAATGGCATCGGCTTGTTGAGCGTTATTACTGTTAAGAATACCTTTTAATGCTTTGATTACGGCGTGAAATTCGTAGGCGCCGAGCTTATTGATGATTCTGGATATCGCCTCGAGTTTGAAGTTTTTTGGAGACGGCGAGCCGAGAATTTCCCGTCTAAAATATCCCCGGCGGCAGCTTGCTGAGATGCTAACAACTGCTACAAGCTCCCAACCGTTCTGTCCGAATTCTATCATTTTTGCCTGTTCTTCAACTGCGGTTCCTTCGAAATCCCACACAAGGGGTGCCCATTTCATGGCGTTTCTCCTTTTGAGAAAAAACAGTTAAGAGTTGATAAATCCATCGGTTTCAGGATCAGATCCGTCAGTTACACCTAGTATAATTTTATCTATCCGGTCTAATTCGTGCGTCTCTTTGATGTGAGCATCTAAATCGCCAGCTATATTTTGACCGCAGGTTGGGCATTTGAGGCAACAAGGCATACAATGATCTGCGATTTGTTCATCGTTTGGACCATGACAATTGCATTGGCATTCAATCCACTCTCCATTTACTGGCGGCGGTTCGGGAATTCCGAGGGCTTTCAAGAGAAGTTCTCCAATCCTTTGTACTTCTGCTGCGTATCCTCCATTAAATTTGGATGACCAGTATATCTGTTTTTCCAAAGTTAATTTTCCCCACCATTCACAGAATTCTCCAAAATCGTAATTTTCTACCAGAAATTTTTCTGGAATATTTAGACCAGACTCTTTGATAGCTGACCTAATATCAGCTACGTACTTTGTAAAAAGTACGTGCAAATGGGTTAAGTCAAATTGTCCGATTTCGGGCTGATTTTTATCCATCGCGTTTATCCTTTCAAGAGAATTGGTTGATTAGGTTAAGAGTTTTTTTCCAGTTGGATCTGGATCTCTCGGCGATTCGGGAATTTCCCGATGAAAGAAGAGCAATAAAACTTCACTCTTATCAAAATTGGTCGGGACTTTGCTGCTTGTGACCAATTTGAATCCTTGTTCATAAAGGATTCTTATTTCGTCACCAAGTGTGCCAGAATCATGAAAGACTCTTAGAATTTTAGGTTCCCACTTTTTCATGGCATTTTTCCTTTCAAGAAAAAAAGTAAGATTGCTTCGTCGCTACGCTTCTTCCACCTTCGCCAAGGCTATGGCGGACAGGCGCAATGACGAGAAAATATACGCAATGACGAGTTAAATTGTCAAACAACAATAAGTAAAAATACTATAATTTATATGATTTGTCAACGCACTGCGGAAATTTTGAAAATTAGTTAAGATTGCTCTTGACTATTGTTTTAAAATAGAATAATATAAGTTTATTGAAAGCAATATAAATTGCCTAAGGTCTTTTATACACAGACCGAAGATAATTTATACACAATAAAAAATTAATTAAATACTTTGCTCCTGGCAAATGGTGCAAAGCAAAAAAGATGGCAACAGAAAAATTTGAGAGGTCCAAACCTCACGTAAACATTGGTACCATTGGTCACGTTGATCATGGAAAAACCACATTGTCTGCCGCAATCATGAAAGTTTCAGGATTGCGCGGTTTTAAGCATTCTGAAAGAGATGTTGATCAAATCGACTCTTCACCAGAAGAAAAAGCAAGAGGAGTGACAATTTCTATTACTCACTTGGAATGTGAAACTCCAAAGAGACACTATGCTTTGATTGACTGCCCAGGCCACGCTGACTATATCAAAAACATGATTACAGGAGCAGCTCAAATGGATGGAGGAATTTTGTTGGTATCAGCTCCAGACGGACCTATGCCTCAAACAAGAGAACACATTCTTTTGGCTCACCAAGTTGGATTACCAGCATTGGTTGTATTTATGAACAAGTGTGATATGGTTGATGATCCAGAAATTTTGGACTTAGTTGAATCAGAAATCAGAGAATTATTAAAGAAAAACAAATACCCAGGAGACGAAATACCTATTATAAGAGGTTCTGCTACAAAAGCATTAGCCGCAACATCAGTTGATGACGCAGCTGTAAAACCAATTATTGAATTATTAGACGCTTGCGACAACTATATTCCAGAACCAAAGAGAGAATTAGACAAACCATTTGCTATGGCAGTTGAGGATGTCTTCTCAATTGAAGGAAGAGGAACAGTTGTTACAGGAAGAATTGAAAGAGGTGTTATTAAGCCAAACGATGAAATCGAAATTATTGGTATTAGACCAACACAGAAGACAGTTGTAGTTTCAGTTGAAATGTTCCAAAAAACATTAGATCAAGGACAAGCTGGAGACAACGTAGGTCTTTTGTTGAGAGGTTTAAAGAAAGAAGACGTAGAAAGAGGACAAGTTTTGTGTAAAGCAGGTTCAATTACCCCTCACACAGAATTTGAAGCCGAAGTTTACGTTTTGTCCAAAGATGAAGGAGGAAGACACACACCATTCTTCACAGGGTACAAACCTCAACTTTACATTAGAACATCTGATATTACAGGTGACGTAACTTTGCCAGCAGGAACCGAAATGGTTATGCCTGGAGATACAGCTCAATTAACAGTTAAATTAATAGCCCCAATGGCATTGGAAGAAAAACAAGGATTTGCCATTAGAGAAGGCGGAAAAACTGTTGGAGCAGGAGTTGTAACAAAGATTATCGAGTAATTTTCATTAACTTTGTTGAAAATGTTTCACTTGCCCAATTAATTTTGGGCAAGTGCTCATTTTCCGCAAGGAACTTAATATAAATTTGCGGATAAACATTAAAAATTGTCCGGAAATAATAAAAATTAAATAAAATGGTAGTAGAAAAAAAGACAACAATCAAAAAGGCAGTTAAATCAGTAAAATCTTCAACATCTGCTAAACCAGCTGTAAAAGAAGAGAAATCAGTCAAAAGTGAATTGGCAAAGCTTCGCATAAAGTTGCGCGCTTATGACCACAAAATAATTGACAATTCGGCTCATCAGATTATTGATATTGCAAACAGGTATGGAGCGCAAGTTGTTGGACCAGTTCCTCTACCAACAGAGATTTTAAAATATACTGTTAACAGATCATCCTTTGTACACAAAAACGCCAGAGAGCAGTTTGAGATGAGAGTTCACAAGAGAATTATCGACATTTTAAACCCAAATCAAGAGATTGTTGAAGCATTAAGAGAGCTTAATCTTCCATCCGGAGTGGATATAACAGTGAAGATTTAATCAGCACTTGCAATTATATAAAAAGTATAGTAAGATAATAAATTACAAAATAAAATTTAGATTTAAGCGATTGTTAACTTTTTTATGGAAAATTTTATTTAAATTTTCGATAGAATAACAACATTGCTCCTTAACTGGGCAATTGCCCAGTTTTTCATTAGTATTTTAGTTTTATCCATAAAATTATATCATGAAATTCATTTTAGGAAAAAAAGTTGGAATGTCTCAGATGTTTGATGAAAAAGGAACTTTAACTCCTGTGACTTTAATGTCAGCTGGACCTTGTTATGTTTTGCAAAACAAAACTGCAGAAAAAGATGGATATCAGGCAATACAAATTGGATTTGAAAAGATTGAAAAGAAAAACAAGATTACAAAATCAATGAAAGGAAAAGAATACAAATCTATCAGAGAAGAAAGAACATCCGGAGAAGATTCAAAAGTTGGAGAAGAAATTACAGTTTCCTTGTTTAAAGAAGGGGACAAAGTAAAAGTTTCTGCAATGTCAAAAGGAAAAGGATTCCAAGGAGGTGTAAAAAAACATGGATTCCACGGAAGAATTGCAACCCACGGAGTTAAGCACGAACACAGAACAATCGGTTCGGTTGGTACAAGATTTCCTCAACACGTTATGAAGGGAAAGAAAATGCCTGGAAGAATGGGATATGACAGAGTTTCTGTTAAAAATTTGAAAATAATGAAAGTAGATTTGGAAAATAATTTATTAATAATCAAGGGTGCAGTGCCTGGTCGCACAGGAGCCTTACTTGAGATAAGGGGATAATTATTACAATGAAAACAATAGTTTACAACCAAGAAGGAAAAGAGGTTGGAGATATTACCTTGCCAAAGGAAATTTTTGAAGTTGAGTTCAACGCAGATTTGGTTCACCAAATTATGGTATCCATGTCATCAAACCAAAGGCAAAATTGCGCTCATACAAAAAATAGAGCAGAAGTAAGAGGTGGTGGTAAAAAACCATGGAGACAAAAAGGCACAGGCAGGGCTAGAGTTGGATCAAACCGTTCGCCAATCTGGAGAGGAGGAGGAATTACTTTTGGTCCAAGAAATGAAAAGAATTATGAAAAAGCTGTTCCGGTAAAAATGAGAAGAAAAGCATTATTGATGGTTCTTTCAGAAAAGGCAAAATCAAACCAATTGATTATTTTAGATAAAATTGAATTAGAAAAAGGAAAGACAAAAGAAATGGCATCATCTTTAAGCAAGTTGCCATGTAAAGATCAGAGAGTATTGATTGCTTTGCCAAATTACGACAAAAAAACAGTTTTGGCAGCCAGAAACATTAAAAAGACATCAATCGAAGACGCAAGAAATTTAAACGTATTAGATTTATTGAATAGTAAATACTTGTTGATAACAAAAGACAGTATTCCAACAATAGAAAAAACATTCGCAAAATAAATTAGAAATTAGAAATCTGTTATTATGGCACTACTTGATTTTTTAAAAAATAAAGAAGAAGCAGAAAAAGCTAAAAAAGGAAAAAGGACAACTAAAAAGGCAGAAAATTCCGTAAAGGTTTCAGCTGAAAAAAAGACAGAAAACAAAACAGAAAAAGTTGAATCCGCAAAACCATCAGTTAAAAATTACCCAGTTGGCGGAAAGAAAGCAGCAGGTTTTTCTTATGAAGCAATTAAAAAGCCTCATATTTCAGAAAAAGCCACTTATTTAGCAGAAAAAAATCAGTATGTTTTTGAAGTTTCACCAAATTTTAACAAAACAGAAATAAAAAAGTCAGTTGAAGGAATTTACGGAGTGAAAGTATTATCAGTAAACGTTGTAACAATTCCTCCAAAAAAGAGAAGAATGGGCAAAGTGCAGGGATGGAGAAAAGAAATGACAAAAGCAATTGTTAAAATAAAAGACGGTCAAAAAATAGAAATACTTTAATAATTTTCAATTATCAATTTCTAATTTTCATTAAATTTTCAATAATTTAATTTTTAAACACTTAGAAACTGATAACTATAAATTTAATAGAAATTAGTAATTAGTAATTAGAAATTCGTATGAAGCTATATAAACCAACAACACCAGCCAGAAGGGGAATGTCAGGAATAGATTTCTCTTTGCTTTCCAATAAGGGACCAGAGAAAAGTCTTTTGCAGTACATAAGAA
>Ga0265297_10012279_pt1 | contig 10315 bp, 18 predicted proteins | sample Munlanlwell13791_FD_192502 | JGI IMG/M metagenome (GOLD analysis project Ga0265297, IMG submission 192502) | Leachate microbial communities from a municipal landfill in Southern Ontario, Canada - Leachate well 137-91 | ecosystem: Engineered > Solid waste > Landfill > Unclassified | place...
CTTAAATTATCCGCGCTATCGCATTACGAACACGGCAGGAGAGAGCCATCACTTCGGAATTTGCGGCGGTTGAGTCTTGCTCTCGGTATATCAGCCGATGAATTATTAAGAGGAGACTGACATGACCGAGTACAAAGTTGGCGACGAAGTGCTGGTGAGGGCGAGGGTTGCGCGGAAAAGCGACCTTGATGGTGATGTGTGTCTAAAAGTAACAACGAAAGCTGGGGGTATATGGGTCACTTACTGCGACCCTTCTCAAATCTACTCCATCGCACCTGAGTTTGATATTGGAGAGGAAATAGAGCTTAGTGATGATAAGATCACTTGGCATAAAGATGCATTCTTAGTTGAGGATTGTATAAGTAACTCTTATCCTTATGTGGCTGTAAGTGGATTGAGCTGGAAATATGCCCGCAAGATAAAGCCGAAAAACGAGCCAGTGACGGCGGAGGAACTCTCAGATTTTATAACAGACGCAGCAGACAATTCTCTTGAAACTGCTATAGCAAAAGCTGTTGAACACTTCAAAGGCCGGAGGATAGGATGAACGAGCGACCAATACTTTTTAGTGGTCCTATGGTCCGCGCCATTCTCGAAGGCCGGAAGACGCAAACAAGGCGCGTGGTGAAGAACCTTGAGATGTTCGGAGACGAGCACGATGACGGAACGGTCGATCTTGCGGACGTTGAAGTCCACTGGACGGAGACAGGACACTCGGGGCCTGGATATTACGCATGGTGCGGCGAGTATCCAGATGAGGGAAGCGAGATCATCAAGTGCCCCCACGGCACCGTCGGAGACCGGCTGTGGGTGCGGGAGAGTTTCAGGTTAAGCACAGGAAGCCAGGGTGACCACAACGGAGTTGTCACGTTCAGAGATGGAGCTTCCAAGATCATCTACTGGCAGGACGGCCATCGAATCCATGATCGTTATGGTTTTATCGAGAAGGATTCTCCGAAGGCTATGCGCCCGCGTCCCTCAATCCACATGCCCCGCTGGGCCTCACGCATCACGCTCGAAATCACGGGCATCAGGGTCGAGAGGGTGAAGGAGATTTCGGTCAAAGATGCGATCGCCGAAGGCATCAAACAGGTCGGGCAGCCGTACATCGCAAGGAACACTTGGGTACTGCGCGACTTCCGCGATCTCTGGGACTCCATCAACGCCTCTCGCGGCTTTGGCTGGGACTCAAACCCATGGGTGTGGGTTATCGAATTCAAACGCGTTGGAGGTGACAAGTGAATAAATACGACATCTACAAAGCTGCGCTCGATAAGTGGGGTGTCGATCTTCAAATAACTATGATGGTCGAAGAATGTGCTGAACTTATAAAGGCGGTTACAAAATTTAAGCGCAATCCAAATGAGAGCGCGGGCATTGATGTATTGCATGAACTTGCAGATGTACAAATTATGGTTGAGCAGATGCGCTTCATATTTGCGGACTATGGCGATCCTGAAAGTTTTGTGCTGAAAAAATTAGAGAGGTTGGCAAACAGGGTTAAAAATTAAGACATCGGAGGTGACAAGTGACTAAATTTGATGATGGAGGTCCGGCGTTTCCGCACGAATGGTACGGAATAGACATACACGGAAGACAACACGGTTACAAGGGCATGACACTGTGGGATTACTTTGCAGCTCATGCACTCGAAGGGCTGCTAGCATACGGAATGAATCAGGCAATGGCAGCTCAGATCGCCGCCGAACAAGCCGATGAACTTTTAGCCGAGCGCCGCAAGCGCATTGGAGGGTGAACATGGGGACTAATTATTATCTACATACGGACGTATGCGAGCATTGCGGTCGGAGCAAGGAAGAAGTGCTTCATATAGGCAAAAGCTCTGCGGGTTGGTGCTTCGCCTTACACGTCCGTCAAGGAACCTGGGAAGAGGAAATTCCTGCCAATCTGACAGAATGGCAATCGAAATTCCGCGAGCCAAAGGTGCTAATCAAGAATGAATACGACGAAGTAATTATGCCTGACGAAATGAATGACATTATCACGAAGCGCTCTCATCCCGAGGGTCTCGGGAGACATGACATAGATGGGCAATATTGCATCGGTCGCGGTGATGGAACTTGGGACTTGTGCATCGGAGAATTCAGTTGAGGGCATAAAAGTGACCATGACGCACAATGATCTAATCCAGAGAGCGGAACGATGGCTGAGAATAAATACAGCAAAAACCCACGCGCTGAGAAGTTGATGGGTTTAAGACCCGAGGGTATTCCGATAGATTTCCCGGAAGAGCTTGGATATCTCTGCCCTCGTTGCGGCAAGAAACACACGCTGCAATGGAGCGAATACAAGAGCTTTATCTGGTGCGAGGCATGCAATGAGGATTTCCCGTCGCCTCTGTGTATGCCCGATCTCAAGAGGGCAACTGAGATATTTTTGGACGTTATTTCTGATGGATTAACAAGGGCAGCCGAAAAAATAACCAAAGAAACATTCTTAGAGGCTGCGGAGATCGTAAAAAATCTAAACGATTATCCATCAGGTGCGGACAAATACGATGCCGGATGGTGTGATTGCGCAGGTGAAGCATCAAAACGGTTAGAGCGGAAGGCGAGGGGCGAAGATGGCCGACAAGACTAAAATCGAATGGGCGACGAGTACGTGGAACCCCGTGACGGGATGCTCCCCGGTCTCCGAGGGCTGCCAAAACTGCTACGCTGCGAGGTTGGCAAAGAGGTTTCCACAGGTGCACGGTGCTCCATTCTCGGAGATCAGGCTTCACCCTGACCGCCTCGACCAGCCCATGCGTTGGAAAAAGCCGCGGAGAATCTTCGTCTGCTCGATGTCAGATATTTTTCATAATGAAATATCTGACGATTATATCGACCGTGTGTTCGCTGTGATGGCTCTTACTCCACAACATACCTATTTGCTTTTGACCAAGCGACCTAAGCGGATGCAACAATATCTCTCAAACCATGATCGACCGTTCATAATTCAAAAAGCTATCGATGACTCCGCTGTACATCGCATTGAACATGAGGAGTTGTGGAGATCGGTGGTTGGTTACGAAGACCTGTATGAAATATCAAATCGTGGTCGAGTGCGTCGCAAATCGGGAGGCACCACAAAAGGTAGACGTAATGCCGAAGGGGTTTTGTGTCTCAGGAATTGTCGGGGCTATGCAACTGTTAGTTTCTCGCGTGCAGGGTGTGTACGTGAGTTTCGCGTTTGTCGCCTCGTACTTGAAGCGTTTGCTGGCCCACCTCCAACTCATGAATCAGAAGCGCGCCACAAAAATGGCGATCCATCTGATAATTACATCGAAAATCTGAGCTGGGGATCGAAGGCTGACAATATGGCCGACGCTGCAAGGCATGGCACGGCTGGGAAGTGGGCGAGATCGCAAGCGAAGTTTACGGCGCAGCAGGTGGCATCCATCAGATCAGAGCGTGTCAATGGCGCAAAGCTAGACATGCTTGCTAAAAAGTATTGCACCACGAAGAAGCATATATCGGCAATATGTCTCGGCAAAAAGTATGTCCATGCTGCTATAAGTTGGCCGCTTCCCAACCTCTGGCTCGGCGTAACGTGCGAAAACCAGGCGCGTGCAGACGAGCGCATCCCCATCCTGTTGCAGATACCGGCGGCAAAAAGATTTGTTTCAATTGAGCCGATGTTTGGGGCGGTGGATCTGACGATGTACCTTGGCTATTGTAAGTGCCGTCTTGATCCCCACGGCAAGGCGTGTCCGGCTGTTGGCCCGCGCCTCGACTGGGTCATCGTCGGAGGAGAGACTGGCCCCGGCGCTAGGCCGATGCATCCCGACTGGGCACGATCAGTGCGCGACCAATGCCAAGCGGCCGGGGTGTCGTTTTTCTTCAAACAGTGGGGAGAATGGATTTATAACGATTTTGGTAACGAGTTATTATTACCGGATCGTATTGGTAAACGCCGCGCCGGCCGCGTCCTCGAAGGTCGGACATGGGAGGAGTTTCCAAGATGAAAAAACCTGTGATTGATACCTATGAAGATATTGGGAAACAGGAATTTTTAGTAACGCTATCGTTGCCTAGGAAGTGACTAGTTATGACGAAACGCCCCAAGGCGAAGTTGGCTTGGTGGCTTCTTAGATTAGCATGGGTGGCGTTATTACAGCGCTGGCCTTACGAGAAAAAAGCCAAGAAAGAAGGTGGGGGATGATACTTAGAAATGTCGGCGGCATATCAGATTATATTAAGGCATTGGAGGAGCTTGCCTTTGCAGCAATACAATTTGGCGGGCTGCATTCAACAGCGGTTGGTGGTGATGACCCTTATTTGCGACTAGAACCTGCCGATTATGCCCATGAAAGATGGCATAGATTGATAGAGCGGATTGAGGTCGTGCGCGAGATGCAACTAGCATTCTCGGCCAAGAATAAGAAGGAGGGTGGGAGATGAACTTTCAAACACTAGAAAAATTTGCACAATTAGAACATGACCGATGGAGTCGTTGGCATAAATGGTGCCGCGATAATTGGATATTCCACAATATTGAACGATGGAACAAACTTGCAGATACTCCGTACTCGGAATTGTCAGAGGAATTAAAACAGAAAGATCGAGATAAAGTGCAGCCTTATATTGAATATATGCAAAAAATTGAAGCAGAGAACGCCGACCTGCGCGAAGAACTTGCCTGCGCTTACAATAGCCAGAGTCGATCAGAGTGTAGGCGTCTAGTGGCGCAGGGATATGGCAAGACCAAGGTGGAGTTGATAGCAGGGATTAACGCCCTCCGTCTTGAGAATGACTTGCTAACCAACGTTGCGAAGGCAGTTAGGAAAGCACTGCCGGCAATCCTGGGCGTATTTGTCCGAGAGAGCGAACCTCTCGTAGATGTTTTCGCATTGCGTGATGCCCTTTCTAAAATATCGGAGAACCAATGACCAGACGTCGTCGATATAGAAGCTGCTCTCTCAGGGGGTGGAGGTAAAACAATATGGTCTTTAGAGCTTTGAAAACGCCTGAAGATATCGCTCGTGACGAAGAGAGGCGCGAAAAGTTGCGCATCCTTGTTTTCAAGACGGGCACTATCAGGACGTACGCAAGAAAGATCGGCATGAGTTATCATGCAATCGAGAGCGCGTTACGAGGGAGGTCGCGGGTTTCAGATAGGGCGCTCGGGCAAAGGGAGGTGCGATGAAAGTTGAAATATATAATACAGGACCCGCGTTCAACGGTATCGGCATTATCTTTTGGGACGAAAGGGCGGGGAAGCGATACACGGTGAAACCGCTCAATTTGATAATGACAGACCATAAGCCAGGCACCTACGCTGGACCGACGATTTTTCTAGCATCTCATGAGGCCGAAGAATTCTTGAAATCTTTGGCCGAAGCCTTGGATAAGCGAGGGGTGAAGACCGACTCGGACGCGAAGATCCAAGGGACACTTCAGGCGACGCGGACGCACCTCGCCGACATGAGAAGGCTTGTTTTTAACCTATTGCATAAGGAGGGCGGATGCTGATCGCATTGGATTTCGACGGCACCTGTGTGAAGCACGAATTCCCGATGATAGGGGACGATGTGCCTGGCGCGGTTCCATCCCTCAGACAACTCTCCAAAGACGGGGATCACTTCATTCTCTGGACCATGCGGTCATGCACCTATCTTGAGAGGGCGATTGAGTGGTTTGTGGATAAAAAGATTCCACTGATCGGCATCAACAGCAACGTCGACCAGTGGCGCTGGACAGGATCTCCGAAGGCCTTCGCTGACATGTACATCGACGATGCGGCCGTGGGGTGTCCGTTGATCGTAGGCAAGCACGCGCGGCCATATGTAGATTGGCCGAAGGTGATGAAAATAATCGTAGCACGGAAGAGGTTGGAAGGGGGATTGGGAAAGGAGATTGTTAGATGAGTGAGGACTACCAGAAAGGTTATCTCGATGGGTATAAAATCGGATTCGGAGAGGGCTTTGACAAATGCCTCAAGACTGATCGTGCGGTTTCAGCTCCACCTGTAAAATTCCCGAAAGTCCGTCATCCCAGGCGTACGCGCGAGGAATACACGCGGCAAGTCAGAATCTTTATCGAAGGTCACCCGGAAGCAACGGCGCCTCAGATTCTAGATTGTGTCGGCGGTGCGATGGCGAAATTGAGCATCGTCCTCGGCGGTCTGGTTGAGGGCAAGATTATCAAACGCACGGGCAAGGGAACAAGGGGGTCTCCGTATAAGTTCGAGCTCTACCCAGAGGCCAGAAGTCTAAAAATCATAACGAGGACGCATACCGGGATGGAAAAACAGGTAACAAAATATCCACTGAGCGAGATTGCGCGCTTCTCTTGAAATAGGAAGGAGGTTGGGTGGAGGAAAGGAGTCCACAATGCGAAGATGGGTTTACGCGGCTCGCTAATGAGCTGCTTGAGGCGATGCTGCGCGCGAAATTCACTGGAAGGGAATGGGGAGTTCTTATGGCGGTCGCCCGAAAAACGTATGGGTTCGGCAAAAAGGCTGACTATCTGAGCCATGGCCAGATGGCGAAACTCACCGGGATCGAGAGGACCCACGTCTGCAAGATTTGTCACCACCTCGCAAAGCGCAATATTCTTACTGTGGCCGCCGAAGGCCACACCACGCAAAACAAGATAGCGATTCAAAAAGATTATTCGAGATGGTGTGGTGTGGCCCCCAGAAGCCACGGTGTGGCCAAAATAACGGAAAGTGTGGCCGCCGAAGGCCACAGAAGTGTGGCCGTAGAGGGCACACACAAAAGAAAGAAAGAAAATACAAAAGAAACAACGTTGCAAAATTTCGATCCAAAAGACTTCCCTTTTTCGAACGATCCAAAATTCAAGGATCTCTGGGAAGCATTCCTCATCATGCGAGTATCCATGAAGGCCAAACCCACAGCCAAGGGTATAGAATTACTCATGAAAAAACTGCACAAGCAACCTCTGGCTGTGGCTTGCGAGATGCTCGAGTTGTCGATTGAAAACAACTGGAAAGGGCTGTTTCCCCCAAAAGGAAGCCCAAGCAAACCCACGGCGGGTACGCAATCATCATCGGCGGAACCGAGGGCGGCGCGCATCGACACAACCGGATTTGAGAGGCCAAAGGCATGAACATCGAACCTTCAGCGGGGTTTGTTGGATGCGTGATCATCGACCCTGATCAGTACTGGAAGCACACGGTGAAAACCGAGCATCTCCATGGGGGGTGGGCCGACCTGTACGCCGAGATCGGGTTTATGCTGGCGGAAGGAGAAGCGGTTGACGAGCAGTCCGTTACACACCGGTGTAGAAACAAGCCATGGTGGCCAGCGGTTCGGGTGATCCATGATTTGACGGCGAAGATCCCGTCGGCCCATTTGGCTGGCAGCTTCGCCCGCATGGTAACCGACGACGGCCGAAAGACGGAGCTCAACGCCTGGGCGGACAACCTGAAACAGCGGCTCAAAAGCGGGATCGACGAAGGACTGGCGGAGGAAGCGGCGTCGAAGCTGGCTTCGATCTTCGAGGAACAGCGAACGAAGCCGTGGCACTCCTTGGCCGAGATGGCGGCTGAATTCAAGGCCCAGGGCGTGAATGCTGTGACCGAAAAGCGCATTTACACAGGCGCTGATGCCCTCGACCACAACTGGGTGCTCGACGATGGTGGACTCCATCTCCTCGCTGGCCGCCCTGGCATGGGAAAAACGTCGGTTGCGCTCTGGATCGCACAGCAGCTCATCGACCACGGCGAGGCCGTGCTTTATTTCTCGTTGGAAATGACCCGCGAACAGCTCCTCACAAAACTGCTCGCGAGTTGGTCCGGCCGAAACAAGGATGACCTCCACTTGGACGGCGAACTGATACAGATACTCGACGAGCACGCCAGCGCCCCCCTCTTTGTGGCCGATGCCGGCAGACAGACCGTGGAGTCGATCTCAATCCGCTCGCATATCGCGACCAAGCGGCAAAACGTGCGCCTGATCATCGTGGACTACGTCCAGCAGGTGCGGACCGTGGGGAAATACTACAGTCGCGAGCAGGAGGTTGCGCACGTTTCGGGCTCGCTCAAGGCGTTGGCAAAGTCGATCCGATGTCCAGTGCTGGCCTTGGCTCAGCTCAACCGCAACGTGGAGTCCCGCGAGAGCAAGCGGCCGCAACTCGCTGATCTCCGCGAGTCGGGCGCGCTCGAGGCTGATGCTGATAGTGCGGGGCTACTCTACCGCCAGGAATACTACGACGAGATGGTGGGGAGGCCGGTCGATGAAGACAACAAGGGGGTCGTGGAGTTGGCGATCGCAAAACAACGCCGCAGGGGCCCGCGTCGCCTTATAGCAACGTGGAAGCCCGAGACGAACACTCTATCATGGTGGAAATCGAAAGAAGAAAAGAAGGGCATCGAAGGCACAGGCAAATATTACACGCCACCTTCCGGGGACAGGGAGGGCCGATATGGCGCTGTGGATGATTGAGAAGATCATCGTTTCCATATTTTATCCGATACTCAATCGCAGGATTGCTCGCGCTGAGAAGGCACACGACGAGCCGACGATCTTGGCAGCGCTCGCGGTGAAACAGCACATGGCAATGGTGCGGAGCGCATTGTGGGAATGGCGGCACGGCATGGAGGACTATCTTCTGGAGCGACTATTGGGCGCCTCGCAGCGGGGGGTAAATTGACTAGACCACGGCCCAGATATACGCTATCGCAGATATGCGAACTTCTTGAACTGGAGGTTCCCATGCTGCGCCCGAAGGACATAAAGCGGAAGCCGGGGGCAAAGCGGGTCTGGAGGGCGTATGTGGCGTGCAACAATGGGCGCCCGGTCTATCTCACCTGCAAAGCCGATACCCACACTGAGGCTCATGAGAAGCTGAGGCAGAGGCATATCGAGTATCTCCAAGGCCACGTCTCGGCGATGGTGAGACTTTCGGGCTGGGCAAAGAAGTGGCTGCATACTGTGAACGTGAAGCGGCATACGCTGGCGAACTACAATATCCTCGTGGATCAGCATATCCTGCCATGCCTGGGAGATAAGAAGCTCCAAGACATATCGACCTCCGATGTCAAGATGTTCACCCTCCAGCTCAGCAAGGAACTATCCCCAGGCTATGTGAACAACTGCCTCATGGTCCTCCGCGCGATACTGCGCGGGGCGGTGGACGACGGCCTGCTTGTGAGGTCGCCGGCCGCGGCGGTCAAAAAGTTGCAGGTGAACAAGACCAAGATCGAGGCCTTCACCGAGGAAGAGGTCCGGGATATCCTCGAGGCGGCTAAAGATAAGCACCCTGCTTATTATGCCCCGATCTGGACGGCCTTCCATGCGGGGCTCAGGGCCGGGGAGATCTGGGGTCTGAGGTGGGACGATATAGGCCCCGATTGCATCAAGGTGCGGGGAACGTACTCCAACGGGGAGTTCGGCCACACCAAGACGAAGTGTGAGCGCCACGTGGCCCTTCCTTGCGCGATACCCATCGACCCGGCCTACCATAGCAAGGTCAAATCCAAGCTCGTATTCTCCACGAGCCGGGGCGGGCCGATTTGCCAACGGAACTTCCGAAAGAACGTCTGGCGGCGGGTGCTCAAGGATGCGGAGGTGAAATACCGGACATTTCACACGACCCGGCATACCTATGCGAGCCTGCATCTCAGGTACGGGACCTCGCTCGAGTGGATCAAAGAGCAGCTCGGGCATACGAGTATCGAGATGACATACGGCAAATACTGCCATTTTCTGCCGAAGACGGACGACGGCGCGGCGATGAGACTGGCGCGCGTGATCGGAGAATGACCATGAAGAGAGAGATCAAATTCAGGGCGCGGGCATTAAGTGAAAAGGCTGAGTACGTTTATTTTTCCTTGGCCTCTAATTTTGGCAACCGAGATGAGGGTGCCGGGGTATTCTATGTGAATGGGAATCCTGCGCTGATAGGAACGGAGGAACAATACACTGGACTCAAGGACAAGAACGGCAAGGAGATTTATGAGGGGGATATTATTGCCGCAGAAACTCCATTTGATGGACGGTCAATGGTGTGGTGGAACTCTACAGCAGCAGCTTTTGTTCTTACCTCACGGATTCGCGCCGACGCATACCGGCTTATGAGCGTCAATTCCTCCTACGAAGTCATCGGCAACATCCACGAGAACCCGGAGCTGATGCCGGACTAAAAACAGACTAAACGGTAGATCAATAGGTTAGGAATTCCATGACAGCACAGACGCAAAATCAAACACTTAGCTCGGGCGATTACCCCGAAATCCTTTCTCAAGCAGGGGAACCGTCGCGAGACGGCTCCCCTGTGTCATTTCTGCCGGCATCGAATTCCTTGTAATCATCGCATTCAAAAGATAGAATTCGACATCCGGATGGGGG
>Ga0265297_10012280_pt1 | contig 10315 bp, 16 predicted proteins | sample Munlanlwell13791_FD_192502 | JGI IMG/M metagenome (GOLD analysis project Ga0265297, IMG submission 192502) | Leachate microbial communities from a municipal landfill in Southern Ontario, Canada - Leachate well 137-91 | ecosystem: Engineered > Solid waste > Landfill > Unclassified | place...
AATATCTGTGTTATTTTTCTGCTTATTAATTGGGGGGTATCTTCTTTTTAACCAGAATGTCAAAAATTTCTTTTCAGTTGGAAAAATTTAAGAAATCAATTAAATTTATTTATTCTAATGGTTGCAAAAATAAACTTTGAGAAAGAAGAAAGCATAAATAAAACCTCTTCTTTAAAGTGGAAAAGATTACTTTCAGTAAGTCTAAAAATAGTCATTTTGGTTCTATTTTCTTGGATTTCAGTAGAAAGATATGGGTTTGAAAACTTGCCTCTCTGGTTTTGGGCTATACTTTTAGGAATTTTTATAATTTCTCTAATCCCAGATAAAACGATTAGTTTTCTTGGTTTTCCCATAGAATTTGTGGGGTATAGAGATTCGAATTCAATTTAAAAGCTTAAAATATCGGTACAGAGGCACAGATATCTGCCACTCTGAACTACAGGGGCATAAAACAAATTTTTATGTCACTCATTCGAAATTTCAGTTTCAAATGAGGGCAGTTCTATTTTAAAAGAATTACTCGATTTAAATTACTTTGGATATTTTTTTTACGTCCACATAGAAATATTTATAAATAATGTGCCCGTATAGTTTTTATGGTTTATACTGAAATTAAAGAAAAAAATGGAAGGAAGTATTATTATCGTGTTAGAAGTATCAGGGAAGGTAAAACGTTTAGAAAAAACCGAATTTATCTTGGAAAAAATTTGTTGAAAAGAGAATTAGTTTTTAAGGAAAAGATGGCAGATGAAAATTTAAATTCCAGAAAAAAAGAAGATTCTTTGGATAAGTTAATTCCGCAAATAAGGCAAATTTTAAAGAAAAATAAAATAAAAAGAGCGGGAATATTTGGGAGTTATTCTGTTGGTGAACAAAAAAAAGGAAGTGACATAGATATTCTGGTAGAACCACCCAAGGGAATGGGTTTTGGATTTGTTAAAATTCAGTTTGAGTTAGAAGATAAACTAAAAAAGAAAGTAGATTTGGTTAGTTATAATGGATTAAGCCCTCATCTTAAAGACAAAATACTCTCTCAAGAGGTAAAGATAATATGAAAGAAGATTTGGTATTTATTGAACATATTTTGGATAGTATTAATGCTATTGAGTCTTTCTCTAAAGATTTAAAAAAAGAAGAATTAGGTTCAAATAGGCTAAAACAAAGTGCGATTGTAAGAGAAATAGAAATTATCGGAGAGGCGGTTAAGAACGTTTCAGAAAATCTTAAGACTAAACATAGGGAAGTTGGTTGGAGAGAAATTGCTGGAACAAGAGATAAAATGATTCATCATTATTTTGGCGTTGATTTAAATATTGTTGGGGGAATAATTGAGGGAGATATTCCGAAGTTAAAAGAAAAGATCTCTAAGATAAAGAAAGAATTAATTTAAGTTTACTGATAGTTTCTCCAAGTGTATCCGCATTTTACGCATTTGAAGAACTTTGTTTCTGATTCGTCCCCTGCTCTTGTTTGAATTGTCCAAAAGTAAGCTTTTTCATGTTTGCATTTCTTGCATTTTTCCAAAACAATTGGAAGAATCTCCTCTTTGTTTGAGATTACCGGAACTTCTTGTTTTGCATTAATCTTTTCAGAAGTAGTTATTTTTAATTTACTTTTTGTAGAATAGTTGCATCTCGGGCAACCATTATTTTTCCTTTTTTGAACGAGTATCGCTCCACACTTGGGACAAAATTCCATTATAAAAACAACCTCCAGGTTTTTTTTGATTTTCCACTTAAAACTGAAGGGCAGTTTTTTAAATTGCCTCCGATGAAAACTGCAAATTCCTTATTTAACATTATATTCTTTTACCTCTTGGATTACTTTTATTTTTGATTAAAATTCTTTATAAATATTTGCTTTATTTTTAATTAGCTTTTCAAAGTGAGCACTATGCTTTTTTATATAAATCTTTAAATATTTTCTATTATCTTCAGTAGAATGGAAAATAACAAAGAATTCACTTCAAAAGAATTGGATAATTTCATTAATTCGTACATTATTCTTGACGATTTATCTAAAAAAATTTTGGAAAGCGAATCCAGAAGCATATGTGAGTATATCGAACTTTTTGAATTGGGCTTAAAAAGATATGCTGGTTCTCCAAAAAGTTTGAAAGATTCTCTGGAGCCTCCAACAAAAATGGATTCTTTTTTAATTAAAAGAGTAACAAATTATCAAGATTAATTTTCCTGACAAAAACCCCTTTCTTGAGGAATTCTTGTTTTTTCATAGAATATTAATTTGCCCCATCCGAGATAAGGTGCTATTTTAAAGACCGCTTTTCCTACTAATTGTTTTTCACTTATTCTCTTTTCTATCTCTAATTGTCCGTTATTATTATCTCCCATGGTTGAGAAAAAATATTCTTCTCCCTCTTTTTCTATCCTCATTATTCTATGAATTATTGGATTTTTTTGTCCACCATGAAAAATTATTATATCTCCTACTTTCAATTTTTTAGGATTTGCTCCCACCATAAATAGAATATCTCCTTTGTTAAATCCATTTTCCATCCTAAAACTCTTGAATGTTTCATCACTTAAATTATAAGAAGTATATTTCCATTCGTGTGTTTTCCACCATGAATCAAAATTAGAAAAGAGATTTCCTTTGTGATACATGCTGCATGAATCCACGATTGCTAAAGGAAGAGCAGTCCCCGTTATTAGACTTAATCCTGGAAATAAAATAAATTTTATAAACACAAACAAAAAGACTATGGAAAAAATCCATCCTTTCATGCTATCATCTTTCCATAACAAGAACCAGAATTTTTTAAAAAAATTTTTGAATTTTTCTTTTTTATCCATTATAAAAACAACCTCCAGGTTTTTTTTGATTTTCCTCTCATTCTTGAAGTAAACTGCAACGGTTTTATCAAACCGCTGGAAGGGTGATTTCTTTCATTGCCTCTTATTGAAATCATACTAAAACAACCTCCAGGTTTTTTTTGATTTTCCTCTCATTCTTGAAGTAAACTGCAACGGTTTTATCAAACCGCTGGAAGGGTGATTTCTTTCATTGCCTTCGAATAAAACTATAGACATTTTAGTGAACATATTCTTTTAACTCTTTTTATTTATTAACTTTGAGAGGTTTTTAAACTGTTTTATTACATCGATATAACATTCATTCTTTGTTATGGAAATATTTATAATCTAATTAGTTTTTAGTTTTTTATGGAATATAGAAAATTTTGTGAACCTTGTGATTTTGGATATAATGGAGTTAATAATTGTATGGTTCAGGATTTTTATCCAGATAAGGGGTTTTGCCCAAATTCATGTTTAGAAGGAATTCCAACTCAGTTAGATTGTTTTAACATTCATATTGGAGGAAAATCCATTTCAAGAGAAAATAAATCTAAACTAATTGAAATGGTTATGGAAGAAAAAGCTAAAAAAAATAAAAAATGTTTTTTTGTTGGTTCTTTTTTAAAAGAAACTTCTTCCAAAAAGTAGTTTCAAAAAATAGAAATATTTAAATAGTGTATATTTCTTGTGTATACACGGAAGTGTATACAAGTATAAAATGACAGATATTTTTGACAATCCAATTTTATGCAAGAAATGCGACGCTAGAATGAAAAAGGCAAGCATTGAAAAAAATGGGTTTGTATTTAGAGTGATGGTATGCCCAAAATGCAATGAAAAAATTGTTCACCCGGTTGATGAACACGAATATAATAGATTTATAGATTTAAAGAACAAAGAATTCAGAGTAAAAATGAGGTTGGTAGGAAACAGTTATGCAGTTTCAATACCTAAAGAAATACTTTCCTTTATGAATGAACAAAAAAGAATGGCTGATGACATGGTTAGATTATGCTTTGAAGAAATGGGAAGACTATCTTTAAATTTTAATGAGGGTTTAAATGATACACATTCTGTTCAAAGAAAGGAGATTAGATTAAGATGAGTATAGCAAATAAAAAAATGGGAGTGCAGTTAAAAGTTGTAGAAGCATTGCAGGATGATGCTTACAAAGGAATTGCCAGAATAGATTCTGAAGTAATGAGAGAATTAGGAATAAAGAGAGGAGATGTAGTTTCCATTAAAGGTTCAAGAGAAACCGTTGCAATTGCAGATAGAGCTTATCCTTCAGATGTTGGAGAAGGAATAATAAGAATTGATGGTATTTTAAGAAGAAATGCAAGAGCCGGAATAGGCGATGTTGTTTCTGTTTCAAAGACTGAAATAAAAGAAGCAAAAAAAGTTATGATTGCTCCAGGGCAAAAAGGAATAATGGTTCAAGGAGATCCAGAGAGTTTAAAGAGAGGGCTTTTGGGAAGAGCAGTTATAAAAGGAGATATTTTAGTTTTAGGTGGAGTTCAGAGGAGAAGGGATGTTTTTTCTGAAATGGGTATGGATGATGAATTGGGGGGTTTATTTGGAAATATGCTAAATGATATGGGTATGGGAAATCTTGGAGGAGGAGGAATAACTCAGATAAGATTTGTGGTTGTAACAACAAATCCTAATCAACCATGCATTATAACTGAAAATACAGAAGTTACTTTAAATCCAAAAGCAGTCGAAGTTAGCGATGAGAAAATACCCGAGATTACCTATGAAGATATTGGTGGACTTTCTGAAGAAATAAAAAAGATAAGAGAGATGGTAGAAATACCCTTGAAACATCCGGAAATTTTTGAAAAGCTAGGAATAGATCCTCCAAAAGGAGTTCTTTTACATGGGCCTCCTGGAACGGGTAAAACTCTTTTAGCTAAAGCTGTTGCAAATGAATCTGAAGCAAATTTTATTTTATTAAATGGTCCTGAAATAATGTCTAAATTTTATGGTGAAAGCGAGAAAAAAATAAGAGATATTTTTGAAGAGGCAGAAAAAACAGCTCCTGCAATTATTTTCATTGATGAAATTGATGCTATCGCCCCAAAAAGGGAAGAAGTTACAGGAGAAGTCGAAAGAAGAGTGGTGAGCCAGCTCCTGACTATGATGGATGGACTAAATTCAAGAGGAAAGGTTGTCGTTATTGGTGCAACAAATAGAATAAACGCTCTTGATTCTGCTTTGAGACGTCCTGGAAGATTTGACAGAGAAATTGTGATAAATGTTCCAGATAAAAAAGGAAGAAAAACAATTTTAGGAATTCATACAAGAGGAATGCCTTTGAAAAAAGATGTCAATATAGATGAAATTGCTTCGGTTACTCATGGTTTTGTGGGGGCGGATTTGAATGCTTTAACAAAAGAAGCAGCAATGAATGTTTTGAGAAAATTCTTGCCTAAAATGAATTTAGATGCAGAAGAATCCATTCCACAAGAAATTTTAGAAAAATTAATTGTATCTCATGAAGATTTTATAGATGCATTGAGGATAGTAAGGCCTTCAGCAATGAGAGAAGTTTTGGTTGAAACTCCAAATGTCACATGGGAAGCAGTTGGTGGACTTGATAAAGTAAAACAAGAATTGAAAGAAGCAGTTGAATGGCCATTAAAATATCCAGATGCATTTGAAAGATTGGGAATAAAACCTTCCAAAGGAATATTGCTTTACGGACCTCCTGGAACTGGTAAAACTCTTTTAGCTAAAGCCGTTGCAAAACAATCAGAAGCAAATTTTATTCAAATAAAAGGTCCTTCTTTATTGAGCATGTGGGTTGGCAAATCAGAAGAAGGAGTTAGAAAGATATTTGAAAGAGCTAGGCAAGTTGCTCCGTGTGTAATTTTCTTTGATGAAATAGATTCTTTAGCTGGAAGAAGAGGGCATGAATCTGGAACGAAAGTTACGGAAAGAGTGTTAAATCAAATTTTAGCCGAAATGGATGGATTGGAAGATTTGAAAGATATTTTAATAATCGGTGCTACAAATCGTCCAGATATGTTAGATCCCGCAATTTTACGTCCAGGAAGATTTGACAAAATATTATTAATTAATGCCCCGGATGAAGTTGGAAGAAAACAGATTTTGGAAATACATACTAAAAAAATGCCCTTGGCAAAAGACGTGGATATAGACGATTTATCAAAAAAAACAGAAGGATATACGGGGGCAGACATTGAAGGATTTACAAGAGAAGCAGCTCTTTTAGCGTTGAGAGAGTCAATAGATTCAAAACAAGTAAAGAAGAAACATTTTGAAGAAGCGCTTAAAAAAACTAAACCAAGTGTAAGCAAATCAACTACGGATTCCTATAGAAAACTTGAAGAGAATTTTATAAAAACTGCCAGAGCGGGGCTTGCGGAAGGAAATAGTTATTTAGGTTAGTTTTAAAAAGAGAATAAATAATTCTGAATTCAATGAAAATGTCAAAAAAAATAATTGTGTTTGCAGATGATGATGAATTTGTAAGAGAATTTGTTTCTAAATGTATTGAGAAATATTTGCCTGAAGTAAATTTAGAAATCTGTAAAGATGGGAGCTCTTTGGAAAAAAGACTTCAACAAGATATGAAAGAAGTTGATTTAGTTCTTACCGATAATAAAATGCCTTGTATTGATGGGAGCAAAATAATAAAAAAATATGCAAGAAATTTCGAAAAAATTCCTTTCATTCTTTATTATGGGGGAGAATATGAAATTGGGGAGCAGGCTGTGAAAGATGGGGCTTTTGCTTATGCTTCAAAAGGTGATAACTCTTCAAAAATGATTGAATTAGTTAAAAAGGCTTTGAAAATAGAATAATTAATGTTCTTTTGTTATCACTATTGTCTTTTCTTTTTCAATTAATAAAGTGTGTTCTGCTTGGCTTACTTTTCCTCCAGAATCTTCAACTAATTGGGCAAACCTATGCAAATTTCCATTTTCTTCTAATTGTTTTAATCCAATTATTGATTTTAATCCAATTTTTTTAACAAGCCATCTTGAACAAAAAGGGAGAGTTTGATATTCTTCTGAAACAAAATTCAAAATCTCTCTCGCTATTGGGCTTCTTGGAGTTTTTTCATCCACAAGCATATAAATTTCAGATGGTTTGCTATCTTTTATTTTTCCAACTCCATTTGTCGCAAATGGTTCTATTGCTCTAAGTCCTTCTCCTAAAAGAATGGTTTTTTGATTATCAAAATTTGGTATGGTTATTCCAGAATGTAATTGATACTCCTCCATGCTATGTCCGCATAAATTTACTATGGGTAAATATCCAAAAGATTCTATATTCTTTTGAATTGTCTCTCCAATTTTGTTTAGAGGAGTTTTAGAATTGGATATTTTTATTGCTTCTTCCAATGCTTTTTCGGAAGCTTCTATTAATTTTTTATTTTCTTCAATATTTTCCAAATCTAATGAAAAAGCAGTATCTGAAATCCATCCATCTATGTGTGCTCCGAAGTCTATTTTTATTAATCCGTGTGCGATACTTTTATCATCATACGAAGGCGTGTAATGAGCAGCAACCTCATTTATGCTTAAATTTATAGGAAAAGCTGGTTTTCCTCCCAATTCTATAATTTTCGCTTCTATTTTTTCTGCAATATTTAGAAGCGAATCCCCTTTTTTTACAATTGTTTTGGCATAATCTCTTACTTCTGAAGCTATTTTTCCCGCTTTGAGAATTTTTTCGTTATTAGTTAATTCTAATTTTTTTATTTTTGGGCTCTTTTCAGTCTTGAATGTTTTTACCTTTGTAGGAGAATTTATTTTCTTAATTATTGGTTTTACTAATTTGTTTCCAGAACCTCTGCCTGTGTTTCCACCATATTGTTTTTCAGTCATGTTTTCTTCTATTTTTTATTGTTTATATCTTTTATGTTATTCTCTGGATTTGAGTCTTCTTGTCTTTGGAATAAAGTTAGTTATTTTTTCTGCAGAGGCTTTTCCGCATCCTAAAAAGTCTTCTTTATATTTCATAACTAAAAATTGATGTTTTCCTGTTGAAATGTTTAATTCTCTTCCTTTCATCCAATCTGATTTTTGTTCTTCGTTCATTTCAAAAATGTTCTTGTCAATTTGGTTTTTAAGCAAGTGAGTTCCTTCTATGCTTAATCTTATTTCTTCCCGCTCTTCCTTTGCAAAATAAACCCCCATTCTTTCTATAAAAGCAACTTTCTCCACTTTCCTTAATTGTTTTTCATTTAAATTTCCTTGAAAAAGAAATATTTTTTCTTCTCCTTTTTTAACTAATTCACCAGGAATTTTTTTTATTCCAAACCCTTCCTTCAATTTTTTCTGTATTGCTTCTTTTTCTTTTGAATTTAAAATTTTTATTTGTTGATTCATTTTGATTTTTTATTCTTTTTTGTTATTTCTTTTTCAAGTATTAATGGAAAAACTATATCGCTTAAACAGCATGGAATTACTACCGAAATAGAAGTTATTATGAATATTAATACAATCATTATTAATGAAAAATTTGTTGAATATGCAAAAATATACAATAACGAAGCAAATACAGAAATTAAAACGTGGACAAAATGGGGAAATTTGGTTTTTTTAATGACTATTCCTACTGCTGAACCAAGAATTGCAATTCCTAAAATTAGTAAAGGATTTTCTATTGCTGGAAGATTAAAAGATATTGGAATATTAAATAATGAAACTCCAATGTAAGGCAATATAATGTCCGAAAGAGAGCCAATTAATATGGAAATTCCTGCCCCGATTATTATTGAAAAAAGTATATTATTCTTATACTTATAAAAAATTGCAGCAGAAACAATTGAGGAGAATAGAATATGAAGTGGATGGAAAATGTAAAATAGAGAAACTGCATGGGAAATTAAATTTTCTTTAATTAACAAAAAGACAGTTATTATTAATGCAATGGCTGTCGCTCCTGCAGTAAATGGAATGTGCTCTTTTAATTCCGAGATTATTATTTTTTTCATTTTATCTGTTGGCTGTTTTTTATTAATTCTGATGATGCTCTTATTTTTGCGCCTAGTCCATCTATTCTTTCTATTTTTAGTCTGTCACAAACTTGTTTTTCTGGAATATTCGTAGTATTTCTATCTCCCCCTTTTGCGAATACATTTGCCCCTTTTGTTTTTGCTAAAAATTCTATTGATTGACAGACACTTGCGTCTTTGTCAATTGAAAGAAAAACTTCGTCTACGCATTTTAATGCTTGGATAATTTTTATTCTATCTTCTTGATTCATAAAAGGGGCACTTCCTTTTAATTTGACTTGTTCATCATTATTTATTATTACAATTAGCTTGTCTCCACATTTTTTTGCTAATTCTAAATATTCTAGATGCCCCACATGAAATGGATTGAAATATCCAGATGCAAGGACTATTTTTTTGTTATTCATTTTGTTCTCCTGAACTTTGCAAGGAAAAATCCTTCTGTATCGTTATCTTGGGGATAAATTCTATTGCATTTAATTATTTTCTTGTTATATTCTTTTTCATTCCACTTGAGAATTCCTTTTTGCGTTTTAATTGGAAGAAAAACTTCTTCTAGTTCAATTTTTTCATTGAATTTTTCTAACATAAAATTAACAACCCCTTCGTTTTCTTCAGGGGCATGAGTGCATGTGCTGTAAATCATTTCTCCCCCTTTTTTCAGAATTTCAAATGCTGATTCACATAATTTTGTTTGTATTCTTGGAAGATTTTCTATAGTTTTAATGTTCCACATAAGATAAGTTTTTGGTGTGCTTCTTAAAGTTCCTTCTCCGGAGCAAGGGGCATCAACTAAAATTTTGTCAAAAAGAATTTCTGCTTGTTTGAATCTTTTGCATAGTGTTTCTCCGTCTCGTTTGAGAATAATTGTGTTTGCTACCCCACATCTTTCAAGGTTTGATGCAAGAATTTTTTCTCTGTGCATGTTTACTTCGTTTGCAATGATTGTTCCTTTATTTTCCATAGATGAAGCCGCCTGAGTTGTTTTGCTTCCAGGAGATGCGCACAAATCAAGAAAAAGTTCATTTGGTTTTGGAGAGAGGGTAATAATTGGGAGCAAACTTGCAAGTTCTTGAATGTAATAATATCCTAGCAAGTGTTCCAAGGAGTTTCCTAATTCTCCTGGCATTAATTCTGATTCAACAATCATTACTTCAGGATGATTCTTCCAAGGTTGTCTTATTTTCCAGCCTTTTTTTTCAAGCCTTTTTTTTAGTTCTTCACTTGAAATTTTGAGAGTGTTGCATCTTATAGATTTTAAAATTGGCTTTTTTAGAATTTCTAAATATTCTTGAAAATCTTTTTCATTCGAAAGAATTTTTTTCATTCTTTCTAAAAATAGTGGTTTTGGTTCAATATTTTTGTAAAAAGTCATGTCTAAAACTCCCCCAGAGTTTTTTGTCTCTTCCCTTCAATTACTTCTTGAATATTTATTCCAAAAACCTGAAAAATATTTTCTACTGCGGGGAGCACCTGGTGATTTAAATAATAATTTATGTCATATTCT
>Ga0265297_10012281_pt1 | contig 10314 bp, 5 predicted proteins | sample Munlanlwell13791_FD_192502 | JGI IMG/M metagenome (GOLD analysis project Ga0265297, IMG submission 192502) | Leachate microbial communities from a municipal landfill in Southern Ontario, Canada - Leachate well 137-91 | ecosystem: Engineered > Solid waste > Landfill > Unclassified | place...
CCAGCTCCGTTTCGCGACGACGGGTTGGGCGTTCCGGAAAACCAACTCCAGACGCAACCGCCGCCAAGGAGGTGAACTGTAGCACAACATTCCGGCGCCACACCCGCCGCCGGCCAGGGGGGGGGGTATGACATAACGGTCCGTTAAAAATCCAATTCCGATACCGACCCCGAGAACAGACGGAAAAGTCAGTTGTGCAGGCTGTGAATGGGGGCGGGAATGCGGCCGCCGAAGTGGATGAAGCGGGCCGACTTGCCGGCGTTGCGCACCGGCAGGATGGCGCTCTCGCCGAACAGGCCGCCGAAGACCACCTTGTCGCCGGCTTTTTTCCCCGGCACGGGAATGATGCGCACGGCGGTGGTTTTCTTGTTGATCATGCCGATGGCCATCTCATCGGCAATGATGGCGGACAGCGTCTCGGCGGGGGTGTCGCCGGGCACCAGCACCATGTCGAGGCCGACCGAGCAGACGCAGGTCATCGCCTCGAGTTTCTCCAGGCTCAGCTCGCCGCGAGCGGCGGCCGCGGAGAGCACGGCATCCTCGGCCACCGGAATAAAGGCGCCGCTCAGGCCGCCGACGCTCTGCGAGGCGAACGCGCCCCCCTTCTTGACCGCGTCATTGAGCATGGCCAGCAGCGCCGTCGAGCCGGGCGCACCAACCGCATCCACGCCCAGGATCTGCAGGATCTCACCGATGCTGTCGCCGACCTTGGGGGTGGGCGCCAGGGACAGGTCGACCACGCCGAAGGGAATGCCCAGGCGCCGGGCCACTTCACGGCCGATGGTCTCGCCGCACCGCGTGACCCGGAAGCTGGTCTGCTTGATCTCCTCGGCCAAATCGTCCAGACCGAGGCGGCCGTCGCCGGCCCGGGCAATGCGCCGCTCCAGGGCGCGCGCCACCACACCGGGGCCGCTGACGCCGACATTGATCACCGCCTCCGGCTCGCCGGGGCCGTGATAGGCGCCGGCCATGAAGGGGTTGTCCTCCGGCTGGTTGGCAAACACCACCAGCTTGGCACAGGCAAAGCCGTCCCGGTCGGCGGAGCGCCGGGCCATTTCCAGAATGGTCCCGCCGAGAAAGCCGACGGCGTCCATGTTGATGCCCGCCTGGGTGGTGGCCACGTTGACCGAGGCGCACACCTTGTCCGTGACGCACATCGCCTCCGGCAGGCTTTCCATCAGCAACTGGTCCGCCGCGGAGGCGCCCTTGTGCACCTGGGCGTTGTAGCCGCCGACAAAATCCACCCCCACCGACCGCGCCGCCCGGTCCAGCGCCCGGGCCACCTGGACAAAGGCGTCGCGGCCGTGGCCGGCGCACAGGTCGCTCACCGGCGTGATGGCCAGCCGCTTGTTGACCACCGGCACCCCAAACTCCGTGCTCACCGCCTCACACGCCTCCACCAGGCCGCCGGCCACCCGCTCAATCTTGGCCACCACCCGCCGGCACAGCGCCTCGGCATCGGGATGCTGGCAGTCCTGGAGGTTGAGCCCGAGGGTCACCGCGCGCACATCCAGATTTTCGTTCTGGATCATCGCCACGGTGTTGAGGATCTGGTCGGAACGGATCATGGATGGCTTCCTTGGGCACGGCGTACGGGGCGTCACAGGCCCATACTATAGGCGGGGAAAAAACCCGGTCTCCCAAGTCCTCAAGGTCCTTCCAGGGGCATTGAGAACGGCGAGGACAAAAGGGACTTGGAGGACGCGGGTAACCGGGCATCCAGTCGAAAAGTCGTCCCTATCGGGTTTTGGCGGGGGCTGCGGGCGGCTCCCCGGCATGGCTTTCATGGTTGCTTGGGGTCGGACACTGGTTATATTAAATAGAACCACATGCGAAACGGAAACCGCCTCGTAACAACGGCGCCACTCCGTGAGGCTCTGGGTGGCGCCAGCCGGATCATTGTGCGGCAGGCGCATCCGGAGTTGGAACCGGCGAGAGCCCTTGAGCACGTCCACGAGGTCGCTCGTTCATGGCGGCCGCCGGCGCGCTCCGTTTTAGGATACCCCATAAATGAAAACACCTTCCGCCTCATCCCAAACCGCCCCCCGCGTCACCCCGGAGCACTTGCGTTTCCTGGAAGAGGCCCGGTGCGCCCTGCGCCTGCCTTTGGACGGCTGGGAGGTCACCCGCCATCCCAACCTGGCCCGGGCGGCCGTGGACGGGGGGGACGCCAATGCGTGGCGGCCCCTGCGGTCGCCCGCCTGGGGCGAGGTCAAGGGCACCCACTGGTTCCGCACCCGTTTGGTGATCCCCCCGGAGCTGGCGGGACGTGAACTGATGCTGAACCTGGCCATGCACGCCGACTACCCGCGCCTGTACCGCCATTTCCCGCACGTGGTGAACATCACCATGCATTTCGAGGGGCTGCTGTACGTCAACGGCGTGCCGCTGCACGGGCTGGACCCCAACCGGTCGGAAGTGTTGCTCACCCCCTGCGCCAAGGCCGGAGAGGTCTATGACCTGCTGATCGAGGCCTACACGACCTCCGCCCAGCCCAAGTATTTCATGGCGGCCCTGGAGGTGCCCGACCGCGAGGTCCGCGCCCTGTATTACGACCTGCGCTCGCTGCTGGAACTGGCCGGGGCGTTTAGCGGGGCCGCGGAGCCGGCCGAACAGGAGCTGCACACGCGGCTGCCCGCGCTGGCGGCCGATATTGTGGCGCGCCTGACCTCCGCCCCCGACTGGCGGCGCCACATCGCACCGGTCCGCACGGAGATCCAAACCGCCCTCGCCCGGTTGCGAAGTCCGCTGGCCGGCCAGGCCATCGACCTGATCGGGCATTGTCACATCGACACGGTGTGGATGTGGCGCCTTGCCGAGACCCGGCGCAAGGCGGGCCGGACCTTCGCCACCATGCTCCGCTACCTGGACGAGTTTCCCGAATACACCTTCCTCCAGTCGGCCCCGGTGCTTTACGAATTCTGCCGCGAGGATTACCCGGCACTGTACGCCCGGCTCAAGGCGGCGGTGCGGGCCGGCCGGTGGTGCCCCGAGGGGGCCATGTACGTGGAGGCGGACTGTAACCTGACCGCGGGTGAATCGCTGGTGCGGCAGATCGTCTACGGCAAGCGTTTCTTCCGGGAGGAGTTCGGCCTGGACAGCCAAATCCTCTGGCTGCCGGACGTGTTCGGCTACACCGGCAGCCTGCCCCAGCTGCTCAAGCAGGCGGGCGTCTCGCTGTTTGTCACCACCAAGATCACCACCGAAGGCGGGCAGGAACAGCCGCTCAGCAGTTTCTGGTGGGAAGGCATTGACGGCACGCGGGTAATGGGGCATTTCCCCAAGAACTACGTCAACAGCGCCGCCGCAGCGACGATGGCCGACTGGGCCCGGAGCAGCCGCCAGCGGGGCGCCCTGCCACTCTGGCTGATGCCCTTCGGCTTCGGCGACGGCGGCGGTGGTGTTCGCAAAGACGATCTCGAAATCGCCCGGCGCTGGCGCAACCTGCCGTTCTTTCCCAAGACCGCTTTCACCACCGCCGCGGCTTTCCGGGACCGTTACGCGGCGCTGGCCGCCGCCGCCACCCCCGCGGAGATGCCGGTGCGCAAGAACGACCTCTACCTGGAATGGCATCGGGGCACCTACACCTCGGTGGCCAAGATCAAGAAATGGAACCGGCTCTGCGAAAACGCGTTGCTGCGGGCCGAGGTGTGGTCGTCCATCGCCGCCCTCCGGACCGGCGCGGCCTATCCGGCCGCCGCCCTCGAACGCGCCTGGAAGCGGACGCTGCTGAACCAGTTCCATGACGCCCTGCCCGGCTCCTCCATTGAGGCGGTGTACGACGACGCCCAGGCCATCGCCGGCGAGGCGCTCGGCATCTGCGCCGAACGAACGGCAGCGGCCCTGACTGCCCTGGGCGGCGGTCGCCGCCGCCGGCGCGCGCCCATGGTCTGCAACAGCCTGAGCCACCCGGTGTCCGGCCTGGTCAGGGTGCCGCCGGCCAACGCCGGCCCGGCCACCCAAACGCTGACCGAACTCGACGGCACGGTGGCGCACTATGCCTGGACGGAACCGCTGCCGCCTTGGTCGGTCACCCCCCTGGCACCGCGCCACACTGACCCGGGCGCCTTTCACTGGGACGGCATCACCCTGACCACCCCCTTCTGGCGCGCCGTCATCGTCGACGGCGAGGCCACCGTCGGCAAGGAACAGGGCTGCCTCTTTTCCCTTTATGACCGGGTGCGCGACCGCCAGCTGCTGGCGGCTCCCGGCAACCGCTTCCAAACCTTTGACGACCGCCCCACGGTCTGCGAACCGTGGGAGCTGGACAAGAATTTTGAGCAGCATCCCCGCGACATCTTCACCCGGGTCCGCCAGGAGGTCGTCGCCACCGGCCCTCTGATCTTCGTGGTCCGGACCACCTTTGAAAGCGCGGCGTCCAAGATCGTCCAGGACATGCGCTTTTACGCATGCTCGCCGCGGATCGATTTCGTCACCCGCTGCGACTGGCATGAGCGGCGGATCCTGCTCAAGGTCGCCTTCCCCTTTGCCATCACCGCCGCCCAGTCGGTGGCGGAGACCGCTTTCGGCTGCCTCCGGCGCCCGATGACGCGCAATACCCCCGGCGAAGAACAGATGTTCGAGACCCCCATGCACCGCTTTGTCGACCTGTCCGGCGACGGATATGGCGTCTCCCTGCTCAACGACGGCAAGTACGGCTACGACGGCAAAGGCGGCACGCTCCGGCTGACCCTGCTCAAGTCGCCGGGCTATGCGGAGTTCCAGCCGGCCCATGAACAGCCCAACCCCATCCCCTTGGTCGAAAACCCGGTCGCCTGGGCCGACCAAGGCCTTCACGAGTTCACCTATTCGCTGTGGCCGCACGACGGCGACCTCGCCGACGGCGGCACGCTCCGCGAAGCCCGCCTCCTGAATTCACCGCTGGCCCTGCTGGAACACGGTTCCGCCGTGGAGGGATTCATTAGTCTCGACACGGAAAATGTGGTGGCGGAAACGCTGAAGGGCGCGGACGACGGCAACAGCTTTGTGCTCCGCCTGTACGAGGCCGCCGGCCGGGCCACCCGCACCCGCGTCACCCTGGACCGGCGGATCGCCACCGCCACCCCCTGCAACCTGCTCGAGGAACCTCAGGGCGCCCCCCGCCGGCTGGCCGCCGGCCGCCTCAATCTCCAGTTCCACCCCTTCGAAATCAAAAGCTTCCGCCTTGGCGTGCGCAAGTCAGACACTTAATGAACGCCATGTGGGGCTCTGCCCCAGCCCCCGCTCAAGGAACGCCGTCCCTTGAGAATCCCGATATCCTGGTTTCAAGAGGGCCGATACTGGGTGCCGCCATAGGCCGCAACGTTAACGGGGTTGCGGCATGCGGCACACAGCATCGGCCCTCTTGAAACGGAATGTCTCGGGGATTCCAAAGGGACTGGTTCCTTTGGCAGGGGCCTGGGGGCAGCGCCCCCACATGGCGAACGATTGTTTTTGGCGGGACAGTGGTTATATTTAATAGAACCACGTGAAAGTCTCATGGTTTGAAGAAACGATTAAAAACCGAAGCGGTGCGCAGCCGGGTGTACGGGGAGATCCTGCGGGGGCAATACGCGCCCGGCGACCGCCTGCCCACGGAGCGGGAAATGGAGCGCCTGGGCGGGGCCAGCCGGATCATTGTCCGGCAGGCGTACGCGGAGCTGGAGCAGGCGGGGGTCATTGAGCGCGTCCATGGCGTCGGCACGTTCGTGGCGAAAACGGCGGCGGGCAATGCGCGGAACCAGGACTCCATCGCGCTGCTGACCGGCCTGCACGACCTGTTTTCGGTGGAGTTTGTCGAGACCGTCGAGGCGGCCGTCGCCGATGCCCATGCGCTGCTGGTCTTGAAGCTGACCGCCGAAGACCGCGCCAAGGAGGAGCAGGCGGCGATCAGCCTGGTGGCGCACGGTGTGCGAAACCTCATTGTCTGGCCCAGCGGGCGCACCATGGCGGCGGGCACCTTTGAGCGCCTGCGCGTGCTGGGCGTGAACCTGGTGTTCTTCGACCGGGTGGTGCCGGGCGCCTATGCGGACTACGTCGGCGTGGACAACGCCCACGCGATTGAGACGATCATGCGGCACGCCCGTCGTCGGGGCGCGACGCGCTTCGCCTTTGTCAACCATGCCGGCGATTTCGCCGACACCGACCGGGCGCGCCAGGAGCATTTCGAGAAATGGGTCGCGCGGGAAGGGGCGGAGCATGAAATCGTCACCGTGCCGCGGCGGGGCGACTATGCGGGGGCGGTGAGCCGGCATCTAAACCGTTGGGCAAAGCTTGGCCAAACCCTGGCCGTGGTGTGCGTGAACGACGATGTGGCCTGCGCCCTGAAGCGGGCCGCGGGCGACCGGCTGACGATTTACGGCATTGACGGCCTGCCATTGGCGAAACAGCTCGGCGTGACCTCGTACGCCCAGCCCATGCGGCAGATGGCCGCCGAGGCCGTGCGCATGCTGCGGCGCCAGCAGAGCCTGGGCGCGGCCTGGACGGCCTCCCGCCGCTATTGCCGCGGCAAACTAATACCTGGTGACACGTAAAGGTTCAGATTCACCATAAAGCCACGAATGTGCTTTCCTCGGTATCGATGCCAATCCGAGCCGCGAACGAAGCGACTGAAGGGAGCGAAAGTGACCGGTCAAAAAAGATTCCACTGCTCTTGGGAGAGCACAACCTTCGGGACCCGTCACTAACGTTCCGGGCTCGGAAGGAAAATCCCCAATCATTCTGGCATCCTGTCGATCGCCTCAAGCAAGAAATTTCCAAAAACGGGATCGGCCAACAATTATGTCATCCCCCCGGGCCACGAATGGCCGGGGACACCCGTCGTGCCGCAACCTTGCGGAAGGCCGGGACAGGCAAGATTGCCTGTCTCACATTGTGTGCCAACCTCGATTTGCCAAGGAGTACTCATGCGCACCATTGATCTGGAATCCATTCTGGCCCGCATCACCCGGACGCGGCTCGGCGTCATCGGGGATTTCTGCCTGGACGTCTACTGGGATGTCGACCTGGGCCGCTCCGAAATCTCGGTGGAGACAAAACTGCCGACGCGGCCGGTGCGGGGACAGCGTTATAGCCTGGGCGGCGCCGGCAACGTCGCCAACAACCTGCGGGCGATGGGGGTGGAACAGGTGTCGGTCTACGGGGTCACCGGGCACGACCCGTTCGGCTACCAGATGCGGGCGCTGATGGCCGCCCTGAACCTCCGCGCCGACGGGCTGCTGGAACAGGCCGAGGCCTGGGTCACCCACGCCTATGTCAAGCCGATCGAGGACGGCCGCGAGGCGAACCGGATCGATTTCGGCAACTGCAACCAGCTGGACGACGCCACCGCCCGCCGGCTCCTGGCCAAACTCGAACAGGACCTGCCGGCGCTGGACGCGGTGATCATCAACCAGCAGGTGGTCCACGGCATCCACCTGTCCACGGTGTTCCAGGACGGGCTGAAGGCGCTGATTGCCGCCCATCCCGGCAAGCGGTTCTTCCTGGACAGCCGCGACCTCAGCCAGCTTTATACTGGCAGCATCCGCAAGCTCAACGCCTACGAGGCCACCAAACTGGTCGGTGGCACGTTCACGCCGCAGGACGTCATCTCGTTGGACGAGGCGGGCCGGGCCGGCCGCAAGCTGGCCGCCGCCTGGGGCAGGCCGGTCTTCGTGACCCGCGGCGACCGCGGCTGCCTGGTGGTCGACGGCGACAACCTCCAGGCCGTGCCCGGCCTGCACCTCATCGGCAGCATCGACCCGGTGGGCGCCGGCGACAGCATGCTCGCCGGCCTTGCCGCGGCCATGGCGGCTGGCAACGCCCCGTTCACCGCCGCGACCTTCGGCAATTTTGTCGCCGGCGTGACCGTGCAGAAGCTTTACCAGACCGGCACCGCCACGCCGGACGAAATCCGCGCCATCGGCACCGCCCCCGACTACATCTTCCAGCCGGAAAAGGCTGAGGACCTGCGCTCCGCCCGCTATTACCGGGACACGGAGATCGAAGTCGCCGGCGAAACCGTCCCCGCCGGCCTGGCCATCACCCATGCCATCTTCGACCATGACGGCACCATCTCGGTGCTGCGCGAGGGCTGGGAAAAGATCATGGAGCCGATGATGGTCAAGGCCATTCTCGGCCCCGCCTATGCCACCGCGGACGAAACCACCTACCACAAGGTCGTCAACCGCGTCCGCACCTTCATCGACAGCACCACCGGCGTCCAGACGCTGGTCCAGATGCAGGGCATGGTCCGGCTGGTGGCCGAGTTCGGCTTCGTGCCGAAAGCGGAGATCCTGGACGAGCACGGCTACAAGGCGATCTACAACCGCGCCCTGCTGGAACTGGTCCGCCAGCGCCTCGGCAAGTTCGAACGCGGCGAACTGACAGTGGACGACTTCGCCATCAAGGGTGCGGTGGCGTTCCTCACCCACCTGCACGAGCGCGGGGTCAGGCTCTACCTGGCCAGCGGTTCGGACGAGGGCGACGTGATCGCCGAAGCCCAGGCCCTCGGCTACGCGCACCTCTTCGAGGGCCGCATTTACGGCGCGGTCGGCGACGTCGCCAAGGAGGCCAAAAAGATCGTCATGGACCGCATTCTCAACGATGTCGGCGCCGCCAATGTCAAACGCATGGCCGCCTTCGGCGACGGCCCGGTGGAGATCCGCGAAATCAACAAGCGCGGCGGCCTTGCCGTCGGCATCGCCAGCGACGAGGTCCGCCGCTTCGGCCTCAATACCACCAAGCGCAGCCGCCTCATCCGCGCCGGCGCCGATCTCGTCATCCCCGACTTCTCCCAACGCACCACCCTCTACACTATATTAGGCATCAACTGATTATGAATCCATGTGGGGGCGCCGCCCCCAGGCCCCTGCCAAGGGGACCTGTCCCCTTGGAATCCCCGAATCATCTTTCCGGAAGGGCCGGTGCTGGGCGCCGCCCGCCGCGACAACGGTCAAGCGCCCTACCCATCCACGGCGCCCAGCACCGGCCCTTTCGGAAATGGTGTCGGGATTCTCAAGGGACGGAGTTCCTTGAGCGGGGTCTGGGGCAGAGCCCCACATGGATTTCATAACGCAAGAGGAACCATACACATGCCATATCCACAATTGGATCGTGACCGGTTGAAGATGCACGTATTGGCGGAACGTCACAGCAAGGTGTGCATTGCCCGGGATCATTTGCCGGTGGATGCGCCGCGCCGGGGGTTCGCGGGGGCGGCGGCGGCGGTGTTTGAGGAGGCGGTCGGGCGGATCCGCGAGGCGCGTAAGAGCGGCCGGCCGGTCATGCTGACCTTTGGCGCACACACCATCAAGAACGGTTTGGGGCCGGTGCTGATCAAGCTCATGGAAGAGGGCTGGGTCACCCACCTGGCCACCAACGGCGCGGGCATCATCCACGACTGGGAGTTCGCCTACCACGGCAACTCCAGCGAGGATGTGCGCGCCAACGTCGCCAGCGGCACCTTCGGCATCTGGCAGGAAACCGGATTCCACATCAACCTGGCGCTGGTCGTGGGCGCGTACGAAGGCCTGGGTTACGGCGAGGCCGTGGGCGCCATGATCCACAACGAGGCGCTAATCATTCCTTCCGTCGCGGAATTGACGGCAATGGTGCGGGACACCGTGGAGAACGATCCGGCGAAGGCCGCCGCCGCGGCCGACCTGCTCCACACCGTCCGCAAGTTCAAACTGGCCCCCGGGCGGCTGGCCATCCCGCACCCGTTCAAGCCATACAGCGTCCAGGGCAACGCCTACCGCCTGCGCGTGCCGTTCACCGGGCATCCGATGATCGGGCACGACATCATCTACAACCACCCGCTCAATCACGGGGCCGCCATCGGCCGCACCGCCCTGCGCGACTTTCTGGCCTTTGCCAACCAGGTCAGCCAGCTCGACGGCGGCGTCTACCTCTCCGTCGGCTCCGCCGTCATGTCGCCGATGATCTTCGAGAAGTCCCTTTCCATGGCCCAGAATCTGATGCTCCAGCAGGGGAAGCACATCGACCGGCATTTCATGCTCATCGTCGACCTGGCTCAAAGCACCTGGGACTGGAGCAAAGACGGCGAGCCGCCCATGGACAACCCGGCCTATTACCTGCGCTACTGCAAGACCTTCAGCCGCATGGGCGGCACCATGCGCTACCTCTCCGCCGACAACCGCGACTTCCTGCTCCAACTCCACCGCGCCCTCGCGCACCCCTGATTGGCATAAGTTGCGGAAGTATTGGGCGGATTCCGTCCCGTAGGGACTGAACCTGGAGTTTGGCACAAGTACGGGGTTGGGGAGCGGCTTCGTCCCGTAGGGACTGAATGAAAATAGGCAGGGGCTTCAGCCCCTGTTCCGGGAAATGAAACGA
>Ga0265297_10012282_pt1 | contig 10314 bp, 12 predicted proteins | sample Munlanlwell13791_FD_192502 | JGI IMG/M metagenome (GOLD analysis project Ga0265297, IMG submission 192502) | Leachate microbial communities from a municipal landfill in Southern Ontario, Canada - Leachate well 137-91 | ecosystem: Engineered > Solid waste > Landfill > Unclassified | place...
CAAAAAAAGTTTGTTGGTTGATAGTTTAATTAAGAAGTCTGACGCTGATAAATTACAAAAAATTAGGGAAGATATTTTTAAACAATAAATCTATGGATAGCCCAGAAGACAATTTGCAAAATCCCTTAGAGAAAGAAGCGGGACTAGAAAATAAATCTGAGAAGCTAGAGAGCCCCGCTGATTTAATTGAGAGAGAAACTGAGGAGCTAAATAGCATTGTTAATCAATCAATAATAATTGAAGGCGGTTTGAATACTGGTGAGTTATCAGCTCCTGAACAAGCAGAGTTGAGTGAAATTAAGCAAGAGGAGTCCGAAGCTTTAGAAGATTGGAAAAAGACATCTGAGGCCGTTTCTGAGTCTAAATATGAGGCGACTAATGAGGGCTGGCGGCAAGCAGCCGAGGATCAATTTGGCATTAAGGATTTTGATTTAGAGCAATTTAAGAGAACTGTTCTTAATGATCAAGCTGTTTCAGAGGCTTTTAATTCTGGCCATGATTGGGATTATATTTTTGATAATATGAGCTATTTTGTTGAAGGTGAGTCGTATGATCAGGCTTCTGAATCTTTTTCGGCTATGGGCAAGCTAGAAGAGGAGATGCCGGGGAGTGTCAAAAGTCTGCACGAAGAGTTTGGCTTGTCTAGCTTTCAGCGCTACCCCAAGGAAATCTTGTTGGATCAACTTAAAGAGCCTGACCCCAAAAAAGAGGTTGGTCTCTTAATTTTTGCCGACGAAGACTGGATTGGATCTTTTGATAATCAGTCAAAACTTTGGAAAAAAATTTATGATCAACAAAAAGAATCGTTAAATTTTAGAATAGTTGAATGTGGTTCTGGTACTAGCTTAGCTATTCAATTAATGAAGGTCAAACAAGATTTTGAGAATAAAGCATCGTTAGTCGTGTTGTCGTCTCATAGCGATCCTGAGGGATTTTATTTAAGCAATAAAAATGGTTATGTCAACCAGAAAGATATTGTTGAGAATTCTTCTAGCCTCAAAGAAATTCTAGCTCCAAACGCTCAAATGATTGCTAATGCTTGTAGTTCTGGGGCAATTAAAGGCTGGGCCAGGGTTGTTTCTAAAGAGGTCGGGATAAAAGCTGTTGGGCCCGATGAGCCAGCGGCCATTGAAGATATTGATTTTGCGGGAAATGACGTTATACCGAAGTATTGTAAGCCCGATGCTTATTCTGGCTATAATAAGGGATTTTTAGTGAGTAAAAAAAAGAAAGGTAAGTAAATATGAAAAATAAGACTCAGATACTAATAACTCCTAAAATAAGTCCTGATTTAGATGGTTTAGCTTGCGTGTATGCTTACACTAAGCTTTTGGGTAGCATTGATCGTGACAATCAATATTCTGCCGGTGTTTATGGACAACCGCAAATTGAGGCTCAATTTTTATTAGATAAATTTAATATTACTGATACCCTAAACTTTAATCCTAAAATTAATTTTGACAAGTTTATTCTAGTTGATGCTAGTGATTTGACGGGCATGCCAGAAATAATTAGACCGCAAGATGTGATCGAGGTTGTTGATCACCGCTTGACTCATCAGGCCCATGATCTTTTTGCTAATGCTAAAATTGAGATCGAAGTTTTGGGGGCAGCAGCTACCTTAATCTTTGAAAAATTTCAGGAAGGGAAGATTGAGTTAGATTATAATTCGGCTATTTTACTCTACGGCGCTATTTTCTCCAATACTCTTAATTTTCAAATTGATATTGTCAGTCCTCGGGATCGAGAGGCGGTGAGATTTTTGAAAGAGAAATTTGCTTTTCCGGATGGAATAATTGATGAGATGTTTGATTACAAGACTAATTATCTAAAAGATAATTTGACTGCGGTTATTAGGAGCGACTTTAAGGTTTTTGATTTAGGTCTTTCTAATCGTAGAATTGGGGTCGCTCAAATTGAGGGTTTTAATTTGATGGATGTCTTTGTGGCTGGCAGGGAAGAAATTAGTTCTGTTTTAAAAATTTTACAAAAAGAGAAATCATTAGACCTAATTTTTCTGACTATGGCTGATATTAAAAATGGCTTTAATATTATTTTTGTTATTGATAACGATAGCAAAGTATTTTTAGAGGAAAAGATGAAATTAAAGTTTGTTGATAATTTAGCTCAAACTGACAAATTATTACTTCGAAAGCAGATTCTGCCGATTTTAATAAATTGAATAATCTTTCCTAGCAGAGTATAATACAAATATATTAATATTAACTGTTAAAATTATGAATAAAAAGGCTTTAATTTCTTTGTTTTCTGTTGCCCTAATCTTATCATTTCTAGGTGTGGCTCAAGCTCAAAAGAGTGATAATTTAATGATGGTCCCAGCGACAACCAGAGCGGCTGTTTCATCAGCTTCTTCTGTCTCTCCCGCGAAAGCTTTAACTACTATTAAAAAATGTGGTGTTAATGGCTTCGGGGTCAATGATGATTGCGGTTTTAATGCTTTTAAGAGTATGTATTTTGAGTGTTATGATGGTTATTCTGAAAAAATGGGTGATGACACTAGTTGCAAATCTTCTGAGACTTGGCAGGAATATTCTCAATCAATCTGCGCTAACCGTTGCTATAATGTCCAGGTGCCAGTTGCTGATCAGCCAAATTCTGCTATTGCGATTCCAGCTCCGACCCCAATTCCGGCTCCATCTTTTACTGTTCCAAACACCAACGCTTGCTATAATAATGATTTAGTTAAGGCTTATAGTTCGGTTTTGAATGAATTACAAAAGGCTCAGGCTAGTAATAATATTAATCAGATTATGGAGCTTAAGCAAAAAGTCACGATTATCAAGGGAGAAATTTCTAAAAATGGTGACCAGTGTGGTCTAATTATTGCTGAAGTCCCTGGACAAAAGGCGACGACTCCGAAATCAGCTGACCAATGCTCAAAACTAGAACAATGGAAAAAATATCTTGATCTTTATGACCAGTTAATCAGTCGTAGTGAGGAAGAGTTCAAAAGCGAAAGTGGTTATACCAAGGAGGAAGCGACTAAATTAATTGTTGATCTACGAAAACGATATAAAGAGGTCTCTGCCCAATGTAATTCTCCGGCCGCTGTTAGTCCGGTAGTGTCCACCTCTAATCCAATTCTACCGAGCTCCGTAAAGGAAATTGATACTTATTATCAAGCTAAGATGAATAAAATTATTAGAACTAATAACGTCGCTTCGCAGGTCAAGGAAGTGGCCAATCTTCAAAGTGATGTCAGTAATTTAGTCGGTAATTTTATTAAAAGTCGTAAAGAGGTGGAGGCTAGTGAATTAAGTGGAATGGTTAAGCAAATTAAAATAGAGCCTGGTCTGGTAAAAGCTGATAATACTGTTTTCCCGACTATTGATAAAAAGATTTTTACTGACGTTGGCGTTTCACCAATTAGTATTGAGCCAGCTCAGGACCAGGTGATAATTAACGATCAAGATATTAAAGTTGATGTTCAAGATAATATCTCTATTTCAGAAAGCGGAATGCAAGTAGGAGGTTCCGAGGTAAAATTATCGGCCAGTAGTATCGCTAGCAATCTAAATGTTATTCCGACAACAGTATCTTTGCACACAGAAAATGGTCAGGCTGTTTATGAGATGAGGGTTGATGAGCCACGTCGATTATTTGGTCTTTTTAAAGTTAATCTAGCCAGAACCATCACTGCCAATGCCCAAGATGGTAAAATCTTAAAGGAAAAAAAGCCTTGGTACTCGTTTTTGACAAGTAAATCTAAATAATTAAATAATGGCTATGAAGAAAATTATTGTTACCGGAGCTACCGGTCAAATCGGTTCGGAATTAGTTTTAGAGTTAAGAAAAAAATATGGCGTTTCTGAAGTTATTGCTGTTGGGCATTCTAAGCCGGCGGCTGGAGAGCTGTTGAATGGTCCTTTTGAGACCGCTGATGCTACTGACAAAGAGTCTTTGACGGAACTGGTAAAGAAATATCAACCAGATACTATTTTTCATTTAGCTGGTCTATTATCAGCCACTGGAGAAAAGAATCCTGATTTGGCTTGGGATATAAATCTGGGTGGTTTGAAAAATATTTTAGACATTAGTCGTGATTGCGGAGTTAAACAAGTCTTCTGGCCTAGCTCTATTGCCGCTTTTGGACCAACAACTCCTCTTAATGCCACCCCACAACATACAATTCTGGAGCCGACGACTATTTATGGTGTGACTAAAGTGGCCGGAGAACTTTTATGCCAATATTATTTTAAAAAATATGGATTAGACGTTCGTAGTTTGCGCTATCCTGGGCTTATTAGTTACAAAACTCAGCCTGGTGGTGGAACTACTGATTACGCCGTTGCTATCTATTTCGAAGCATTAAAGCAGAAGGCTTATAATTGCTTTGTGAGTGCTGAGACAGTCTTGCCAATGATGTATATGCCGGATGCTGTTCGGGCCACTATTGAATTAATGGAAGCGCCAAGTGAGAATATCAAGGTCAGAACCAGTTATAATCTAACAGCGATGAGTTTTTCGGCTAGTGAATTAGCTGAATCAATCACCAAAAAGATTCCTGAGTTTGTTTGTACTTATAGTCCTGATGAGAGACAAAAGATAGCTGATTCTTGGCCTCGCTCTATTGATGATAGTGCGGCGCGTGCTGATTGGGGCTGGAGCCATCATTATGATTTAGAGGCCATGACTGAAGATATGCTGAAGAATTTAAATTAAAATTTTTATGGAGATTAATAAGTTATTAATTCGTTCTCGTGAAATTTGGCATAATGAAAAATTGTCATTATCTCAGATTATTGTCAGACTGGGAAAAATCTTCGGTGATCTTTGTCGTTTTGAACGAAATGCTAAGAAAGACATAGAGCTTCATACCGAAGAACAATTAAAGAAGGAATTGGGTAATTTAATCTTTTCTTCTATCCGTTTTTGTGATGATTTGGGCTATGATCCGGAAGAATGTATCAATCTGGCTATTGAGTGTCAAACTAAGTTTGAAAAATAATTGTCTTTAAAAAAATATCAATCGCTATGATTGATGTTTTTTTGTTGGTTGATTTTTAAGAGTTAATTTTTTCTAGGAGTTTAGTGAATTCAATTAATTTATCTTTCTCATCTTCCGGAATAATATCTTCTAACTTCATCTCAATGCTACCCTTAGCATCCTCTAGAAGATTTTTTCCGGCTTTAGTTATTGTGGCATAGCGAGCCCGAGCATCATTGTCATCAAGGTTACGCTCAATGATGCCTAGCTTTTCTAGTGGGAGTAGCATCCGTGTAATACCTGAAGCAGTTAGTCCTAGCTTTTCTGCTAAGTCGACTCGGCGTAGTTTTTGTTCGGGCGCTTCATCTAGATAAGAGAGAATCATAAAATCGGTGAAGGCTAGACCGTGGACACTTAAACGACGAGATAGAATGGTATTGGTTTTGACTAGAGAGAATAAAAAAGGAATAGTTTTTTTCATATAATTTAATTTAATTTTTAATTGCTATAGCAACTATATCGCAATATGATTGACATGTCAAGTACTTTTTTGTTTACAAAAAGCCAAAAAATTACTATAATTAAATTATATGAAAAAAGGAAAAGTTAAAAATTCGCCAGAGAATTTAATCGCTTGTTCTTGCGCTAATTGTCCTAGTTACAATGATTGCGCTCGAGAAAAGCGAGAATTATTATTCTGTTCCGAGGAGGTGGGGCCGGGAACTTGTGTTTATGAAATGAATGGTTGCGTTTGTGGGCCTTGCGCGGTTTATCAGAAATATAATTTAGACTCTGGTTATTATTGTCGTCCTAAATAAATAATTATGATTAAAAATATTGAGAAAAATTCAATTGATGTTTTGGACGTGGACAAAAAAACCATGGCTCGTTTTCAGGCGATTAGAAAACAAACAATCTCGGAAGCTAAGAGTTTGTTAAAAGTCAAAAAGGGTGTGGTGGCTCTGGGAATATCTGGATCGGCTCGAGATGAATTTGATATGGCAGCTGAAAGTAGTAACTCTGAATTTTTATTAAAAGAATGTTTAGGAGAGCTCAATCGTCTTGGTGCTAAAACGGAGTTGGTGGCTTTAAGGAAATATAATATTAAGCCTTGTAAGGCTTGTTATTCTACTTCTAATACTCAATGCCATTTTCCATGTTCCTGTTATCCTAAGGGTACTCCTTTGGGTGATGATATGAGCAATGTGCTATATGATAAGTTATTAGCGGCTGATATTGTTATTTGGGCTACTCCAGTTAATAATTTTAAAATTTCGTCTCTTTTGTCTTTGTTTATTGATCGTTGTATTAGTCTTGATGGAAGTTTGTCGCCGGCCGATCCTAAGGCGACTAAAAATAAAGAATTAAATATTAAGCATGCTCAGTTTATAAATAATTTTGCGGATCGAAAAGTTTTTGGTAGTGGTTTCTTGCGTCGTTTTGTTGGTAAAACCGCTGGGATTATAGTCACGGGTCATGAAGCTGGAGCAAGTCTCGCAATTTCTTCTTTGTTTATGACTCTAAATAGTTATGGCTTTGTTTTTCCAGCCTGGAGTGTTATGTATGCTGTTAATTCTATTTTAGATTTAACATCTGACGACAAGGCCAAGTTGACCTCACAACCGTATGTCAACGAGGCTCATGATATTGCCAATAATACTTTTGTTATGGCCAAAGAACTAAAAAAATTGTCTAAAAACATGTGGTCTGATAATCCTTCGACTAATTAATTATAAATATCAATAATATGATTAAATCTATCGCTTTAATTCCAGTTTTAGGTCAACCGCTATTTTTGTATTTAGGGCTTCTGTCTCTAATTCTGTTCCTGTTAGCGGCTGTTATTGGTCATTTAATTTTTAAGGGAACTAAAGGAGTTTCTTTTAAGTGGCATCCGGCGTTAGCGGCCTCGGCTATAATAGTAGGAATTATTCATATGGTTTTAGGGTTATCATTATTTTTTAATATTTAAAATAAAATTAACTTATATTAGTATGAAAAAAAATGAAGGACTCTTTGATCGTTTCGCGCGTATTGTTCTGGCATTAATTCTGGCCTTTGCAGCCTATACAATTATGACTGGGGTTTGGCAGGCAATCGTTTATGTTTTAGCTGCTATCTTAGCTATTACGGCCGGCACTGGCTTCTGCGCCCTTTATACTCTATTTGGTATTAATACTAATAAATAGTATTGATGTTAAATAAAAAGGCCCTATTTTTTAGGGTCTTTTTATTTAGTATTCAATTCTAGCCATTCATCTTCTTTAATCTTTATAGTCTTTTTAACTTCCTCCAGTTCTTTGATTTTTTCTAGCTCATAACTACTAGGGTTCTTATAGAAATAGTCAGTTAATTGTTTTTCGCGATTTTTTAATTTCTCTAAATCTTTTTCAATATTCTTACTCTTTTTTTGATTAGCTTTATTCTCCAAGTATCTTTCTCGAGCTTCAATATTTTTATTATTAATATCATTATGCTCTTCAATATCCTTGGCTAATTGTTTTTCCAATTCATCCACATATTCTTCATAACTTTCAGTCCGACGTTTGGCTCGGCCTTTCTTTATCTCTACCAATCCAGTAGCCAGCAAATTAGTGAAGGTTCTGTCGTGACTGGCGAATAAAACAGTGCCGTTGAATCTTTGGAGCGCTGATCCTAGAGCTTCAGTGGTTTCAAAGTCCAAATGACAAGTTGGTTCGTCTAGAATAAAGATATCTGGTTTAGACATCAAGAGTCCGGCTAGTAGTAGGCGAGACTTTTCACCACCGGATAAAACTCCGATTGGCTTTTTAAGTTCCTCACTGCGGAAAAGAAAATCGCCGGCCATTTTTAGAACTGCTTCGGTTTTGATGTCGGCTGAGGCCAGTCTCCTTAAGTATGTTCCAACTTGTTCTTTGATATTTAAAGCATTAATTACTTCTTGACCGTGATAGGCTATTTTACTGTCTGAAGAGAAGCGGAAAGAGCCGGAAACAGTTGGCAAGAATCCAGCTAAGGTTTTAATAAAAGTAGTTTTTCCTTGGCCGTTTAAACCTAAAATGGCAATTTTTTCGCCAGCGCGACAATCAAAATCAATTTCAGAAACTAATGGTTTTTGATTATAGCCAATTATCAGGTTGTTGGTTCTTAGGGCTATATTTTGTCTTTTGATTGTGGGTGGAATATTAATTCTGGTAATCCCAGCTCGGTGTTCAATGGTAATTCTTTTGTTTTCCATTTTTCCAATTTTTCTGATTAGAGCCTGAGCTTGCTTAGCCTTGGAGGCCTTAAAGCGAAAGCGATCGACAAATTCTTGCATATGTCTTTGTTGTCGGTCGAGACTGTCATTGGCTTTGATGAGTGTCATTAGTTTTTGTTCTTTGAAAGCTAAATACGCTTCAATATTACCAGAATAATGATAGCAACTACTAGCGGAGATATCTAAAGTTTCATGGCAAGTTCTTTTCAGGAATTCGCGGTCATGTGAGATGATTAAAAAACTACCATTGTATGATTTTAGATAATTTTCTAAGAGCAATAAGGTGTTTAAGTCGAGATAATTAGTTGGTTCGTCTAAGAGGAAGAGATTGGGGTCATCTAGCAACATGCTGGTTAATTTTAGTCGCATCCGCCAACCGCCAGAAAGATTATTGGCTGGGTCATTTAACTTATCCTCGTTTAATTGAAACTTAGCTGCTAATTTCTTGATAGTCCAATCTTCTTTACCGCTAGTCTTTCTCAAATAGTCTAAAGCGCTTTCTTCGGGCAAGAAATTTTCTTCCTGTCTTAAATATCCGATTCGGGCTTCGCTTCCAATCATAATTTGACCCTCATCGGCTACTTCTTCATTGGTTAGAATTTTAAATAGAGTTGATTTGCCGGCCCCATTGCGACCGATAACGCCAATTTTTTGTTTGGATGAAACGGTAAAAGTCAGACCAGAAAAGACTTTCTGACTGCTATAGCTTTTACTTAAGTTATTGACTTGAAGAAGTATCGACATAGTTGTTATTATCAATTTAACCTTATTAATAGATATTTTGCAAATATTGTATTATACTGTTAGCGCTATGAAACAAAAAGACGCCTTAGCTATCTTAGAAGCGGGTCACAATGTTCTCTTAACCGGTCCGGCCGGAAGCGGAAAGACTTTTTTGTTGAATAAATATATTGCTTATTTAAAGAAGAAAAAAATCGGAGTAGCGATCACCGCCTCCACTGGCATTGCCGCCACTCATATTGGTGGTCGCACTATCCATTCTTGGGCTGGGATTGGGATTAAAGATCAATTAAGTCCACGCGATATCCAATCTCTAACCAAGAAGGCTTATTTAAAAAAACAATTTGCCAAGACTGAAGTTTTGGTGATTGATGAAATTTCGATGCTCCATGCTCATCGTTTAGATATAATCGATCGGGTTTGTCAGGCTTTCAAAAAAAACTTCTTGCCGTTTGGTGGAATCCAGATTGTAATGTCGGGTGATTTTTTTCAATTACCGCCAATTTCTCCGGGCGGGGGAGAGGCCGAGTTTGTTTACAAAGCAAACGTTTGGTCGGAAATGGATCTTCGTATTTGTTATTTAGACGAGCAACATCGTCAAAATGATCAGAAGATGATCCAAATTTTACAGAGTTTGCGCAAGAATGATATTAGTTCTGAAATTATTAAATTACTTACCGGAAGACTTAAATCTCGACCACCAAGCGGTTTAAAGCCAGTCCGACTATTTACTCACAACATTGACGTTGACTCAATTAATGATGCTGAGCTTCAAAAAATTATAGCCCCAAAATATAATTATTACATGACTGGCGAAGGGGAGAAGAAATTGGTTGAATCGTTGAAAAAAAATTGTTTGGCCCCGGCGGATTTAGTTTTAAAAAAGGGGGCCTTGGTGATGTTTGTTAAAAATAAGTTTAAAGATGAAAAGGTTGTTTATGTTAATGGTAGCATGGGAACAGTGATTGATTTTGAGGAAAATAATTTTCCCATTGTTCGCCTTAATTCCGGTGCCGAAATTGTGGTTACGCCCGATAGTTGGACAATTGATGATGAGCATCGAGCTTTAGCTAAAATTACTCAGATCCCACTCCGTTTAGCTTGGGCTATTACCGTACACAAGAGTCAAGGAATGACCCTGGAGATGGCTGAGATTGATTTAAGTCGCTCTTTTGGTTATGGTATGGGTTATGTGGCCCTGTCTCGTTTGACTAGCCTAGAGGGTTTATATTTGTTAGGGATTAATGATATGGCTTATAAGCTTGATCCTCAGGTTTTCTCCTATGACAAAGAGTTATTATTTCTTTCTAAGCAGGCCAAGGAGGATATTCGTCCCAAGACTTATAAAAAGCAGGGTATTTTGTTATAATTAGAGTATTATATTTTA
>Ga0265297_10012283_pt1 | contig 10313 bp, 10 predicted proteins | sample Munlanlwell13791_FD_192502 | JGI IMG/M metagenome (GOLD analysis project Ga0265297, IMG submission 192502) | Leachate microbial communities from a municipal landfill in Southern Ontario, Canada - Leachate well 137-91 | ecosystem: Engineered > Solid waste > Landfill > Unclassified | place...
GCTTCGGCCCATTTGAACAGAGTGATTCACAATAACTTTGGGAAAGTGTCTCGAACACTTTCAGGAGGTGGATTATGCCAAAAGAACTGATGAAATGGGAGCCCATGCGGGAAGTTTCCCGGCTGAGGCGCGAAATGGATCGCCTGTTTGAGGATTATTTTTCCCCCCTACGGGGAGGCCGCCGCCCCTGGGAAGGCGAATGGATGCCAGCAGTGGATGTCTCGGAAACCCCGGAACAGGTGACGGTGAAAGCGGAACTCCCCGGAATCGACCCCAAGGATGTCAATATTTCTCTAACGGGAGATATCCTGACCATCAAGGGGGAGAAGAAATCGGAACGGGAAGAGAAAAAGGAAGATTATCAGATGGTTGAGCGCAGCTACGGCTCTTTCTCCCGATCCATAGCGCTTTCCGCACCGGTGAACGCGGACAAGATCGAAGCCAAGTATGAGAAAGGGGTTCTGACCATCACCGCTCCTAAAAAAGAGCCGGTCAAGCCTAAGACCATCGAGATCAAGACCGCCTAACAGTGAACGCTGCCGGGAGAGACAGTGACCTTGCACCTCTCCCGGAATCCTCTATTGTTACGGCACCTTACCCGGCGCAACAAGCTTTCTTCGTCATCTGTTTTGCCCGCCCATCCTCCTGGGGCGCCGGTCGGGACCCGCTGTTTGAGACGCGAACGCAGGCGCCGCCTGATCCAACCGGAGGAAAAATGACCGGCATCGACCTTTTTTGGATGTTTCTGGTAATCATTTCTCTGCAGCCGCTATTGAGGCAAAGGTTCCAGGAATTCGCCCGGAAACGCATGATCATGGCGTTGGAGCACAAACGGAAATCTCGGGTCATCATCATGATGCACCGCCAGGAAACCATGGCTTTCCTGGGGTTCCCCATTATTCGCTACATCGACATAAACGATTCGGAAGAGGTAATCCGGGCCATCAATTTAACCGATGATAAGATACCCATCGACCTGGTCCTGCACACGCCCGGCGGCCTGGTGCTGGCCTCTTTGCAGATCGCCCGGGCTTTGAACGAACACCCCGCCAGAGTAACGGTGTTTGTACCGCATCACGCTATGTCCGGGGGGACTCTTATCGCGTTAGGGGCAGATGAAATTGTCATGAGCCGAGAAGCAGTCCTGGGGCCGGTAGATCCCCAGTTAGGGCAGTTCCCGGCAGCGTCGCTGCTGAGGGCGGTGGCCAGAAAACCGGTTGCCGAGGTTGATGATAATACCCTGATTCTGGCGGATCAGGCTGAGAAAGCCATCGCCCAGGTAGAAGGCAGTGTCCGGGAGCTGCTGGAGAAGAAGTCCCCGCCCGACAAGGCCCAGGAATTGGCCAGTCTGCTGTCAAAGGGTACCTGGACTCACGATTACCCCATCACTTTTGAAGCCGCCAAATCACTGGGGCTGCCGGTTTCCGCCGAGATGCCCAGGGAAATCCTGGACCTGATGGCCTTTTATCCGCAGCCGGTGCGTTACATCCCGACCGTGGAATATTTCCCCTACCCAAAGCGCAGCGAACCGTCGTGAAGGGAAAGGAAGTCAGGCGGGATCAAGATTTTCCAGACAATCCGCTCATCTCACTGTCGGACCCGTGAAAGCCAGATAAGGAAAACGCCATGAAAGTGTGGCCAGGACAATCGTTCCCCCTGGGCGCCACGTGGGATGGTTCCGGAGTAAACTTTGCCCTCTTCTCGGAGAATGCCATTGGGGTCGAACTCTGTTTGTTCTCTGGGCCGGACCAGACGGAAACCAGGTTGCCGGTGACCGAACAGACCGATTTGGTATGGCATATCTATCTTCCGGAGGCCCGTCCCGGCCTCCTCTATGGGTATAGAGTTCATGGGCCTTATGCGCCGTGGGAAGGCCATCGTTTTAATCCGGCCAAGCTCCTCCGCGACCCTTATGCCAAGGCGATAACGGGAAGGCTTACTTGGGACGACGCCCATTGGGGCTATTCCATCGGCCACCCTGATGCCGATCTATCCAGGGACGACCGGGATAGCGCCCCGTTCTCCCCCAAATGCATTGTCATCGACCCGGCCTTCACCTGGGGTGAGGATAACCCTCCCCGTACTCCCTGGGATCGGACGATCATTTACGAGATGCACTTGAAAGGGATGACGAAGCTGCATCCTCTGGTGCCGGAAAAGCTGCGGGGGACTTATCTCGGGCTCGCCACCCCAGCGGTGATTGAATACCTGCTCTCTCTGGGAGTCACGGCCGTTGAGATCATGCCGGTGCACCAGTTCGTGAGCGACCGATATCTCATAGACTGGGGTCTTACCAACTACTGGGGTTACAACACGATCAACTTCTTCGCCCCCCATGCCGATTATGCCAGTAAGAGGGATCTGGGAGAGCAAGTCTCCGAATTCAAGACCATGGTCAAGACCTTGCATCGTGAAGGGATTGAGGTCATCCTGGACGTAGTCTACAACCACACCGCCGAAGGCAACCACCTGGGGCCGACCCTTTCCTTCCGGGGCATCGACAATGCGTCATACTACCGCCTGGTGGGGGGTAACCGGCGCTATTACATGGACTACACCGGATGCGGCAATTCCATGAATATGGTCCACCCCCGGACCTTGCAGCTCATCATGGACAGCCTGCGCTATTGGGCCTATGAGATGCATGTCGATGGATTCCGCTTCGATCTTTGCGCCACCCTGGCCCGGGAGCTCCATGAGGTAGACCGCCTTTCGGCTTTCTTCGATATCATCCACCAGGATCCCCTGCTCTCGCACTTGAAGCTCATTGCCGAACCCTGGGACCTGGGGGAGGGGGGCTTACCAGGTTGGGAATTTCCCGGTCTTATGGACCGAATGGAATGGTGAGTATCGGGATGCAGTCCGAAAATACGTCAAGTCAGATGATGGGCTACTGGGAAATTTTGCCTACCGCATCACGGGCAGCAGCGATCTCTATGCGAGGACCGGCCGCAAGCCCTATGCGAGCATTAACCTGGTTACGGCTCATGACGGATTTTGCCTAAGAGATCTCGTTAGTTACAATTACAAACACAATGAGGCCAACGGCGAGGGCAACCGGGATGGGGCGGATAACAACCACAGCTGGAATTGCGGTGCAGAGGGGCCGACAGACGATCCGGGGATTCTCCTGCTTAGAGCCCGTCAGCAACGGAACTTTCTTACCGCTCTCTTGTTCTCTCAGGGCGTGCCCATGCTGCTTCACGGCGATGAAATCAACCACACCAAGCAGGGGAATAACAACACCTATTGCCAGGACAACGAACTCTCGTGGTTGAACTGGGATCTGGACGATGCGGCACAGAATCTCCTCGAGTTTACCCGGTTTGTCATCCAGATGCGACGTGAACACCCGGTCTTCCGGCGTCGCACCTTCTTTCGGGGGAGAGCGATGCGCGATCCGAATCTCAAAGATGTGGGGTGGTTCAGGCCGGATGGCAAAGAGATGACTCCTGGGGATTGGAACTTCTATGCCAAATCCTTTGGAATGCTCCTGGTCGGCGATGCCATCGACGAGCTCGACGAACGGGGCAATCCGGTCATGGATGGATAGGAGCTTTTATAATTCGGGCATGCCATTCAGGATCGCATAATTTTTCTCAAATTTGAGACCGCTTCCATTGGCCTGCCCCGGAGGCAAGCCATTAGCAATAAAAACTTTCGAAATCTTTGATCCAGATGCTGAGAATACGCAGTAGCGAAAATTCAAGAACATGCGAGCGAATGGGAGCAGGATGTGCTCAGAATCTAAAGTTAAGTAGATTCAAATGAAGTTCAAGAGGAGTGGATTATTTAGGAGACCGAGGAGTGCCAGCGCATATTCCTCATGGATATGTTTTTAGAAGTTCGTTGGCCTTATCTACCGTCTTCTGAGATTTTCTGAGGTTTCCAATAAGGTCCTCTCTGATCTTGGTAATTTCTGTAGCCGCAGCTTGTCACCCGGGTCCTTCTTCAAGTAAAAGGATAGCCATAGACCATCGGAGCTGCCGAAGCCCACAGCCAGGATGGTCTGAGCAAGGGCAGTAACTTGAAATGGCCAATGAACTTGCAAGATGGGAACCTTTTCGCGAGGTTTTCCCGGCTTCGTCGGGAAATGGACCGGGTCTTCGAAGATTTCTTCGGACCGCGGCGCAGGGGCCTGATTCCCTGGGAAGGCGAATGGACCCCGTCCATGGACGTCGCCGAAACCGCCGAGCAAGTCGTGGTGAAGGCAGAGGTTCCGGGAATTGACCCCAAGGATATAAATATCTCCCTTCAAGGCGACGTCCTTACTGTTAAAGGCGAAAAGAAATCAGAGCGGGAAGAGAAAGAAGAGAACTACCACCTGGTGGAGCGGAGCTATGGCGCCTTTTCCCGGAGCGTAACCCTGCCCGCAGCAGTGGACGCCGAAAAGATCGAAGCCAAGTATGAAAAGGGTGTCTTAACCATAACCTGCCCCAAAAAAGAGGTGGTTAAACCCAAACAAATCGAGATCAAGGCCGAGTAGCTTTAAGAAAGGACTGGTTAGAGCGGAAAGTATTCCTCTCCCAGCCTTTTTTTGACGACTGGCTTCCATTACCAATGCGTCAAGGGATTTGTGCAAATATGGAAGTAAAATTTAGAAAATTTAGGCAATTTTTGGGTTCCCAGACTTCCAGGGGAATGTCCGGCATAATGCAAAATATGCAAAATATTATAGTTGCCATGATCTGTCTGTTAATGTTTTGGATAATGATTGTGGAAATTTACCGTACCAGCCTTACGATATTGAATGTTAAGAATTTTAAAGAGGTAGCTGGCCACCTGATTTATATTTTTGTCCTGATCGAGTTATTTAGATTAATGATTCATTACTTAGAAGAGCAGCATATAATTATTGGATCAATTATAGAAGTAGCTATCGTAAGTTTGCTGAGAGAAGTTATTTTAGAAGGAGCCTTGACAATTCCTTGGGATAGGTTATTGGGAATTTGCGGTCTAATCCTGACCTTAACACTCACCCTTGTAATAAGTCATAAGATTGATGCAGAGCGAGAAAAATTAGAGCAAATTACTTTACATAAGTCAAGCAAAAATACTTAAGTATTATGCCTTTCTCCATAATCCTAAGCAAAGGAGGTAGCCTATGGACATCAAGAAATGGATTCCCTGGAATTGGTTCAAAAAGGAAGAAGAGGAGGCCGGTAAGACTCTACCGGTTAAGCGTGGCACCCAGCAGGAACATGGAGGTGTACTTGCCAGCCCGTTGTTGCAGTTACATCAGGAGATAGACCGACTCTTTGACCAAGCGTTTCGCGGCTTCGGACTCCCGCCGTTTGGGTATGACCGGTCTTTGCTGCCGCGCTTGGCCGAAGGCATGTTCAAGCCCAGCCTGGATTTGGGGGCTACCGATAAGGAATATATCGTCACAGTGGAGATACCCGGTGTGGATGAAAAGGATGTTGCCCTGGAAATCGTCAACGACAACCTGATCATCCGTGGGGAAAAGAAGCAGGAAAAGGAGGAAAAGGAAAAAAATTACTATCGCATGGAACGCTCCTACGGCTCATTCGAGCGGGTGCTGTCCTTGCCGGAAGATGCGGATCAGGACGGCGTAAAAGCGACTTATAAGAAGGGCGTTTTGACGGTGACGCTGCCCAGAAGGACATTGCCGCAAGCGGATGTAAAGAAAATCGAGGTTAAAACCGGTTAGCCTTCGCCCAGCCACTTCCCCAAATAGGGCCTTGGCTTCCCTTATGCCGGCTTCATGGTGCCGGACCCGGCGGTGCCTCATCCCATAAGGCGGCTTTCCGGCAAATTCATCCAGCCACCGGTGGACTGCTTCGAACGCCTGTCCAAACTGCCTCATGGACTCCTGGCAGTGGGCTTCGAACGTTGACATGGCTAAATATCCCTCATTGGTGTGGTTCATGGGAACAGGAATTGGTCCCCAGGCTGGTTGGCTGGCCGTTGGGGCAGCAACTGGGCGCACCACCGCTGTTGGCGGAGGACGCAGGCCGGGTTCGGCTTGCCGGGGTTGCACTTGTTGCCGTTGCAAATGTTTTCGCCGTCTTTGGCGCAATAGGCCCATATGTGGTACTGAATGAACCGGGGAAAGTGGGCTGGAAGGGTGGGATTGAACTCCCGGCAGTCAATGCGGTTGGCCAAGTCTTGTATCACCCCCATACACCCCTTTTCCGTGTGGCAGCGAGGTCCATAGGCATGGTCGAGCTGGCAGCTATCCAAAATTCCGGTCCGGTGCAGGAAGTTGTGAACCAAGCTGTCGACGGCAATCATGTGAAGCCCCACTTGGCAGTAGTCCCAGCGGGTCAAGAACAGGCTGGACAGGGCCATGTGAGCGAGTTTGGGGCCAACATTGGCAATTGTCGTGACTTTTCCGATGAAGGCGTGGAGAAGTTCATTGACTGCCCCAGCGGTCAGACGGCCAGTCCCAAAATGCTGTGTGGCATATGCGTAAAAGTCCCTCCCACAGACATCTCGCAGAAAAAAATACAGTGAGAAGGCCATGTGGTTCAAAGACCCCCGTTTCATGTCGAACTTCGGGAGTGGACAGGTGCCCAGGATGGCGGGTTCGTTGCACGTGTTCGTGGTTTTTTGGTAGCGGCACCCCTTGAAGGTCTCAAAAGTGGCTAATTTCAGACACTGAGCGCCTTTGAGGGCTCGCTTAACCCGGTTAAATGTAGGTTTGACCCGCTGGTTGGCGTAGTAGCCTAAGTTCGACTGGTCCCCACCCCCAGCAAAAAGAAAGCATCCAAGTAAGTATTGGTAAAGCTTGATAGACTTGCGGTGAGGCTTCCCATGAATCATTTGATCAAGAATGGCTTGTATTTCAGGTGTATCTTCAGAAAAGACTAGATCAAACAGCTTTTGATGGGAATTGATGATTTGCTTTACTATCTCAACACTGCGCGTTGGGGAATTATCGTTGCGTGTCATAATAATAAGTGTAACACAAAATGCTCGTAAAGTCAAATAAAGAACGTTTATAACGCTATTTGACTGATAATTAGCTCATTTATTGCTAATCGAATACTATGGAATAATCTTGTTACTTCGGGTAAATGGAGTAATGATGCTTGAGGTTGGCAAAAGTAATTTCTCGATTTGACGCCCCAAAGATGGATTAGGAATCCTCGGTCATACACTTTCTAATCGGTCAGAGCCTGGGAATGCACCCCACAACCGGATCATTTCTATATGCTGATCATTTATGCCGTTTTTGCTGATCAGTTGATAAGTACAGGGGATGGCAAGATATTGCAGCGGTCCCACCTGGGCAGGAAACCACGAATAGGAGACTGCCTTGGATTCTTACCGAATATCACACCATATCGGGTATCTTGACTTTGCACATAGGAGATAGCGATGTTTGCATCTAAGCGCCCACGTCCCGACGGCGAGGGTGTAAGATCCTCCTATGAAACTCGACTCGGTCATTTTGCTTTTTGGTTTCTGACCAGTAGAGGTTACACGATCTCAGCTCAACGCAAAGCTCAGCGGCGGGCCTAAGCGAAGTCCGCAAAAGCGAGCGGTTAGGCACGAGTTTAAGTCACTATATTTCTAAGGTTTTATTGGCTTGGGGTTACTGACTTAAGACGGTTCTCCAAACCAACCCACGATCTTAAGCGGGCTTATGGCCTTGGAGTATTAAAAAATGACCAATCAGGACTGCAAGGTGATAGGTATTCCGATTTCTTGAGCGGGCGGTCACCGCAGTTACACGCCCATTTTCTTCAAAAATTATGCTTCGTATTCTAAGCGGATCGACGAGTTGACATAATGAAGCTTCCCACTGAGTACCTACAAATGCGGCCTTAACCGCTTCGAATCTGGCATTAACCTCTGTTTTTAGCGTTCGAAACCGCTTGTCCTTTGCAAACCAGTTAGGCTTCGATTGAGGAAAGCAAAGGATTAGTTTGTGCGCGTGTCCTCGCTCAATTACTTTTTTGAGCTCCCATTCAATCCAACTAGTAATCCCCGCCAATACTACAATTAATAAGGCGGAATCCATCCATTCCACGACTTTACCTTGCCACTCGGCATCAGCGAGCGTAGCGCGTGCTGCACCGATTGCAATGTGCTGGCCCTTGGGTGCACCCACTGCGATAAACGGTCCTGATTGAAAAAAATGATCCGCGATCCGCGACTCAAGTGAGTAATCAACAAACGATGAGTCAGCGTTTAAATAATTCTTGTATTCTTCGTCGTCTCTAAATGACCGAAGGAATAACACAGGGGACCTCTTGTCGATCTCTAATAATTTTTCTGCCGATGGTTGAAACTGTGATCTGGCATATAAAAACATAATAAATGCTAAGGAACCAACTTGCGAAATTGTTCTGACTGAGCCGCTGCTACTGTAATAAATAGAATCAGGAACGAACTGAATTCCAAGCATCACGACACTTCCCCCAATAATAAGCCACCATCCTTTTGTTCTATTTTTGGGGGGAAGAAAGCGCTTCTCCGATTTTATTGTTGGCTGATTTATACTACGAATGAAATCGGTCAATTTCATGTTAAGGGCCTCAATTTTACGGTGGCGGAGCCAAAGAACCGAGATGGCTGAACCAGTAGCTAACAACCCCATATAGCCAAACACCAATGTACCAGCAAACAGGGATTTAGCATCTATTTCGTTCAGAGTATCGATGCCTCCCCCAACAAAATTAAACACAATTTGCAGCAGCACTATGATCAGTGAGAAAGTCCCAAGCAGAAATAAGGAGGTCAATGTCCAAGGTTGGATTACCGCATTTAAAACAGTCACATTTTTCCAAGCTATCCACGCCGCAAAACCCAGAAATGGCAAAAAAAGTAATAAAAAAATTAGAGATGCCGTATCCACTTCTCCCTTTAAAAGCGTAGCCAACAGCGAAAATGGCACATTTAATGCTATTGCAATGATGACCACATTTGATGCCTTCACCCAAAAAAAAGGCAGGGTGACCGAATTGATATTAATCATCCGCAAAAGCTCACCATTTTTTAGTGGTGCTTGATTACTCATTTATATCTCCGGAGGTTTTTGCGTTGCTGTTCACCTTGTTCGTTCTCAGAGTCTGGACACGTACGAATACTAAATAAGAATCAGTGACCTCCAGATTTTCCAGAATAAAATTTGATAAAGAGAGGATTTATCATAAGCACGTTTTTTATAAAAATCAAGATTATTTACAATCAAATATACTTTTGAGGGAAATGGAGTGGTCGATTAAGAGCAAGGCCTGATATTGTGGAAGCTATGAGCACTGAACATCGGATGCCAGGCAGAAAAATGGAAGATTTTGAGGCGTCGCGATCTGCTATATATCAGTACATTTTTCTTTCATTAACTTTCACTAAAAGTTAATGAAAGGCCGGGATGGGACGCTTACCAACCGGAGGTGACTTGACGGTTTTCCGAGTTAGGTGATGCTATTGATGAGGTTCCGCGATGTATAGCAATGGGGGAGAAAGGTTCCCCTTTTGAGCCACATCGAATGCCTGGCGCATCTGGAAAGACGTAATCCGGGTTGAAAGTCATAAAATTACCTGATCAGTCTCATCTTTTCTGGATATTTTGCACTTACCCTTTTAGACTGATGGGCGATGCCTGGACCTCGACAATTCTTTCACCCCTCCCCCCCCATTTCATCTTGAGGCACACAAAAAGTATAAATCGGGTTAATTATCTGATATTATTGCGGATGGCGTCAGATTCCCTGCGGTGCGAGAGCGGGCCACAGCGGCGCTGATCCGGGCAGAACCCGGGCCAAAGCGGGCCTGAAGCGGCTGGCCCCTTCTTATCCGAGCCAAATTTCAGGATTTAAGGCATAAGCTGTCATTTAGATAAGCTGAAGATGGAAGCTCCTCAAGACCAAACCTTGGATAATCTCTTTGCCGTGGCCGAGGCCTTCGCTGCCCACGGCCAGGTTATCGCCGTCCAGCCCTATGGCAGCGGCAACGTGCACGACACCTTTCTGGTAACGGTGGGCGGGGCGCAGCCTTTAGCTCCCGAGGGTGCGGGAGAAGGGCGCTTCATTCTGCAGCGGCTCAATACCCGGGTGTTTCGGCAGCCGGAGTTGGTCATGGCGAACCTGCGCACTTGCACCGAGCATCTGCGCCGGAGTCTTTACGGGGCTCCCGCCAGGCCCGGCCGCGGCTGGCAAGCGCCCCGGGTGTTGTTGACCCGGGACGGCCGGGACCACGTGATTGACTCTCGCGAGGCCTTCTGGCGGGCTCTCAGTTTTATCGACGCGGCCCAGACCTTTGATATTATCAAGGATATGGCGCACGCCCGGGAAGTGGGCTACGCCCTGGGCCGGTTTCACCTGCTCCTGAGCGACCTCCCC
>Ga0265297_10012284_pt1 | contig 10312 bp, 7 predicted proteins | sample Munlanlwell13791_FD_192502 | JGI IMG/M metagenome (GOLD analysis project Ga0265297, IMG submission 192502) | Leachate microbial communities from a municipal landfill in Southern Ontario, Canada - Leachate well 137-91 | ecosystem: Engineered > Solid waste > Landfill > Unclassified | place...
ATCGCGCGGATGCCGGATTCCTCGGCGATGCGGGCGATGCGCGGCGCGTTGCGGTTCTGGCTGTTCCAGCCGGTGCGAAACTTGAGCGTCACCGGCGTGTCCGGCACGGCGGCCACCACCGCCTCGAGAATCCGCGCCACCAGCGGCTCGTCCTGCATCAGGGCCGAGCCGGCCATGACGTTGCAGATTTTCTTGGCCGGGCAGCCCATGTTGATGTCGATGATCTGCGCGCCATTGTCGGCGTTGTACCTCGCCGCCTGCGCCATCATCGCCGGATCGGCGCCGGCAATCTGCACCGAGATCGGATCGACCTCGCCCTCGTGATCCGCGCGGCGGCGGGTCTTGGCGCTGCCATAGAGCAGGGAGTTCGACGTGACCATTTCGGAAACCGCCAGCCCGGCGCCGAGCTTCTTGCACAACTGGCGAAAGGGACGATCCGTAACTCCGGCCATGGGCGCGACAAACAGATTGTTGCGCAGCTGAAAGCCCAGAAAGTCCATGTCGGAGAAAAGGAATACGGTCGGGGAAGGGCGCGATTTTAACGCAAACCGCCAGGTCGGCAATCGAAGCTTTCTATGGTTCGTGGCAAATGTCACGGCCAGGCACGGGCACCGTAGATCATCCGCTTCGCCACGAAGGCTCGCAACGGCGGCAGCAGGTCCAGCGCGAGGAGCCCGGCCCCACGCACATGTTTCAGGGGCGCGAAATCCGAGGCGAAGCCATCGATCAGCAGGTCGGTAAAGCCGATGGCACCGCGCCTGTCCGCCTGACGGCCCTGCGCATAATCTGCGAGCACGTCGGGTGCCCCGGAATATCCCGCAGCACCCACCTGCTGTGCCAGCTCCCAGATGTCGCGCAGTGCCAGGTTGAACCCCTGTCCGGCCACCGGATGCAGGGTCTGCGCCGCATTGCCGAGCCAGACCTGGCGCTCGCCCACCGGGTCGGGCCGGTAGCGCAGCCCCAGCGGATAGGCCACGCGCGGAGTGGCCGCGATGAAGCGATGCCGAGTGCCGAAGCGCTTTTGCAGCACAGCGAGAAACGCCGCATCGTCGAGCGCCTTGACCTCGTCGAGGACCTCATCGGCACAGGTCAGCACCACGGAATAATCTCGACCCAGCGGCAGCAGCGCCACCGGGCCCTCGCCGGTAAAGCGCTCCCAGGCGACATTGCGATGCGGCTCGGCGACGCTCACGTTGCACAGCACAGCGTGCTGCCCATAGTCGCGCAAAGTTCCGGCACCAGGCTCAACCATGCCTTCGGCGAAAGCCGTCAGGGCAAAGTTCGCCGTATCACCAGCGCCGACTTTTGTGTTCTCGCGATAAACAATTCCGGCAGCGCTCACCGCGGCGTCGAGCGCGGCGATCAGATCGCTTGCCGGCAGCACCCAGCCGAGCGCCTTCAGGTCCAGATCGGCCGCGCGCAACCGCGTGCGGCCGAAACCGCCGCGCTGCGAGATATGGATGGTTTCGATGGGCGTCGCGGAGAGTCCGGACCAGACGCCGAGCCAATCGAGAATTTGCCGCGCGCCGTCGGACAAGGCCAGGACGCGCGGATCGCGGCGCACTGCCGCGCGTTCGCGGGCCTCGAATATTTCGGCCTTCACGCCATGGAGCTTCAGCGCCAGGGCCAGCGCCAAGCCCGCAGGCCCCCCACCGACAATGGCGACCTGGCGGTCGCCATTGTCGGCGGTATCTGATGGACTATCCCCCCAGCCCCCTTTCCTGGAAAGGGGGGGCGCAAGCGCCCCCCTTGGGGAAACTGATGGACCATCCCCCTCTCCCCCTTCCCGAGGAAGGGGGTTACCAGCCAAGCTCGCTTCACTCGCGGAGGATTTAGTTACCACGCCCATCTCGCATCAGCGCTTCGATGTCGGCGATCTTCTTCGGTGCGGCGTCGGTGATGATCTCGCAGCCGTCGGCCGTCACCACCGCGTCATCCTCGATGCGCACGCCGATATTCCAGAAGGCTTTGGGCACGTCGTCCGCCGGGCGGATGTAGCAGCCGGGCTCGACGGTCAGCACCATGCCGGGCGCGAGCGGTGCCCAGTTCTCCCCTGCCTTGTATTCGCCGGCATCGTGCACGTCCTTGCCCAGCCAATGGCTGGTGCGGTGCATGTAGAAGCGCTTGTAGCTTTCCGATTCGATCGCGGCGTCCAGCGATCCGGACAACAGCTTCAGGTCGATCATGCCCTGCGCCAGCACCTTCAGCGCCGCCTCATGCGGATCGGCGAAGGTGGCGCCCGGCCGCACCGCGGCGATCGCCGCGTCCTGTGCCGCAAGCACCAGCGAGTACACATCCGCCTGCGGCCCGCTGAAGCGGCCATTAACGGGGAAGCTGCGCGTGATGTCGGAGGCGTAGCCGTTGAGTTCGCCGCCGGCATCGATCAGCAGCAGATCGCCGTCGCGCAGGACCTGATCGTTGCCGACGTAATGCAGGACGCAGGCATTGGGCCCGCCGGCGACGATGGAGGTGTAGGCGGGAAATTCGCAGCCATGACGACGGAATTCGTGCAGCAGTTCGGCCTCGACTTCGTACTCGAAACGGCCTGGCGCGACAAAGCGCATGGCGCGGCTGTGGGCGCCCGTCGAAATCGCGGCGACGCGGCGCATGATGTCGAGCTCGGTCGCGTCCTTGACCAGGCGCATGGCGTCGAGCTCGGCGCGCACGTCGCGGATCATTGCCGGCGCGTGTTTTCCGCTACGGCTTTCGGCGCGCACGCGGTTCAGGGCTGCGGCGATGCGGCTGTCCCAGCCGGCATCCTGCCCTAGCGAAAACCACAGCACGGACTGGTCGGCGAGCATCTCCGTCAGCTTGGCGTCGAGTTCGCCGATGGCATGGGCGGCGTCGAAACCGAAGGCCTCGCGAGCGCCATCAGGACCATGGCGGAAGCCGTCCCAGATTTCCCGCTCCATGTTCTTCTCGCGACAGAATAGGATCGACTGCGGCGCCGCATCGCCGCGGCCGACAACGATTACCAGCACGGCTTCCGGTTCGGTGAAACCGGTGAGGTACTGAAAGTAGCTGTCGGCGCGATACGGATAGTGAGAATCGCGGTTGCGCGGCTGCTCGGGCGAGGTGGGAATCAGCGCGATACCGCCGCCGCCGCGGCTCATGCGTTCGATCAGCGCAAGTCGGCGCTGGCGATACGCCTCGAAAGAATTCCCCATGAGGGATGACGATGGTTCCATCGGATGATTATATGTCCCCGCGCGCAGGCGCCGGGGACGGTATCCCCTGGTGGGATAGCGAGCCGAGTTCGGCATCCAGTTCGGCCAGCCGCTGCGGCGTGCCGACATCGGCCCAGCGGCCCGCATGCAACTCTCCAGTCACTTTTCGCGCCGCCATCGCCGTGCGCAGCAACGGCGCCAGCTGTGCGCGCTCGCCGCGCCCAATGTCGCCAAAAAGTTGCGGGCGGTAGATGCCGATACCGGAAAAGGTGAAGGCCTGCGCGCCGGCCGCCGTGACGTCGGCGCCGACTTCCGTCCCCGTCAGGGAAAAGTCGCCGCGCGGATGGTGCGACGGATTCGGCACCAGCACCAGATGCGCGAGATCGTTGGCGGCCAATGCGGTCGCGGCGCGCGCCACATCCCAGTCGCAATAGATGTCGCCGTTGATCACCAGGAACGGCTCGTCGTCGCCGAGCAGCGGCAGGGCGTTGGCAATCCCGCCGGCCGTCTCCAGCGCGCCTTCGGGTTCGGCCGAATAGCGGATCGACAGACCCCAGCGCGCGCCGTCGCCGAGCGCCGCCTCGATCTGGCCCCCAAGATGCGCGTGATTGATCACCACCTCGCGCAGCCCGGCCTTCGCCAGGCGCTCCAGATGCCAGACGATCAAAGGCTTGCCGCCGACCGGCAGCAGCGGTTTCGGCATGTGGTCGGTGAGCGGTCTCATGCGTTCGCCACGCCCCGCCGCCAGAATCATCACTTTCATCGGGCGCGGGCCCGCCTGACTACTCACGACGACTCCCGATGCTTCCCGCATCCATCGTGTAACCGAGCACGGTGATCTTGTCCTCGACCCGGTCGAGCAGTTTGCGCAGAGGGCCGAGTTCGCTGTAGCGCTCGCAGGCCTTGCGCAGGTAGCGCGCCACCAGCGGCAGATCCTTGAGGTAGCCGTCCTTGCCATCGCGGTGATAGAGCCGGGCGAAGATGCCCAGCACCTTGACGTGGCGCTGCACCCCCATCCATTCGTAGTCGCGGAAGAATTCGCCGAAGTCCGCGGCGATCGGCAGGCCGGCCTTGCGCGCCTGCTCCCAGTAGCGAACCAGCCAGTCCAGCGCGAGATCTTCGTCCCACTCGATGTAGGCATCCTTCAGCAGCGACACCATGTCGTAGCTGATCGGCCCATACACGGCATCCTGAAAATCGATGATGCCCGGATTGGCACCGCCCGGCGCCGTGATCCGCATCAGGTTGCGCGAGTGATAGTCGCGATGCACGAAGACCTTCGGCTCCGCCAGATTCACCGCGAGGATGCGCTCGAACACGGCTTCCAGGGACTGTTTCTCGCTTGGCGTCAGGGCCAGCTGGTGGTACTCGGCGAGGAACCACTGCGGGAAGAGATCGAGTTCGCGGCGCAGCAGCGCGCGGTCATATTCGGGCAGCATGGCGGGACGGCTGGCCAGCTGGATCTTCACCAGCGCAGCGATGGCGTCGGCATAAAGCGGTACGGCGTTGTCGGCATTCAGCGCCTGCAGGTAGGTCGTGTCGCCGAGATCGGAGAGCAGCAGGAAACCTTGCCCGAGGTCTTGCGCGAGGACCTCCGGCACGTGGGCGCCGGCCGCCTGAAACAGCTGCTGCACGTGCAGCCAGGGACGGCAGTCCTCGTTGGCGGGCGGCGCATCCATGACGATGCGCGTCGCACCGTCGTCCAGCGTGACGCGAAAATAGCGGCGGAAACTGGCGTCGGCCGAGGCCGGCGCCAGGGTGAAACTGCGGCCCGGCCACAAGCCGGCAAGCCATGTGCTGATTTGCTTCTGGCGTTCCATATCGAAGATGCGCGAGATGCGGGGGAAAGGCGCAAAAGCTTTGTCGGAGAGCGCGTTCCGCAGGCATGAAGTGTTAGAATTCGCGATTCTAGCATCGGCCGGCAGAGGCTTCTCCCGCGTGTGGTACGCGCGATTTGCATCTGCAATTTTCTGTCACCGCTGCGCCAACTTACCGATACGGCATGTCTCAATCGCATCGCGGACAATTCGGCCCCGTCTCACTGCTTGTCCTGCTGGCGCTTCCCGCCGGCTCCGTGGCGGCGGAGCCATTGCCGCCCTTGCGCGTCAATCCTGCCCTGCTCGGCGCCGGCACACCGCCGCCACCCGATGCGCCCGTCGCTGCCGCACCCGTCGTCCCGCCGCAGCCGGCGCTGGCCGCCCCGGTAAAGCTCGAGCCGGCTCCGCCGGAGGCCAAAGCCGCGCCCGCACCCAGCACGCAGCCAGCCGCGAAGGCGGCCCGCGTCGCGGCGGCGCCTGTCGCTGCCGCCGCTGCAGCACGCACTCCCCTTCCGGCCCCGCCGCCGCGGCAAGCCCCCTTGCCACCCGCCGCGGTCACCGAAGCGCCGCGCCGCCCGGAAGAGCCGCAGATAGTGCCGCAGCAGCAAGCGGTGCCGCTCGTGACGCCGATCCAGAAGCCGCAAGAACCGCCGCAGGTTGCAGAACGCCCATCCCTGCCGCCGCTCTACTCGGCCCACGTCGCCGCGGGGGATCTGCCGGCGCCCACGCTGCAGCCGGCCACAGGCGTCATGCCCCATCTCCAGCGTCCCGGAGAAACGCTGCCGACCTTCATCGTGGCCGACCACATCGCCGGCAAAAACGATGTCGAGGTGGTGGCCGACGGCAACGTGGAACTGCGCAAGCGCAACTCGATCCTGCTGAGTGACCGGCTGACCTACTGGCAGCAGACGGACGAGATGGAGGCCGAGGGCAACGTCCGCCTCTCCCGCGACGGCGACCGTGTGCGCGGACCCAGGATGCGGATGCGGATGGACGAGAGCACCGGCTTTTTCGAACAGCCCGAATACAGCATCCGCCGCATCAAGACCGGGTCGGCCGCCACGCTATGGACCGGCACCGAGGAACGCGCGTCGGCGGAACTCACCACCGGGCAGGGCACGGCGACGCGCATGGAATTCGAGGGTGAAGGCAAGTACCGGCTCGCCGACGCTACCTACAGCACCTGCGCCCCCGCCGCGGGAAGCGATCCCGACTGGTTCGCACGCACCTCCGATCTGCGCCTCGACTACGATCGCGAGGAGGGTACCGCGCGCAACGCCACCCTGGTTTTCAAGGGCGTGCCCATCCTCTACTCGCCCTGGTTGAGTTTCTCGCTGAACAATGAACGCAAGAGCGGGCTGCTGACCCCGACCTTCGGCTCCACCAGTCGCGGCGGCGTCGAATATACGCAGCCGTTCTACTGGAACATCGCACAGAACATGGATGCGACGATCGCGCCACGCTTCATGAGCAAGCGCGGCACGCTGTGGAATGGCGAGTATCGCTATCTGAATCGCTCCTTCAGCGGCACCATGCAGGGGCAGTACATGCCCGACGACAAGCTCGAGCACAAGCACCGGTCATCGTATTCGCTGAACCACAGCCAGGATCTCGGCCATGGCTTTTCCGGAGCCCTCTCGCTCAACGGCGCTTCCGACGACACCTTCTTCAGCGATCTGGCCAGCGGTTCGTCGGTGGTGTCGCAAACCAATCTGCTGCGCCAGGGTTCGGTCAGCTACGGCGGCGGCTGGTGGTCGGCCAATCTCCTGGCACAGAGTTATCAGACACTGCAGGATCCGTCGCTGCCGCCGGTGACGGAACCGTACCGGCGCCTGCCGCAGCTGACCGTGAATGCCAACCGCAGCGACCTGCCGTTCGGACTGAATTTTGCATTCAGCGGCGAACACGTGAACTTCAGCAATCCGACCCTGGTGGAAGGGCGACGCTTTACGCTGTATCCGCAGATTTCCCTGCCCTTGCAGACCGCGGTACTGAGCCTGACGCCGAAGATCGGCGTGCATTCCACCCGCTACACGCTCGACCGTCAGGCGGCCGGCACACCCGACAAGCTGACGCGCAACGTGCCGATCTTCAGCGTGGATTCCGGAGTGACCTTCGAGCGCGAGATGCAATGGTTCGGCACCGCGCTGACCCAGACGCTGGAGCCGCGCCTCTATTACCTCTATGTGCCGGTGCGCGACCAGAGCATGATCCCGATATTCGATACGGGTATCGCCGACTTCAATTTCGCGCAGATGTTCGGCGAGAATCGTTACAGCGGCGGCGACCGCATCGCCGATGCCAACCAGGCCACGGTCATGCTCACCTCGCGCCTGCTGGATCCGGTAAGCGGCGCCGAGGTCATGCGCGCCGCGTTCGGCCAGCGCTTCTATTTCAGTACCCAGAACGTCGGCCTGCCCGCCAGCGCGACCGCGCCGGCCGAGGTGCTGCGCAGCGACCGCCAGACCGACTTCCTTGCCTCGATCTCAGGCCGCGTCCTGCCGAAGACCTACGTCGACGCCGGCATCCAGTACAACCCGCGGCTGACCCAAGTGGAGCGTTTCAACCTCGGCGGCCGCTATCAACCCGAACCCGGCAAGGTGCTCAATGCAGGTTACCGCTATACCCGGGACCAGCTGGGCGTGCTCGGCCTGGGCCAGTTCGACATTTCGGGCCAGTGGCCGGTTTTCGGCGGCTGGCATGCAGTGGGGCGCTTCAACTATTCAACCAAGGAAGGGCGCATGATCGAATCGGTCGCCGGCCTCGAATATGACGGCGGCTGCTGGATCGGGCGCGTCGTCATGCAGCGCCTCGCCACCCAGTCGCAGGGATCGAACACCGCACTTTTCTTCCAGCTGGAGTTGAACGGATTCGCAAAAGTCGGCTCCAACCCGCTCGATATCCTGAAACGCAACGTGCCCGGCTATGGTGTGATCAACCAGCAGGCCGAGGCCCCCCTGACCACACCATGACTTTCCGTTTTCTGCTGCTTTGCCTGCTGTCCGCCCTCTCCGTGCTCCCGGTCCACGCCCAGACGCGGCGCGCCCAGCCGCTGGAGGTCGACCGCATCGTCGCCGTGGTGAACGACGAAGCCATTACCGCCTTCGAATTGCGCGCACGTCTCGCCAAGGTGGAACGCCAGTTGCGCGGACAGGACGTGCAGCTGCCGCCGCGCGAAGTCCTCGAACGGCAACTCCTTGAACGCATGATCACCGATCGCGTGCAATTGCAGTTCGCCAGGGAGACCGGCCTGCGCATTTCCGACATCGAACTCGATGCCTCCATCCGTCGCATCGCCGAAGGCAACCGCCTCTCCCTGCCGGACTTTCGCGCCGCGCTGGAGAAGGACGGCATCGCCTGGAACAAGTTCCGCGAAGAGATCCGCGAGGAAATCCTGCTCTCGCGCCTGCGCGACCGCGAGGTGGAAAGCCGCATCGTCGTCTCCGACGGCGAGATCGACAACTACCTGGCCAACCCGGATCAGGGCGGCAGCGCCGGCAACGTCGAAGTGCATACCGCGCACATCATCCTGCGGGTGCCCGAGCAGGCCTCCCCCGACCAGCTGATGCGCATCGGCGCGCGGGCGCAAGCCGCCCTGCAGCAGATTCGCGGCGGCGAAAACTTTGCCAAGGTGGCCGCCAGCTATTCCGATGCGCCCGACGGGCTCACCTCCGGCGGAGACATGGGCACACGCCCGCTGGATCGGCTGCCGGCGCTGTACGCCGACGCCGTGAAACAACTCAAGCCCGGCGAAGCCAGCGATATCCTGCGCAGCCCGGCCGGCTTCCATATCGTCAAGCTGATCGACAAGAAGGGCGATGCCGGCGCCAAACCGCTGGCCTCGCTGAAACAGACTCACGCCCGGCATATCCTGATCAAGGTCAACGAGCTCGTTTCCGAAACCGAGGCGCGGCGCAAGCTGGTCGCGCTCAAGGAACGGCTCGATAACGGCGCCGACTTTGCCGAACTGGCACGGCTGCATTCCAATGATCTTTCCGCGGCCAAGGGCGGCGATCTGGGCTGGCTGTATCAGGGCGACACCGTTCCCGATTTCGAGAAGGCCATGGATGCACTGAAGATCAACCAGATCAGCGAACCGGTGCAGTCGCCCTTCGGCTTCCACCTGATCCAGGTCCTCGAACGCCGCACCGAAGATGCGACGGCAGAGCGCCAGCGGCTCACCGCACGGCAGGTACTGCGCGAGCGCAAGTCCGACGAGGCATATCAGGATTGGGTCCGGCAAATGCGCGACCGCGCCTATGTCGAATACCGCAGCGAAGATCGCTAGCCGGAACCATTCCGCGCCGCCGGTGATCGCCGTCACCTCGGGCGAACCGGCCGGCATCGGCCCGGACCTCTGCCTGCGGCTGGCGGAGCGCACCTGGCCCGCGCGTCTGGTGGTGCTGGGCGACCGCGACCTGCTGACCGAGCGCGCGCACCAGCTCGGCCTCGACGCCGGGCGCATAGAGATCCGCCATGTGCCCCTGCAAAAGTCGGCGCTGGCAGGACGCCTCGATCCCGCCAATGCCCGCTACGTCCTGCACATCCTCGATGTGGCGCTGGCCGGCTGCGTCAGCGGCGAGTATGCCGCGATGGTCACCGCCCCGGTGCACAAGGGCGTCATCAACGACGCCGGGATCGCCTTCAGCGGCCATACCGAATATCTCGCCGAGCACACGGCGACGCCGCGCGTGGTGATGATGCTGGCAGGCGCCGGCTTGCGCGTCGCGCTGGCCACCACGCATCTTGCGCTGAAGGATGTTCCCGCCGCGATCACGAGGAGCGATCTGGAGGCCACTCTCCGCATCCTCCACGCCGACATGCAGACCAAGTTCGGCATCGCCCGCCCCCGCATTCTGGTCGCCGGCCTCAACCCCCATGCCGGCGAAGGAGGCCACATGGGCCGCGAGGAAATCGAGGTCATCGGTCCGGTACTGGACAAGCTGCGCGGCGAAGGCATGAACCTGATCGGGCCGCTGCCGGCCGACACGCTATTCACGAAGAATGTCCTCGCCGGCTCCGACGCGCAGCTGGCGATGTATCACGATCAGGGCCTGGCGGTGCTGAAATACGCGGCGTTCGACGAAGGCATTAATGTCACGCTCGGCCTGCCGATCATCCGCACCTCGGTCGATCACGGTACCGCACTCGATCTGTCCGCTACCGGCAAGGCTTCCGCCACCAGTCTTTTTGCCGCCGTAGACGCGGCCATCGACATGGCATCACGCCGGAGCGCCGCGTGAGGGAACATCAGGAGGAACTGCGAGGCCATGTAGCGCGCAAGCGCTTCGGGCAGAACTTCCTCGTCTCGCCCGGCATCATCCACCG
>Ga0265297_10012285_pt1 | contig 10311 bp, 6 predicted proteins | sample Munlanlwell13791_FD_192502 | JGI IMG/M metagenome (GOLD analysis project Ga0265297, IMG submission 192502) | Leachate microbial communities from a municipal landfill in Southern Ontario, Canada - Leachate well 137-91 | ecosystem: Engineered > Solid waste > Landfill > Unclassified | place...
CATTTTTATTGCGGGAAAACACTCCCCCAGAAAAAAACAGGGCCAATATTTTTTGGATCTCTACGGAACGGCGTTTTCAACCTATAAGGCTCGCTTCGGTGTATCTGCCGACGGCGTTGACGCCGTCGTCGCCACGACGGCGAAGGCTTTCGACATTAACGAGTATCATTGTTTTACCGGCACCTATGACGGAGCCAATCTGAAAATATATGCGGACGGACTCTTGGCGGGCAATCCTATTCCGTACAAATCCGGCATTTTTTCCGGAGCGGCGCCTTTCACCGTCGGCAACACCAAGCCAGAAAGCTCCATTTTTGTAGGAAATATTGACGAAGTCGCCATAGGCAACGTCGCCCTATCGGATGCGCAAGTTGCCGAGCTTTACAGGTTTGGAATTGACGGAACGAACGGCGCATCGGACACAAGAAAGCCCTATACGCTCTATTATCCGAAAGCCTCATGGAACAGAAATACGTCTTATGAGCAGATTTTGGCAGAAATCTCTGCTTTATGTTCCGCCAACCCTTCGTGGATATGCCGAACAGAAGGCCTGTCGGGAAGCGGGCGGGAAATCAAAAGCATCACGATTCCTCCCGAAAGAGCCTTGATGAAAACCGTTTTTCTCGATGCGGCCATTCACGGCAACGAAAAGCCTCCGGTTTTCGCATTGATGGGTTTTCTGCATTTTCTCTCCGATCATCCGTCGCTTTTCCCGACCACAAAAATCGTCGTGTATCCGGTCGTCAATCCGGATGGCTTTGTTTTAAACCAGCGGAAAAACGACAACAAAGCGACTGGCGAAAGCGCCGATCTCAACAGAAATTTTCCGCAGATACCGAACGGAAAAAAGCCCAATCCCGAAAGTGCGCCCCGTCAGGATGTCGCCCCTGCGTCGCAGCCCGAAACTCAAGCCCTCATGCAAGCCTTAAAAAACAGCAGGCCTGACAAATATCTGAATTTCCACACGCCGATAGACGCCTTCATGATTCCGGGCGGCAGCGGCGGCGCCGCGCCAAAAGCGGTGAATAATTATCTCGAAGCCCAAGGATTCCTCAAATTCGGCGTTCAGGGCGGCGGCATGCCGGGCTCTGCCGTCAACTGGGCGCTATCGAACGGCGCGGAAGCATACGTCCTCGAAACGCGCGATATTGACGACTCCGATTACGCAAATCTTGAAGAATATAACAGGATTATCGGAGCGATCGTCGGCTATATAGATACCCCCGTCCCCGCGAAACGCCCGCCAAGCAGTCGTCACTGAAACAGTTTTTGCAGCTGCTTGCGCGCGCGGGGCAAGGCATCCGGCAACCGCGTCAAAACGCGCCACACAATCATCAACGGATTTGTGGATTGCGCCCATGTGCAGACGGCCAATGTCAGCTTGACGAGCTTATTGGGAACAATGCGCGCGACAATCTTGGCCGAGCGCGGGACGGGATAATTATACTTTTTCATGCCCCCGATAATTTCCTGCATATAAACCCCATCGCCGCTTCTTTCGGGAGCGCTGAAAATGTCGCAAATATAGAGCCACTTATACTTGTTATAGACATCGAGGTTAAAAGAGCCCCTAAACCTCGGCAGCGCGCCGATAACGTCCAAAGACATTTCCGTTCTTAAGCATTTATAGCACATGGAACAGTTGGTATATCTCGAATCCATAGGCCTTTGGCAAACATCGAGCGAATCCCGCGCCACTTCCGATGTCGAGACGATTTCCGTCTTTTCAAATCTCGGATGTTGAGACCCGCTCAGGATGCATTCCGTCGTTTCCGACGAAAGCAAATGAACGATGTAGGGGTCAACGTGGCAGATGTCCTTATCATAAACATCGCCTGCATCTTCGCCGACATATGTGTCTTTGTATTTGCGCGACGAGGCAAAAAGAAACTTTCCGCATCCTTTCTGGAAAAGAAGAGCAACGGCGGAATTTCTCAACGTATGGTCGTGTATGAAAATGACGTTCGTAACTTCATCCACATTTGATTGAACGACAATCAGCGGCAGCCCCATTTTGGCAATGGCAGGCTTCACGCGCGCCAAGCGATCCCTGAATATTTGATCGCCGACGGCTCCCTTTCCATGTCCGCCCAGATTGTTGAACAGAAAGTGCGTGACTTTGTATTCGGGCGGAACCTTGGAGCCGGTATGCTCGATAATGGTGCAGAATGAATCTATCCCTCCGGAAAAAGCCGTAAAGACCCCTGCCCCGCCCCATTGTTCGCGAGTCAACCGCTGGGCTTTGATCTCGATTTTTTTGGGATCGGTCAAAAAGTTGTACAGAAGGGGCAGCGTGTAATTTATCGTGTTGTAATAAAGGCGGCTCGATAGGGCGCCTTCGATTTCGATATTAAGCCCTCTTTGCACGGCCATCGCCAAAACGGAAAGAAGGAAGCTGTCGCACGTGCCTAAAGAAACCATTCCGGCATATTCCGCCGGGAATTCGAACCAAAGCTTTTTAGGCTCTCCGTCAATAAGCAACTCCGAAGCGACGCGCCCAACCGCCCCTTCGACCGACAGAGCGGGGGGCTTAATGACCAATGAACCCATTACAACCTTCCTTTCCCTTTGCGGGATGGCATTTTAGACATTACGAGACAAAGAAACAGCCAATAGTCTCAGCGTTTTATGCATATGACTATTGCATTTATGCGGAATTTCTACAATTACTATCATGCATGAGGCTGGCTTGGCCTCCCTGCTTTTTCAGGCCGACAATGGTTAGACTGGACAAATAAATGTCGCGCACCCGTTCCGTAAAGATAAACATTTTCGCAAACTACATAGGTCAAGCGTACGCCACATTTATAGGCATCGTCGTATTTCCGCTTTACCTTCAATATCTTGGAGCGGAAGCCTACGGCCTTGTCGGTTTTTTTGTCGTCATGAACACGGTGCTTTGCATCCTTGACGTCGGCATGTCGCCGATGCTGAACCGGGAGATCGCCGCGGCGCGCGCCGATGAACAAAAGAGAGCTAGGTTCAGAACGCTCCTTCGAAGCGTCGAAATTCTCTTTATCGCCTTTTCCCTTGCCGTTGTTTCGGTCATGTACGCCCTCAGCGGTTGGATTTCGACGCATTGGCTGAACGTCGAAGCGCTGGATCTTCATGAAGTCGCTCAGTGCGTCAAGCTGATGAGCATCATGTTCGGGCTTCGTTTTTTCTCCGCCATCTATCGCAGCGGCCTCGGCGGCGTAGAAGCTCAAGTTTCCATGAACAGCGCATCCATCACTATCGCGACGCTTAAGGCGGTTGGGGCTTTGGCTATTCTTCGTTGGGTCAGCACGGCTCCTTTGGATTTCTTCCTCTATCAATTCATTATCGCCTGTCTTGAGCCGGCGCTTTTGGGCTTTCTTTTTTACAGGCAGCTTCCGGACACGCCGCGCCCGGGGCTCGTTTTTTCGTGGAAAGTCTTGCGTCCGGCGCTGCCTTTCGCGATGGGCGTCGCGTATACGGCCTCGATATGGATTTTCATCACGCAGCTCGACAAGCTTTTATTGTCCGGCATTCTTCCCTTGAGCGAATACGGCTATTTCGCCATCGTGGCGTCCATTTCGTCCGGCGTCGTCCAGCTTTCCGGTCCTATTGCCAATGCCGTTCTTCCGCGCATGACGTATCTTCTTTCTGGCAGTGACGAACCCGGCATGCGTACGTTGTATCGAAAAGCATCACAAGTCGTTGCTGCAATTATACTCCCCATAACGCTCACTATTGCCTACTATGGAACGGAACTTATCTACGCGTGGACGGGAAACCATACGGCTGCGGACTGGGGTGGCCCTATTCTTTTCTGGTACATGATGGGAAACGCTTTTCTGGCTCTTATGTCGTTCCAATATTATCTGCAATTTGCACACGGCAATCTCAAGCTTTACGTGAAAATGAACACTTATTTGCTTCTGTTTGCCTCCCCGCTCATCGTTTTTGCCGCCTATCAATATGGCGCGCTCGGCACTTCCGTTAGCTGGTTCATCATTCAATTGTCCTGCTTTCTTGTCTGGCCATTTGTCATCCACCGCAAATTCGCCCCCGGCCTGCATAAAGCATGGCTATCAAAAGACCTCTTCCCCGTCGCTCTCGGAACGGTTTTGGGAATCCTTCTGGCAACCCGCTTTCCGGAAGACGCTTTATCCAATATGTCGAGGCCCGTCCTGTTCATGACGCTGATCGGATTGGGCCTTGTCGTCCTCGCTTGCGCGAGCGCCGGAAGCTCGTATTTGCGCGGATATGCATTTTCAACTATAAAAAAGGTCAAAGGAATTCTCGCATGAGCCTCCCTTCCGAAGACGAAATTATCAGCAAGTGGCCGCGGCTTTCTCCCCCGGTCGTCAGCCTTTTGGGCATCACATATAATCACGAGAACTATATCTCGACCATGCTTGACGGTTTTCTGATGCAGGAAACGACATTCCCGTTCGAAATCGTGATCGGCGAAGATTGCAGCACCGATAAAACGCGCGATGTCATCAAGTCCTACCAAGAGAAATATCCGCGCCTTATTCGCCTTGTGACCGGCCCCAAGAATATCGGGTTTGCCCGCAATTTCAGCCGCGCGCTTGAAGCCTGCCAAGGAAAATACATCGCTCATTGCGAAGGCGACGATTTCTGGACGGATCCGCAAAAGCTTCAAATCCAATTCGATTTTATGGAACAAAACCCCGAGTACGTTATGTGCGGCCACGCCGCTTCCGCCGCCCTGTCGGACGGCGTCCCTCTCGGCGGCAAAGGCATAAAAGCAAAGGAACAATCCGCAGCAAGCCTGAAATTTTCCACCAAACTCGGATTGGGCAATCAAACGAAATTCTGGCGTCATGTGATTAAAAAACTCCCTCCCGAAGCCTTGCGCGTGACAACCGTGGATTTGTTCATGTCTTCCATGTTGGGGCATTTCGGCAAAGCCCGGTTTCTGGACAACATCAAGCCGTCCGTTTTCAGGATTCACAGCACAAGCATCTGGGGCCCGCTTACCGAAAAGAAGCGGGAAAAATATCGTATTCAGGCATATTATTTGATGTCCTTATATTATGCCAAAAGGCTGAAGCTCCTTTGCAGCCTCTATTTCTTCGCTGGCGCTACATATGTCCTTGCCAGGCGAGCATTGTCCGACTTGCTGGCTTTCGTCCGACTTGCAAAGAAATCAGCCTGATCGAACGACAGAGTCACCGCGCCGCATCAATAAATTCTTTGATGATTTTGGCTTGAGGAAGCTTTTCCGGGTTCGGCGGATAAATATTGAAATAGTAATTGCCGAAAGCGGGGCTTGCCGCCCAAATCGTCCAACCCCACCAAACGTCCTTGTTTTGATCCATATAACTCAGCGTATTTTTTAACGCCGCAAGGCAAACGGGGTCTTGGGACGAACCAAATTCACCTAAGAAACCGCGAAATCCGTTCTGGCGAAGCCAGCCCGTAAAGCTGACAAGCCTCTCCGCCCCTATTGTCTCGCTGACGCAGTCGGGATGCGTGCCGGAAGTATCTTTGTCGAAATAGATATGCGCTTCGAAAACGATATTGTTTTCCGGGTCTTTAATTTTCTTCAAGGCGTCGCCGTTCGATATCCAGCCGTCCCTGTTAAGCCATTTATGAGCCGCCGACCAATTGGTTCCGGGCACCAGAATAATCTGTTTGGCGCCTGTCTTGCGAATAGCATTTACGCCTTCCTGCGCAATTTCCGCCCATTCGCTGGCCGAGTGCTTATGAGGCTCGTTCATAAGGCCAAAGACGACATAAGGCTCGTCCTTGTAATGCTCGGCCATACGCGTCCAAAAATCGTTAAACGCCGCGACCGAAAGCTTGTCCGAACCGATAAGCTGTTTCCTGTACGAACCGGAATTATGTAAATCTATAATAATGTAAATTTTATGAGCCGCCGCCTCTTTGACGACTTTGTCGGCAAGCTCCAAATGCTTGGGGTCGAACGGCATATATAAAACAGGCTGCATCCTCTCCCACAAAAAGGACAAGCGAAGGACTTTCATGCCGAAGGCGGCATATATTTGGACATCTTCGGGGCGGGGGAAAAAATAGTTTGTGCCGTTCCGTCCGGGCAAAACCTGTCCGGCAAATCCGGCACCGGCAAGATTGATACCCCTTAAGGGCAAATTTTGAGCGTTTTGCGCCGATACAGGAAACGCCAAAGCGATCATAAGGGCAGCGGAAATAATGCCGAAAAGTTTCCTAAACATTATGATCCTTTCAAGCGGCTTTTTTGGCCTTTATTTCATTATGAGGAACGCGAACGGGAAGCACAAGGCCTGCCATCGGGAGCCGCGCCGTCAAGGCCTTTCCCACCGGAACAAGGAGGAGCGGGAATAACAGCCCAACAACAGTTCCACCGGCAAGATGCACCCCAACATCGTTGACACTTACTTTGAGCAGGAACACCCTGAACCCCGCCTCAAAAATCACATGGGCGAGATAGATGATCATGCTGTTCATGCCAATAAATACGATGCTTCGCCGCACAGCCGAGAGAACCGGATATTTATTCGTTTCCATATGATTAGAAACGTTCAGGCCAAACTTGTAAAAGGCAAGAACGCATATGATCGAACAGATATAATAAACGAGATTTGTCGGCTGCGCTTCCCGATAAAACAGGGTCGCCGCACCCAAAAACGCAGCGATGCACAGGATGTCATTCACCTTGCGCGCCGAAAGCCAATTTGCCGGAAGAAGCATGCCCAAGGCAAAATACGGCAGATTGACAAGCGCCGCGTTCAGGTACGGAACATGAATGCTTCTATAAGTGACTAAATCGAAGCTTACATAATCCCCGACAATCGCCAGCCCTATCATAGAAAGAGCAAAGCCTCCGAACCACCAGCTTCCCCGCTTCAACGAAAGCATTCCTGCGGCAATAACGGACATGCAAAACAACGCCCACAAAAACCAGAATTGATGTTTGGGTGGAAAAGGAGATGTCAAAACATCGTTCAGACTTAATTTATGATTGGCGCTTCCCGAAGCTAAATATTGCAAACCCGTTTGCAGATAAGACCAAACGACCAGAGGCACAAGCATCGTCCCCGCAATGCGCTTGATATAAGGAAACAAACCCAACCGATTGAATACGCCTTCGACAAAAAGACCGGACAGAAAGAAAAAGAGCGGCATGTGGAACATATAAAGGACGCGATCAACATCCGCCCAAACGCCGCCTTCCGGGACAATCCCCGCCGTAACAAGCCCCCGCAAGGTGTGTCCAAACACGACGAGCGTTATGGCAAAAGCTTTGACGACATCCGGCCCTTCAGCTCTTTTTGGGTATGGCTGAGACATATGTTTTCCTTTTTTGTTCTCGCATGAGACAGGCTCTTTGATAAAGGAATCCCCCGACAAGCCAAAGCGGAGCACTGACTTTGATCGTGAATATGGCGGCTCCTATCATAAGATTAATCGCAATAAAAAGGCTGGATCCGTATGTGAATCTCTTGTTTTGCTTGTCAATTCCCGGAACAACAAGCGATGTATAAAGCCAATAAATAATGGCGCCAAATATCGTCGAAAAACACACAAGATACACATAACCGCTGTCTTGGGATTGAGAAACGGCCCTCATATTACCGATCAAATAGGATTGAATATCAAGGTTGCTGAGAAAGGACATCGTAAGTCCAACCCGCCCCTCCAGATCGTCGCCCCAATGTTCCGGCTTGGAATACGGATCGAAAATAAACATTCTGGCAAACAAAATAACAAGCGGCATCACAAGAACCTGCACCTTGTCCGGCAGCATCGGAAAAACCCAAAACCCGGCAAGCATAAGGACGACAAAGGTTGATCCCGTTCGCGTATTGTTGCCAAGAATGATGAGTATAATCGTAAAAAGAAAAAGAATTCTGTCGCGCTTGACGAGACGGCTCCAAAAAGATGCCGTAAAAATAGCCAAGACCATCGAAAAGTTGGCAAGCGACACTTGTTCCAGAAACAAGGAACACAATCGGGGAATATTAAAAACGCCAAAACTGAAACGATTGGCATCCGCCATCGCTCCGCCGAATAGGCCATAGCCTCCCTGAGCCACCATGCCGCGCGTTTTTTCGTAATAAAGCGCCGGCTCGAAAAGCTGAATAAAGCGTTGCGTAAAGCGAATTTCCAAAAGAGCGCCGATCAACACCATGATCGAAATAATTTTAAATGCTTTTATAAGATCTTCTTCCTTGCATAAACTTCCGAGCAATATGAACAAAACGATCAACAGCATATCGCGGATGAATTTAACTAAAAATATTCCATTCGCCGCCATGACGATGAAACAGAAAACGACGGTGGCCATAAAAAACGCGTAATGAATAAGCGGTTTTTTAAGTTCCTTCTGATGGATAAAAATATAGGCCGCCCCCATCGAAACAACGAGAAGTTCGGTAATAGACACGACTGTCTCGTTAACCGGAAATCCGCGGGCCGCCATAAAGGCAAGAAACGCATTATAAAAAGTGCCCATAATCATAATGGACGCAGGCGCGAAAAAACGCGCCTTTTTGCCGCTTTTTTTAACAACAGCAATTTTTGGCTTTTCTTTTTGCCCTATTATCGTCTTGCCAACCACTCAATCACCACGGTTATTGCCCCGTTTTGCCTGCCGTTATAGCAGGTTGGCCGTCCTGCTGCAAAAAAGGTATTATCAATTTCCTCGAAAAAGATTAATTTTCTGAGGTTTCTGCATTATATATGCTTTTGTGTATTTGCCTCATTGCGCTATCTATATTGAGCCGTTGGCCATTCAGACAGGGAGAGACCCAAAATGCCCTTTGCCCAGAAAATTCAAAAATTCCTTCCTTCTTCTCCGGCAACGGTTTTTTCGTTATTGATTTTCGTCTGGCTTGCTTTTCTTTACGCGAAGCCACTCGGAGACATCTGGTATGCTTGGGGCTCCGAAGAATACAGCCACGGCTATCTGATCCCGCTTATTTCCGTTCTCTGGGGTCTTCGCCTCTTGCAGAAATCTCCCGTCGAAACGAAGCTTTCGCTCGGCGGCATTTCTATTCTCGCTATCGGCATTGTTTTCCTGTTTTTAGGGAGGCTTGTCGCCAATAACTGGCTGTCGCAAATTTCCATCGTCGTCTCCTTAACGGGTTATTTGGGTGCTTTCTGGGGATGGGCTTTCCTTAAAAGAATTGCCGCGCCGTTGTTCTTTCTTTTATTCGCGGTTCCTTTGCCCGCGACCGTTTTGCCTTCTCTGACTGCCGGCATGCAACTCGTTTCCTCCGATCTGGGAGTGGGCGGGCTGCAATTGCTTGGCTATTCCGTCTATCAGGAAGGCAACGTCATTGATCTCGGGGTCATTAAGCTCCAGGTTGCCGAAGCTTGCAGCGGGTTAAGATACCTGTTCCCGCTTATGAGCCTTGGCTTTCTTGTCGCCTTTCATGTTTACGAAACAAAATGGAAAAGAGCGGTTCTTTTTCTTTCCACTATTCCGATTGCGATCCTTGTGAACGGCATCCGTATCGCGTTGACGGGGATGGTCGCCAACTCGTTTGGAGTGAAAGTCATCGAAGGCGATATCCACGAATTCGAGGGATTTGTCGTTTTCATCTTCTGCCTTGCCGCGCTGATGCTTGTTAAAACGCTGCTTGATCGCTTTGGTTCGAAAGAGGAAGGCAACGCGATTGAAAACATATTGCCTTCGTTCGATGCGCCGCTTGGCGTTCGTACGCCCTATTTGACCAAACAAATCGTCATAGCGTCGTTCCTTATCGTCCTCGTTTCGACCTTCGGCGCTTCCGTATTTGCCGATTCATCAAGGCAACCGGTTCTTGGGCGGCAATCTTTTGCCAACTTCCCCATGCGCCTTGACGACTGGTATGGAAGAACCGAGCCTCTGTCCACCGACGAGCTTATATCTCTTAAGCTCACCGATTATCTTCTTACCGTTTTCTCGCAGGAAAAAGAGGGGCTTCCCGTCACTTTCTATATCGCCTACTACGAATCCCAGCGTCAGGGCAGCTCTATTCACTCGCCGCAAATTTGCCTTCCGGGCTCCGGATGGAAAATTGCGTCGCGCGAAGTTAAACATATTGACCTGAATGTTCCGGCTCTGAAGCCTTTTTCCGTGAATAGAGAAATCATTCGCAAAGGCGAACAACGGCAGCTCGTTTATTATTGGTTCCGCGAAAGCGGCGTTGACGTCGCAACCAATCTCGAAGCGAAACTGCAGATGATCCGAAGCGGTTTCAGTTCGAACCGTACCGACGGCAGCCTTATCCGGTTGACGACTCCGATTTTAGGAGATCAGGACGAACAAAAGGCGGAAGCTCAGTTAGAGGCCTTTATGAAGGTGTCTCTGCCGCTTTTGCCCGCTTATCTTCC
>Ga0265297_10012286_pt1 | contig 10310 bp, 6 predicted proteins | sample Munlanlwell13791_FD_192502 | JGI IMG/M metagenome (GOLD analysis project Ga0265297, IMG submission 192502) | Leachate microbial communities from a municipal landfill in Southern Ontario, Canada - Leachate well 137-91 | ecosystem: Engineered > Solid waste > Landfill > Unclassified | place...
AGTCTATCAACCGGTGGCTGTGGAACCCGGTACCTGCGGGGATCAGATGGCCGACAATAACATTTTCTTTCAATCCGAACAACTCATCGTGTTTACCCGATGCTGCCGCTTCCGTGAGTACACGGGTCGTTTCCTGGAAACTCGCCGCCGACATAAAGCTTTCGGTGGTAAGCGATGCCTTGGTAATACCCAGCAACAACGGTGTGGCCTGCGCGGGCTTGCCGCTTTTTTTGGCAACCCTCGCATTTTCCTTCTGGAAAATATTCTTATCTACCTGCTGCATAGGCAGGAACTCCGTATCGCCCGGATCCTCGATCCTGACTTTCTTGAGCATCTGCCTGATAATAACTTCGATATGTTTGTCATTGATGTGCACGCCCTGTAAACGGTATACCTCCTGCACTTCGTTAACCAGGTATTCCTGAAGCATCTTATCGCCGCATACGCGCAGGATATCCTGCAAAACGACCGGGCCGTCCGTCAGCTGCTGGCCCGATATAACGTGGTCGCCTTTGTATACGTTGGGATGCTTACCGTGCGGTACGATATATTCGCGCGCCATGCCGGTAGCGGATTTAACGATAACGACGACCTGCCCCTTTTTGGTCTGGCCGAATTCGACAAAACCGTCGATCTCGCTGATGATTGAAGGGTCTTTGGGCCTTCGCGCTTCGAATAATTCGGCTACGCGCGGCAGACCTCCGGTGATATCCCTGGTCTTGACCGTAACACGCGGGATCTTTGCAAGGTGGTCGCCCGCCTCGACGATCGCGCCGTCTTTGACCATGATATGAGCGCCCGTAGGAAGAGGATATATCCCGTTGATCTCGTCGCCTTCGCCGGTGATGATGACCTGCGGATGATATTCCGCTTTATGGTCCACGATGACGACCTCGGTCAGCTTCGTCGTCGGGTTATATTCTTCTATAAACGTTTCTTTTTCTTTCAGGTCCTCGTATTTTACCTTGCCGCTGACTTCTGTAAGGATCGGTGCGGTATACGGGTCCCAACGGACGAACACCACGCCTTCGTTGACATGTTCGCCGTCTTTGAACGCAAGGAACGAGCCCTGCGGGATGAGATAGCGTTCAAGTTCGCGGCCGTCCGTATCGTTGATCGAAATAGCGCCGTTGCGGTTAAGAACGATCTGTTCCTTCTTTTTAGGCACGGTGCGCATAAGGTGATATTTGATCGTGCCTTCGTTCTTCGATTTGATGAACGATTGCTCGATCGTACGGGATGCGGTACCGCCGATGTGGAATGTACGCAGCGTGAGCTGGGTTCCGGGTTCGCCGATGGATTGCGCGGCGATAACGCCGACCGCTTCGCCCTGCTCCGCGAGCCTTCCGGTTGCCAGATTCCTGCCGTAGCATTTGACGCAGACTCCGCGCTCCGCCTCGCATGTCAGTACCGACCGGATGCGGATCTTTTCTATACCGAGCCTCTCGATCTGTTCGGCCTTTTCCTCTGTGATCTCCTGCCCTAATTCAACGACCGTCTGATCGGTAATAATGTCTACGATGTTATCGAGCGCGACGCGGCCGATAACGCGGTCCGCCAGCGGAACCACGACTTCGTTGCCTTCGGTGATCGCTTCGACCGTGATACCGTTGAGCGTTCCGCAGTCGTCCTCGGTAACGATGATCTCCTGCGCGACGTCGATAAGACGCCTGGTCAAATAACCCGCGTCGGCGGTTTTCAATGCGGTATCTGCAAGCCCCTTACGCGCGCCGTGAGCGGAGATGAAATATTCAAGCACCGTCAAGCCTTCTTTGAAGTTCGCGGTGATCGGGTTTTCGATGATCTCGCCGGACGGCTTGGCCATAAGGCCGCGCATGCCGGAAAGCTGGCGGATCTGCAATTTGGAGCCTCTTGCGCCAGAATCAGCCATGATAAAGATCGGGTTGAACGGAAGCATTTCTTTGAACAGCATATCCGATATCCTGTCGGTCACGCGTGTCCAGACGTCGATGACCTTGTTCGACCTTTCGCGGTCGGTGATAGCGCCGTTGCGATATTGATCTTCTACATGGGAAACTTCCTGGCGCGCTTCTTTGATCGTTTCAGCCTTGGCCTTAGGTATTATCAGGTCGTCCATGCCGATCGATATGCCGCCGAGGGTAGCCATCTCGAACCCGAGCTTTTTAAGATCGTCAAGCAGTTGGATGGTGCGCGAATGGCCGAACCGTTTATACGTGTTGGCAACGATACCGCCGACATTGCCCTTATTCAATTCCCTGTTAACATAGCCGAATTTGTCCGGCAGCACCCGGTTGAACATAACGCGCCCGGGTGTCGTCGATATTATCTGCCTGCTTTCGACATATGTCTTTTCGTCAAGATCGAATGTGTCCTCAACGCGCAATTTGATCTTGGCATGCAGCTCGACTTCCTTATCATCATACGCAACGATGACCTCGTCGGAATTAGAAAAGACCTTTCCTTCGCCCTTGGCTCCGGGTTTTTCCTTCGATAAATACGAAAGCCCCAGGACTATATCCTGGGTGGATGTAACGATCGGCTTGCCCTGCGCGGGCGAAAATATATTATTAATGGAAAGCATCAGGATCCTGCATTCCATCTGAGCTTCGAGCGATAACGGGACATGAACGGCCATTTGATCGCCGTCGAAATCCGCGTTGAACCCTGCGCAGACCAGCGGATGCACTTTGATGGCTTTGCCTTCGGTCAGTACGGGTTGGAACGCCTGGATGCTTAACCTGTGCAGCGTCGGCGCTCGGTTCAACATGACCGGATGGTCCTTGATGACCTCGTCGAGTATATCCCATACCTCGATCTTGCCGTGGCCGACCATGCGGCGGGCGCCCTTGATCGTGTGGACGAAGCCTTTTTCCTTCAATTTTTTGATAATGAACGGCTCGAACAACTCCAGCGCCATCTGTTTCGGAAGCCCGCATTCGTGTAATTTCAGCTCAGGCCCGACCACAATGACAGACCGTCCCGAATAATCGACGCGTTTACCTAATAGATTTTGCCTGAAACGCCCCTGTTTCCCCTTGAGCATATCAGCCAGGGATTTCAGCGGCCTGTTATTTGCTCCGACCACGGCGCGCCCATGCCTGCCGTTATCCAATAATGCGTCGACAGCTTCCTGGAGCATGCGTTTTTCATTGCGGATAATGATCTCCGGAGCGTTCAACTCCATCAATTTCTTAAGGCGGTTGTTACGGTTTATGACCCTGCGGTAAAGATCATTCAGGTCGGATGTGGCGAAACGGCCGCCGTCAAGAGGAACGAGCGGGCGAAGGTCCGGAGGAATGACCGGCAATACTTCAAGGATCATCCATTCAGGCTTATTCTCGGATTTGCGAAAATCCTCGACAGCCTTGAGTGTTTTCAATATCTTGCGGTTGCCGAGATTGTCTTTCGATTTCTCGAGCTCTTTGTGCATTTTTTTGCACAGCGCGTCCAGATCGAGCTCTTTTAGCAGTTCGCTGACAGCTTCAGCCCCCATTTTGGCCTTGAATTTCGAGCCGTATTTCGCCAGGGCTTCCTGATATTTTTCTTCGTTCAGAAGGTCCCGCTTCTTCAACGGCGTCGTACCGGGGTCGAGAACGACATATTCTTCGTAATAAATGACGCGCTCGAGGTCCCGCAGTGTCATATCGAGCAGAGCAGATAATCTGCTTGGCACGACCTTGAAGAACCAGATATGTGTAACGGGAGCCGCAAGTTCGATATGTCCCATGCGCTCGCGCCGGACCGCCGACCTGTCGATTGTGACACCGCAGCGGTCGCAGGTTATGCCCTTGAACTTGATGCCTTTATATTTCCCGCAATTGCATTCCCAGTCGCGTACCGGCCCGAATATACGCTCGCAGAACAAGCCGTCTTTTTCCGGTTTGAGCGTGCGGTAGTTAATGGTCTCGGCGCGTTTCACTTCGCCCTTGGACCATCCGTGAATGATCTGCGGTGACGCTAGACGGATCGATATATTGTCGAATTCCACATTCTCTGCCATTATTTAGTTTTCTCCATACGGATATCAAGCCCTAAACCCTGCAGTTCTTTGACCAGAACGTTGAAGGATTCGGGGGTGCCGTGTGTTAATCGCTGTTCGCCTTTAACAATGGCCTCATAAATCCGGGTCCTGCCGGCAACGTCATCGCTTTTCACGGTGAGCATCTCCTGCAGGGTGAACGCCGCGCCGTATGCCTCAAGCGCCCAGACTTCCATTTCTCCCAGGCGCTGGCCGCCGAACTGCGCTTTACCGCCGAGCGGTTGCTGTGTGACAAGCGAGTAGGGGCCGATTGAACGGGCGTGAATCTTTTCGTCAGCCAAGTGGATCAGCTTCATCATATATATGATACCGACCGTGACTTCCTGGTCGAATTGTTCTCCTGTGTGGCCGTCGTGCAAATGCACCTTGCCGTTCTGCGGCAGCCCGGCCTGATGCAGCATTTGCTTTATTTCGGCTTCCGCAGCGCCGTCGAAAACAGGGGTCATGATATGCAGATTAAGGGCCTTCGCCGCCCAACCGAGATGTGTTTCGAGTATCTGCCCTATGTTCATACGCGACGGAACGCCCAGCGGGTTCAGTACGATCTCTACCGGGGTGCCGTCAGGCAGATACGGCATATCTTCTTCGGGCATAATGCGCGCGACAACGCCCTTGTTACCATGGCGGCCCGACAACTTGTCTCCTACGGACAGTTTGCGTTTGGTTGCAATATAAACGACCACGCGTTTTAGCACGCCCGGCGGCAGTTCATCGCCGCGTTTGACCTTTTCGATCTCCTGGATCTCTTCGTTGAGCAATTCCTGGATCTGGTCATCGAACGACGTCGAAAGGATCTTTGCTTCCTCGTTGTTGTCTAGATTCATCCTCTCGAGCTTGGATTTATCTACACCTAGGAGATCGCTCAGGCGGTTGATCTTCTCAACCCTGACGAATTCGACTTCCTGGGCGTAATATGCTTTTAATTCTTTGATCTTGGCTATTTCCTTGGCCTTATCTTCTTTTGATTTCCTGCCGCGCTCTTTTCTCTGGAAAAGATGCACATCTACAATGAATCCCTCCACGCCGGGAGGCACGCGCAATGACGTATCGCGCACATCGGATGCCTTCTCGCCGAATATCGCGCGCAGCAGGCGCTCTTCCGGAGAAAGCTCGGATTCTGTTTTAGGAGTTACCTTGCCGACAAGGATGTCGCCGGCTCCGACCTCGGCGCCGATGCGCACAATGCCGGTTGTATCGAGGTTGCGCAGTGTTTCTTCGGAAACGTTGGGTATATCCCGCGTTATTTCTTCGTTGCCGAGGCGCGTTTCTATGGATTCGATCTCGAATTCCTTGATATGGATCGAGGTAAATACATCGTCGCGGACCACTTTTTCGCTGATAAGGATCGCGTCTTCGAAATTATATCCTCTCCAGGGCATGAAAGCCACGAAAAGGTTCTTGCCTAGAGCGAGCTCCCCGTTCCTGGTAGACATCCCGTCCGCGATAACCTGGCCCTTTTCTACATGTTCTCCGAGTTTCACGATAGGCCTTTGATTAAGGCAAGTATCGGCATTCGTACGCTGGAATTTCATCAGCGAATACGTCCGCTTTCCGACCGTTATCGATCCGCCGTCAACCGCATTGACCTTGCCTGCTTCCAGCGCCTTGACGACTGCGCCGGTATCATATGCGACCTTTGCTTCCATGCCCGTTCCTACGACCGGAGCATCGGTGATCATCAAAGGTACGCCCTGGCGCTGCATGTTCGAGCCCATCAGGGCGCGGTTAGCGTCGTCATGCTCCAAAAACGGGATCAATGATGCCGCGACTGATACGAGCTGACGCGGGGACACATCCATGAACTCGACCTGCTTGGGCGCGACGATAGGAAAATCATCCTTATACCTGCAACCGACATCTTTTTCGGTAAAATTGCCTTCCGAGTCGATAGGCATATTCGCCTGCGCTATGGTTTTTTCTTCATCTATATCTGCGGTCAAATACTCGATCTTGCGGGTCACCTTGCCGTTATCGACCTTTCGGTACGGGGTTTCGATGAATCCGAGCCTATTCACGCGCGCATAAGTCGAAAGAGACCCGATAAGGCCGATGTTCGGGCCTTCAGGCGTTTCAATAGGGCATATCCTGCCGTAGTGCGACGGATGGATATCGCGCACTTCGAAGCCCGCGCGTTCACGCGACAAACCGCCGGGGCCGACGGCGCTCAAACGCCGCTTGTGGGTCATCTCCGCCAGAGGGTTGACCTGGTCCATGAACTGCGACAGCTGGCTGCGCGCGAAGAAATCGTGGATCTGCGTCGAAAAAAGCTTTGAATTGATAAGCGAATGGATATTCAGGTTCACCATGTCGCCGATGACGCTTAAGCGTTCGCGGATCGAGCGTTCGACGCGGCTTATACCGATGCGGACCTGATTCTGCACCAGCTCTCCCACCGTTTTGATACGGCGGTTCCCGAGATGGTCTATATCGTCGATCTTGCCCACGCCTTCTTTCAGCCGGATCAGATATTCCATAACCTTGATAACGGTTTCCGTATCAAGAACGCGCTTATCTACCGAAACATTCATATCAAGCTTGCGATTCAGGATGAAACGGCCCGAACGCTCGAGGTCATAACGCGCCGGATCGAAGAAAAGCCTGAAAAAGAGAGACTCTGCGGCATCCTTGGTGACCGGCTCGGTCGGCCTCATCTTGCGATAGAAATCTATATATGCTTCTTCTTTGCTTTTGGTATTGTCTTTCTTCAAGGTATTGCGGATCTCGGGGAAATCTTTTGAAAAAGCCGACAGGATATCGTTATCGGTGGAAAAACCCATTATCCTCAATATTTGTGTTGCCGGGAAATTCTTGCGCCTGTCCACATATGCAAGGATCGTCTCGGTAAGGTCATACTTGAACTCAAGCCATGCCCCGCGGTACGGAATGATCCTTCCGTAAAATATCTTTTTTCCGGTGGGATGGTTCTCTTCCTCGAACGATATACCCGGAGACCTGTGCAGCTGGCTGACAACGACGCGTTCGTCACCGTTTATGACGAAGCTTCCTGTTTCTGTCATAAGAGGTATTTCGCCGAAATATGCATCCTGTTCTTTGGTTTCATGCGGTGTCGTAAGGCGGAAACGCACCTTGAGCGGCGACGCGTATGAAACCGAGCGCTCTTTGGATTCTGCGATGTCATATTTGGGCTTGCCCAAAGTATAGCTGACATATTCGAGCCTTACGGAACGGTCATTGCTTTCTATCGGGAATATTTCCGCAAAGACCTCCTCGAGCCCCTGATTCAACCTCTTATCCGCAGGAGTATCTATTTGCAGGAACTCATGGTACGATTCCGTTTGAATATCCAGCAGATTAGGAAGGTCATATACTTCCCTGAATTTCGCGAAATTTTTTCTTTTAAGCATTCTTTATTCGCCTTTATCGTTCACGGATTTGACACGGGCGCGCGCCAGCGGCGCTGTCCGTAAAATCCTGCCTAATGGCAGGTTTGAAATCCGTGTTATTTCAGCTCGACAGTCGCGCCAGCGGCAACTAATTTCTTCTTGATCTCTTCAGCTTCATCTTTGGTAGCGCCGTCTTTGATCGGTTTCGGTGCGCCGTCGACCAGGTCCTTTGCTTCCTTTAATCCGAGGCTGGTGATGGTGCGGACTTCCTTGATAACCGCGATCTTGTTCGCGCCTGCGCTAGTCAGTACAACGGAGAAGGTCGACTTCTCTTCGGCCGCCGGAGCTGCTGCAGCTGCGCCTGCCGCGGGTGCTGCCATCATGGGCATATTCGCGCTTACCCCGAACTTCTCTTCCAGGGCCTTTACAAGGTCCGCAAGCTCGATAACGGTCATGCCTTCGATACTCTTGATCATCTCTTCCAGGTTTGCCATTTTCTACTCCTCCTTCATTAGCCTATAGCTATTGTGTTATAGTCTATAGTTACATTATTATTTAGGCTGATCTTCCTTTTTCTTTTTTATCTCACTCATGCACCACACTAATTTACGCAGGTTGCCCTTTAGGACTCCGACAATGGACACTATGGGCGATTTCAGGGTCATGACGACCTGTGCATGCAGCATTTCCTTCGACGGCAGCTTTGCCATGCCCTCGATATCTTTCGTATTCAGGATCTTGTCTTTGAGCAGCCCGCCCTCAAGCTTGAGCTTGTCATGGTCCTTGGCAAAACCGAATAATACCTTCGATGCGGCGACCGGTTCGTCTTTGAAGAATACGAATCCGCACGGCCCGTCTACCAAAGCCAGAAGCTGATCGCCGCCGAAATCCTTCACGGCGCGCCGGGCGATCGTATTCCTTACTACGAACATATCGGCGTCTACGGCGCGAAGAGCCATGCGCAGATTGCACATGTCCGGCGACGATACGCCCGAGTATTTGACGATCAAAAAGCTGCCGCTTTGTTTGATGCTTTCCTTGATCCTGCTTTCAGAAACTTCCTTGACTATAAGGCCTATTTTTTTCATAATTAAGACTCTAGTTTTATGCCGGGGTTCATCGAAGTCGAGATAAACAGGCTTTTCACGAATTTACCCTTGACGGTACCGGGTTTCGAGTCCGTGATAGCATTGATAACGCATAAGGCGTTATCGTAAAGTTTATCTTCGCTGAATGATATTTTCCCTACGGAAAGATGCACCCCGCCCTGTTTGTCCACGCGAAATTCCACTTTCCCTTTTTTCACGTCATCTATCGCCTTTGCGATATCGTTCGTTACGGTACCGGTCTTGGGGCTGGGCATAAGGCCCCGCGGCCCAAGCACCTTTCCCAGTTTGCTCAGGTCTTTCATCATTTCGGGCGTGGCGATAACACAATCGAAATCAAGAAAACCGGCGGCAACCTTGTCAATAAGATCCTGGGCTCCTACGATCTCAGCATTGGCCTCTTTTGCCTGGCGCTCATGTTCCCCGCGGCAGAACACCGCAACGCGCACCAGTTTGCCGGTCCCGTGCGGAAGAACGACGGTGCCGCGCACCATCTGTTCGGCTTTTTTAGGATCGACATTTAGCGAAAAATGGATATCCATCGATTGGTCGAATTTGGTCATTTTCATCGACTTCAAAGACGCTATCGCCTCTTTTAAGGTATGAACCTTGTCGGGCGTCGTATTTTTTGCCGATTCTGCGTATCGCTTGCTTCGTTTTTTCATGGTTTTTAGTCCTCTACCTGGATTCCCATGCTCCGGCAAGTGCCTTTGATGGATTTCACTGCCTGAGACATGTCTGCGGTGTTGAGATCCTTCGCCTTTTGTTTGGCGATCTCCTCAACCTGCTTCATGGTGACTTTGCCGATCACTTCTTTGCCGCTCGTGCCCGAGGCTTTGGCAAGATTGGCGGCCCGTTTCAGCAAGACCGAAGTCGGCGGGCTCTTTATAATAAAGGAAAAGGTCCTGTCTTCGTACACGGAGATCACGACCGGCAGGGTCAAACCATCCCTGCTTTTTGTCTGATCGTTGAATTGCTTGCAGAACATCATGATGTTTACGCCGTGCTGGCCGAGCGCCGGGCCTACCGGCGGCGCCGGGTTTGCCTGGCCTGCGGAAACGTGCAGCTTGATTTGTGCGGTAATTTTTTTTGCCATAGTATTATACCTTTTCTACCTGCCAGTATTCGAGTTCCACTGGGGTTGATCTTCCGAATATCGAGATATTGACCTTGACCTTGCCCTTTTCAGGATACACGTCGTCGATGGTGCCGTTGAAATTCATGAAGGGCCCTTCTTTGACCCTGATCGATTCGCCTTTTTCAAAGATGACCTTCGGGCTCGGTTTAAGTTTTGTTTCTTCCGTTCTTTTAAGAATGTTATCTACTTCTCCTGGGGGCAACGGGGTGGGTTTTTTTCCTGAGCCGATAAAACCGGTTACGCCGGGTATCGCTTTTACCAGGGAGTATGTGTTATCCGCCATCTCCATCTCCACCAGTATGTATCCGGGGAAATAATGCCGCTCCGAAACTCTTTTTTTTCCGGATCGAACCTCCGAAATCTGTTCCGTAGGTATGACGATCCTGGAAATCGATTCAGCCAGGCCGTTTGCGGCAATGCGCGTTTCAAGTATTGTTTTTACTCTGTTCTCGAAGCCTGTTTGTGTATGAACGACGTACCAATTTTTCATGTAATTATTTGAATACGATCTTCAGCGCGAAAGACAGAAGAAAATCGATAACTCCGATAAAGACGGTCATTAAAGCGGTGAACGTCAACACCACCGCGGTAGATCCCATTAGCTCTTCCCGTGTGGACCACGAGACTTTTGTCAATTCCCCTCTTACTTCCGTGAGAAACGTGCTGATCTTCTTGATCATTAGCGTGCCTTTGTTATGCGG
>Ga0265297_10012287_pt1 | contig 10308 bp, 18 predicted proteins | sample Munlanlwell13791_FD_192502 | JGI IMG/M metagenome (GOLD analysis project Ga0265297, IMG submission 192502) | Leachate microbial communities from a municipal landfill in Southern Ontario, Canada - Leachate well 137-91 | ecosystem: Engineered > Solid waste > Landfill > Unclassified | place...
GGGGATAGTGAATGCGATGCTAACGGTATCATCCGGGAAGTCTGCCAGGGTTGCGGAAAGGTACGGGCAGTTTTCGGGAGCTTTGAAAAAATGATGGACCATGGGTATATCCCGTCCACCAAAATGAAACCGGATGGAATTTTAGAAGCAACTCACGTAAAGGAGGAACCTATGTCTAATAAAAAAAGAGACAAGCCTCATGGCTACTGGCAAAAGCGGAAAAGATTAATTCTGGAGACTTTTACCAAAGAAGGGGATAAAACCCCCGATATACTGGGGATGCCGAAAAGTACCTGGGACGGGCTGCAGCGGAGATGGAAGTTCGGTAAATTTGCGGAGAAAGAAGAAATTCCTCAATTAAACACCATGCCGTCTTTCGCGTCTAAAGCAAAGAGCAATATCCCGATGGATGAAAAAGAAGAGCTTTATTTTCTGCGCGGGTACCAGTCGGCCACGCAAAATTTTCTGGCAGTAATGAATGTTAATGTGACGGTGGGGGGCAATGGTAAACGACAACTCGAACCAACTTTTAAATAATTATCTTAACCATCTTTCCAGCAAGGGGAAAACCCGGAGTATTTACGAACGGACCGTCCGGGAATATTTGGATTATGCCGGCGACAATCATGACCGGAAAACGGTCGACGCTTTCCTGGAACACATGAAACGAAAGCATAACTACGGAAACAGCAGCCTTAATTTCGTCTTCCGTGTGATCCGGACTTTCTACAACCGGAATAAACTGGACTGGCCGTACAACCGAGGGGAAGCCCCGATCATCCGGGAAAAGGACGTGCAGGCCCCGGCTCTGCACCCGAATATCATTAAAAAAATGATTTCCTTCGCCCGTACCATGTCAGACAAGCCGGAGCTGGCCGGATATCTGGCATTGTCGACAACGTACGGCTTGCGCCGGCAGGAAATGTTAAACCTGGCCCCGGAGCCGGGGGAAATGCCGGCCGTTAACTTAAAAGACCGCACGATCTACATCGGGACGTTGAAACATGGCCGGGAAAGAACTCATATCATTCCGGAGCCGATTATCCCGTATCTCGAGAGAATGGATTTTATAACCAGGAAATCCGAATCGTATATTTTCATGTTGTGGTACCAACTGGAAAATATGATCGGCATGACAGATCATATCGAGCATGTCGGCTGGCACTCTGTCCGAAGGACGCTGGACACTCTACTGCTGCGGGCATTCCCGAAAACAACCGTGGAGGTTTTCCTGCGTTGGAACAAGGGAGCCTCTCAGGATATGGCTTTCCGGTACTCGGCCGTTAAATTCGTTGGGGAAGAGGCCAGTACCGAGCTGCAGGGTGAAGATCTCTCGGTCGATAGTGAAATATTCAGCAAGGACGGGGCCGGACAGTACCGTCATCCATTCTTGGGGGACTGGTTATGATTAAACTGGAAAATATAGTCGAAATTGCCGTTAACCTGGTCGTAAATCTGAATAAGACTGAAGACGGGCGAAGAATGATCGGCACTGCGGCGAAGAATGTGTACAGGCTTTCCCGGGGCAGTGTCTGTAAACATCCGTTCGAAAAACTCTTCTGGGTCAATACCAACGAAGCTGTTTGCTTCAACTGCGGAATAAAACTAAGGAGAAAATAAAGGGGGAAACATGGCGAAAAAAAGACAAAAGAAAAACCAACTCGAACAGTTAACCGAAGCTCTGGGACAGGTTAACAATATCGTAAAAGAGGGCCAAAAAATCGCGAAGGGGGTTAGAACCTTAATTAAAGAGATTAAGGGAGAATCGGAGAATGAAGAAAAATAAAATCATTCTTACCAAAAGCGATTACAAAACTACTACGGAAAAAGAGTTCGTCGGCCGGCGCTGCGAGAACATCGTTCCCCTGAGCAACGGACGGTACCGGATCCCGGCGGGAGTAACGTGGACCATCAAACGGAAATGGAAAGGCTTCGACCTGGAAAGCGATCCTTGTTCTTGTTGTGGCGTATCCGTATTTATAACGGAAGTCGACCCATGTAAAATCCGGTTTATCGAACAGATATCGTTCAACTGGCCAAAGCCCGCGGAGAAAATCGAATAAGGAGTAACATGGCTGAGATTTATCAAGTCTTCTGCCCTGTCTGTATGAATGCCCATGGTATGCAAGCCGAACGTCATGCCACCAAGCGGTATATCAAAATCGGCCAGCACAGCTTCTGGGAAGCGGCCATGGCCCATCACGTCGAAGAGTTCGGCGTCATTCAGGAAAGCCAGGGAAGGGGTATTTTAAACAAGGTAGGGTATTTCCCTCCGGAAAGCGATCCAACCGGTTCTTATCCTTACGTGAAAGCTCTTCTGCTGCGTGCCACAAAAGAATGGATCGATAAAGGCTGGCTTACGGCCGATGAAGTGACTGCTATGCTGCAGGGCGACATCGAGGAGCCGGCTGCCGGTGGAATAAAACCCTCTGCCGGTAAAAAAGTCGTCCACCCCAAAGCTAAAACTGCCCGGACGAAAAAGGCAGCGCTGCCGACTCCGGTAGTTACCCGGCTGCCTCCGGTAATGAAATTCAATCTGAAAGAATTAAAAAATAACCTCTCCAATTTGTTGAATGAGGAAGACAAGGCCAAAAGTATCAAGGATCTGGAGAAGGCTCTTGCCGGTATCGACGAGGACCGTGTGGATATCTCGGATGTAGAAGAGGCCATCAGCGAGTATAAAGAAATTACCCGGGCCGGTATGAGTCCTGAAGAGTACCAGGAAGCAAAACAAACAGCATTCGACTTTATCGCGGAACAGATCGAGGAAATGGAAGAAAACGAAAATTACACAGGAGGAGGTTAAATTGAAAACAATTTGGAAATTCCCTCTGGAGATAGCAAACCATCAAATAATCGAGTCGCCCAGTAAGGCTCAATTTTTGAGTATAGAAGCCCAAAAAGGCGTCCCGGTTGTTTATTGCCTGGTAGATACACAGAATCCCCGGGAAGATATCCATATATACCTTTTCGGGACCGGAGAGCCGATAGACCACGTAAAAAGTCCCCTGGATTATCTGGGGACAGTGACACTGGAAAACGGTTCGGTTTGGCACATTTTCCAGTCGGATATTAAAAATAAGAAGGAGCTGTTCAAAACATGGGGTTAGACGACGATATAAAAGCAATTGCAAAGAAAAACGAAGAAAGGTCCCAGCTAAAAGCGCGAATCGCTCAAGACATGAAAGATGCTCTCGAGATAGCCGACGGGATTACTACCGATTCGGTCATAAAAACCATGATTATCGGTATGGCCTATCAGGAGCTCTCTAAATCGGAACCCGTACCGGTTGCGCCGTTCTATCCCAAACAGCCCAGCGGGGTCGCTATTGGTTTCTCGATGGGGCCGGTGAAAATAATATGTGATAACCCGACTTGTATGAAATGCAAACATCGGGATGGTTTCTGTCCTTTTAATCTCCCGGATTTTTGTAATAAAGAAGACGGTATTTGCGGAACCTGTGCGACCGCTGAATCATGGATCCGGGCAAAAAATATCGAGGAAGGGCATCCGGAAAGAAACATCCCCGAAAACCGAGAGGAGTTAAATGAAACCTATCGAAAAAATCATCCGAGCTTTTAATCCGGAATTATGCCCTTTTTGCAAGGTGAACTCGGGTAATTTCCCAGGAAAGGCGGTTTGTCATCATTCGAAACAATACCCGATACGCGACTCAGTGGCCGACGAGCCCTGCACAAAAGAAGACTGGGACGGCTGTCCGTATAACAAATAGCGGGAGGAAATGAGGTAAGAAGCGAGGTAATATGCGCCAGTACATCCGGGAATTCATCCTCTGGTTAATAGCTACCTTATTAATCGGTCTGGTAATATTCAGCCTTATAGAATATCTATTGAGATGAAGAAGAAAAAAGAAAGAGTTATCTACTCCCCCGGCTGCCACTGGCGATGGTCTGCGGTACCGGTCGACGTACCGGGCCGCATATTCGTAAAAAAATGCAATAAATGTGGTACGTTTTATAAACTTACGGTGATTTTGAAAGGACATGTGGAAATACAACCGGCTATGAGATTAAACGAATATATGAAATCACAGGAGGCATAAATGGAGATTATTAGGGTCGGGAAAATGAACCTGGCAGAAAACGGAAAAGAATGGGAAGCCTGGTACAAATTTGTCAGCGATTATTATCCGTGGGAAAGTGTCCCGGAAGAACAAAAGCACAAAGTATATATAACGTGTGAGTGGCTGACTTTAAACGGAGAAAGAAAGCCGTTTGATACTCAGGACTCCGGAGAGTATTACCTTTTCTTTTATTCGAGTACCCTGCAAACAGATCTGGCCGAACTGTCCCGGAAGATCGCTGCCGGCGAATACAAAATATTCGATATCGATAAGTACCGCGACGTTCTCCCTTTGATCATAAACGAACGCAGGTGTATCGATGAAATCATTAAACTGACTACAAAAATAAGGGAGCGTCTGGGATGAAAGGTGTTTGCCGAGTTTGCGGTTGCACTGAAAATCATCCTTGTCATAAAAAGGACGGCAACCCCTGCCATTGGGTCATGGATGATCTCTGCGATGATTGCGCAATAGTTACCGATACTCTTTATTTCAAGAAATTAATTATCCCGAAAGAGTGTTGTTTTTGTATAAATCTGGAGAAAAAATATAGTAAGTACCGGTGTTCTCTCGGCCGGTACCGCATTGAGGCTTACGGCAGATCTGATACTGGTTTTAAATGGTCCGGAATCTTTGACCCGAATATGACAGTCTGGACGGCACAACGGAAGTGTCCGGAGTTTGGTATTTTCCCTAATTTCATGCACATAAAACGAAAAGGAAGGATAGGGGAATGTCTGAAAAAACGTTAAACAAAATAGCTGTCATCGGTGACTCGGAAAAGATAACTGCAGCCCTGGCCAAATATCCGGAGTTGAAAGACCGGATTGAAATTATCTCCGGCCCGGCCGAAGGGGATATCGACAAACAGCTCCGGAACATCGCCGTATCGAACGAACGGTTTAAGGATAAGAAAAATTTCCGGAGATGGGGGTTTACCAAGCCCATTAATAACCCAGATCTGTGTATGCCGAAAAAACAACCCTGTCCGGACTGCCATGCCAGTTGCAAACGTGTCCGACGAACTATAAGCGGGGCAATTTATAACTGCCGGACCCACGGCCAGTTTCTTGTTAATGCTCCTGATAAATCCCACAGGAAATGACAGGAGGAAAATATTTCTTGAGAAATATCGGGCCTTACTGCCCGACCCAGTAAGGCCCGCGGTATTCCCCTCGGGAAAAGGTCCCGGGTAGGCTGGTACCCTCCCCGGGACCGCAAAAAGGAGAAATATGGAAAATAACGAAAGTAAATGTATCTTTGTTGTACGGCCGCCTTATTGTACTGTGTGCCTAGACGGGCATAAATTTCAGTGTTTAATCGATTACCGGTACCATGTAATCTCCCCGGCCGGAGAAAAAGAGTTAAAAACTTTACTCAGGGAAAACATTCATTCCCCGCTGAGGAAAAAAATATTTGGGAGTAATGAATAGAATGAAAATCAGTCGAGCAATTAAAAATCTGGAAGCCGGCCGGAAAGACGCCGGTATGATCTCCCCGGAAGACTATACTCCGACAATCGACCTGGCCATCGAGGGATTAAAAAATCTTAAACGGATCTGCGATGGATTAAATATTATGATATGGAAAGTACCGCTCCCCAAAAAATACAAGGGCAAAGAAACTGAGTGGCCGTTATTCTGGGTCGCGGAGCTGGCGGACAATAACTTGTATGTCCGTTGGGAGAATGACGAATTTGTGCCAGCTCTCAAAGTAGAAACAGAAAAACAATTGGCCGAGGGGAGGTGATATCAGCAAAATAAACCAATAGAGTTGCCATTAGAAAAAATATATTCAGGAGGAAATTAGTGTTCAAGAATTTTAAAAAGGGACAACGAGGCTTTACTTTAATCGAATTACTCATTGTAATCGCCATCCTGGGAATATTAGCAGCTGTAGCTATCCCCAACATCTATGACTTCGTTAAAAGCGGCAAGGTGGCCGGAGCCAATTCTGAAGTTGCTTCAGTCCAAACAGCGCTGCAGGCTTACGCTGCGGATAATAGGGGCGGCTTCCCGGACGATTCTACTGACAGTGCCTTTACCGCATACCTGAACGGGACTCTCCAGGCCGAATACTCCTTCGCTTCCGGGAAGATATCCGATGCCGATGCGACAATCGACGACGGGTGGGGAACGGATATCGTCTTCAACTTAACGGCACAGCAATGGGAAAAGTGGGTAACCGGCCATGGGGTTGCCGGCAAAGCCTATACCCCGAGCGAATAAATGAAAAAGCGGTTCATCTTGGCTATTCTATTCATCGTGTTCCAGATAGTAGACTTTTGTCTGACTACCTGGGCGGTGAGCCATGGAATAGCCGAGATGAATCCGCTGGCAGCTCCCCTGGTCCTGACATGGCGATATCCGCTGATAAAACTCGGCATGTCTTCCCTGGTAGCTCTCTTACTGGTAATCGGCGGTAAAGGATCTCCGAGATTCTGTCTCGCTGCCCTGGTAGTATTATGCGTGGCCGCCGGAGTAGTTGCAGCAGTCCAAGTTTGCGGAGTATGTTTCTACCTCTCATGTTAAAAGAATCCGCCCCAGGAGCCCCTAAAACGCTAAAATAAGCCCCATACCTTTCAAACAGCAGAATGATACCGTAGGCGGTCTAACCCACCAGAAACGCCCGGATAAGGCTGCCTGCGGCCACAGAAACAAAGACCCCGACCGTGCCCCGGTTCCCGGCAGTTAAACAACGGTTTACCGGCGAGCTACCAGCTGATAGCTCCACATAGCTCCATAATGATGCAGTTTGATGCTATCCTGTCAAACTAGCCTCAAACAAGTATTCCTGCGGTATTCCTAAAGCTTAACTCCGCTTGCCTTGTTTTCGCATTATACCAGTATTCCTATTAGTTGAAGTTATGAAGCTAATTAGCCTCAATCGTTTTCCGAAATGCCGTTATCGCCGGAAATCACAGCGGTATCGGTATACCGAAAATTATTCTTCTAGGAATACTTGAAATTTGTCTCGGTCAAGCTTAAAATGATATTGGCACTATAAAAAAATAGTGACTAAAAAAATAATGGAGTGGGAAAAAATGGAATCAAAGCTTGGTAAATCTAAAAATGGGTCAATCATCAAGGTAACTAATCGAGACTTGGCTAAAATGTTTACTTATCACTTGCCAATTGAAGACACTGAAAAGCTTGAAGCTAACAACGCCTATTATGCAATGATTAGCAATATGCCGGATAATCAAAAGTTAGCTTTAAAAATGGCTTATATTTGGTCTTCAAAAGTACCAAAAGAAGAGCGTGAAGACTTCTTTCAGGAATTAGTATTACACTTGTTAAAAATTCGTACGAATCAAGAAAAGCTTGCCTATACAGTGGCGCGGTGTGATTGGTTGGACTTCTGGCGCGATTATAAACGCAAAGCGCAGCATTATGGAGGCAGTCTTAACAGCTTCGATATGAATCAATTCGAAGACACGGATATTTCAGAATTGCCAGCAAGGGACAAGCGCCAGATACGAGAATACATAATTGGCGCTTGCGAATACGAGAACATCGAAGACCGGATAGACACGGAGCGCAAGCTTAACAAACTGCCAGCTAAAATCAAGACAATTGTTATTAAACGAATGGCCGGAGACAAGCTTCAAAACAAAGAATATAAAGCATTGAATTATTACATTGAAACGCATAAAAAACAAATTCTCACAATTATGGCTAATTAATCGATTAGCTTCAATGATTCGAGTAATCGAGGCACACTCTTAATCGAGTGTGCCTCGATTCATTATGAAATAATAAAAACAATTCTCACAAACTGGCAAGTTAAAACGATTAGCTTTAATGTGAGCGATGTTAAACACTGAATTGAGGCATTGAGACAATGTTCAATGTCTCAATTGAGTGCTTAACCGTGAAGCTGTAAAGCTTCGAGTATCGCAATAATACTCTATGCACTTAAAAACTCATACCTTGCGGTTAAGGTGTAATTGAAAACGGCCTCAGTCCCGTACTTCTACACTTGGGGATAGCATTCCAATGCGGGGGCGCTGTGGTGTCATGCTAAAATTTCGCCTGTCCAAAAGAGTAGACCTGTCGGCCCGGGGACTAAGGTATGCTATGTCTGCTACGTGGCAACCGGCCGATGGGGATAAGGTTCGCCATACTGGAAACCTTGTTACTCACCCATACAAGGGGAATTACAGTCCTAAATCTGTAAAAGCACCGTTGCATAACGGCGTCTTCCGGACGTTAACTGGCTTCAGTATGGTCAAAGTTCTCGTACATGACTCAATGGGTTTAGTGTCCGCACGGCTGTGTCTAAACTCTTCCCGTAGACAAGAGATACGCCGAGCAACCCGGGCATACCGGGACCAGTATACCTGGCAGAGCGCCCTCTTGAGAGGCTCCGCCTGCAGTATCGGGTGTACTATATCGGTCGGGTAGGGGCAGTAGCAAGCCTCCGTAGTCGGCTACCGGCGGACAAGTATCGTATCCACTAAATACTAGGTGAATCCATTGTCCCGTACTTGTAAACGTGGAATAGTATTTATTCACATTACGCCCCCTTGTGAATACAGGGGGCATCAGCTTTACTCTAATTCTCGGCTGATGATTGCGGTTAAATTCGTTTAACCGCAATGATGATTCGAGAATTTAAAAGTGGGGGTGTTTTATGGTATTAACTGATAATCGGCCTCAAATTAAAAAGTCTAGGCATTCTAGCCGGAAATGTCTAATCTGTAATGAGCGTCCGGCCAAACGTGAAACTGGAATCTGTCCAAACTGTTCTAACCATATCGACCATGAGAAGCGGCAAGGTTTAAGGCGTGGCCAGTCTATCCAACCGGATTATTTTATTACCTATCACGGCAATACAATTAAGGGCACACGTAAAGGTGATAGTGTTACATTTGTTTACTACGCCGGAAATATCGACCGCATTCCTAAATCGAAGTTAATCGACCTCAATATATTCCTGCCTCAATATGACCGTGAGCAAGTGAAGCGGTTCAAGGCTGCCGTATTGCAACTATCACCGGCCAGCCGGTGAAGTAATAAAAAAAGGAGTGAAAGTATAACTATGCCCAAAACTAAGGAACAGACCAAAGAAAAGCCGAAGGCGGCTCGGTATCCCATTAACCAGCTCGTCATCACCGGAGCGTTTGCCAAAACATTCTCGACTGGTAGTCAAGGATTTTTCGGTCAAGCTCTCGACCCCGCATCCGGCAAAAAGTATCAGATTATCGGCGCCGTTGAAATCCGGTCAAAGAATTAATCCGGTTAATTCTCTTACGTCCAGCGGTCGAGGTATCCCACTCCCTCGACCGCTGTGGTAAGCGAATTAATAGGGGGTAAATCCTATGTCTAAGTAGTAGTCGGCGGACTTTAAAACGCTTCAATTGAATAGAGCCGTCTAGCCAACGGCTCACCTGCCCATAGCTTCAGCCTTGACGTGGCGGGTGGGCTTAATCACGAATAGAAGCGGAAAATAAAGAATGGGAGTGTAAGTATGTCTAAAACAGATGTTCTAATCAGTCAAGAGATTCTCCGGCCAGCTGAACTAAAAAGGTTTGGCAAACGTGTCACCGTTTTCACGTCCGAGAAGGTGGATGATGAGTACCACTGGGGGCAATATAACGGCGAAATTAATATTGTCTCCATACCGGCTCTTCCAGACGAGAAGTGGCATGACCAGATTGTTCGTATCCAGCACAAGGTTCAGGAACTGCTCGAAGGCTATCCATGCGAATTCTACACCGGCCTCCATAAGGAAAGCGACTGGAGCAAAACTTTTTATTGGGATAAAGGCTGGCATATCGTTAACCGTACCGGCGATTATGCGGTAATCACCGACAAAGTATATCCAGCAAAGGAGTAAATGTAATGATAGCTGGGATTGTGACTACATATAAACTCCAACTTATCCGAGAAGGCTCGGTGACCTATCCTGATGAACAGCTCACTCACTCCGAAAAAGTGGCCAAACTATTCACGGATTATATCGGAAACGCTGACCGTGAAATATTCGTTGTGATAGCTGTCGATACTCGCAATAGATGTATCGGTATAAACACCGTTTCAGTCGGCTCTATCGATACGGCTATTGTTACAGCCAGAGAGGTCTTTAAATTTGCGATTCTGGCTAACGCTGCCCGTCTTTTCCTCGCTCATAATCATCCCAGCGGGGACTGTAATCCGAGCGGGAGCGACCTCAAGATAACACTAGACCTTGTTAATGCCGGTAAAGTTTTCGATATCGA
>Ga0265297_10012288_pt1 | contig 10308 bp, 10 predicted proteins | sample Munlanlwell13791_FD_192502 | JGI IMG/M metagenome (GOLD analysis project Ga0265297, IMG submission 192502) | Leachate microbial communities from a municipal landfill in Southern Ontario, Canada - Leachate well 137-91 | ecosystem: Engineered > Solid waste > Landfill > Unclassified | place...
AAAGCCTCGCCTTGTGCATCGGGCGCACACCAAGTATCGATCTCGGTGACGGACAGTTGTGCGTTCGGCTTGCCCTGCCTTGTCAGTTGCCGCTGTCGCGCGGCCTCCGCTCTCGCCTGGATAGTCTCACTGCTCTCACCATCACTCTGCTTGAGTAACTCCTCCTGCGCCACGGCAGGCACTTCGATCTGGATGTCGATGCGGTCGAGCAGCGGGCCGGAGATCTTGCCGCGATAGCGCGCCACCTGGTCCGGCGTGCAGCGGCACTTGCCGTTGTAGTGGCCAAGATAACCGCAGGGGCAAGGGTTCATCGCCGCGACCAGCTGGAACTGCGCCTTGAAGTCGGCCCGCCGTGCGGCACGCGAGATGGTGATGCGTCCGCTCTCCAGCGGTTCGCGCAGCACTTCCAGCACGCTGCGGTCGAACTCCGGCAATTCATCGAGGAACAACACGCCATGCATGGCAACGGAGATCTCGCCGGGACGCGGATTGCTGCCGCCGCCCACCAGCGCCACCGCGCTCGCAGTATGGTGCGGTGAACGGTAGGGACGGCGTTTCCAGTTGGCGATGTCGAACGCGCCGCCCAGCGACTGCATCGTCGCACTCTCCAGCGCTTCCTGTTGCGTCATCTGCGGCAGGATGCCGGGAAAGCGCGCGGCCAGCATGCTCTTGCCGGTGCCGGGCGGGCCGCTCATCAGCACGCTGTGTCCGCCCGCGGCGGCGATCTCCAGCGCGCGCTTCGATTGCGACTGGCCCTTCACCTCGCCCATGTCGGGATAGTGCGGCGCGATACTTTCCAGTTGCGGGATGAAACGCGGCAGCGGTTCGCTACCGGCGAGATGGGCGGCGACCTGTAGCAGGTTGCGCGCCGGATGCACCACGGCGTCTTCCACCAGCGCGGCCTCGGCCGCATTCGCTTCCGGCAGCACGAAGGCGCGCCCGCTGTCGGCGGCGCGATAGGTCATCGCCAGCGCGCCGCGGATCGCGCGCAGTTCGCCGGTCAGCGCCAGTTCTCCGGCGAACTCATATTCATTCAGTCTTTCGGCGGGGACCTGTCCGGAGGCGGCGAGGATGCCGATGGCGATGGGCAGATCGAAGCGTCCGCTCTCCTTGGGCAGGTCGGCGGGCGCAAGATTGACGGTGATGCGGCGAGCGGGAAAGTCGAACTGGCAATTCTGCAGCGCGGCGCGCACGCGGTCCTTGCTCTCCTTCACTTCCGCTTCGGGCAGGCCGACGATGGTGAATTGCGGCAGGCCGCCCGCGAGATGCACCTCCACGGTGACCTGCGCGGCCTCCATGCCGGAAAGTCCTCTGCTATAGAGAACGGCCAATCCCATGAGAGATTATTTTTTGCTTTCCAGTTCGGCGAGTCTGGCTTCCATCTTGTCCAGCCGCGCGGCCAGCACTTCATATTCTTCGCGCGAGACCAGATCGAGCTTGGCGAAGCCCTGCGCCAGCAAGGCGCGGGCGTTCTTCTCGAAATCCTTGGCCGGACCGCTGGCGACCGCCTCGTTCAGTTTGGACGACATCTCTTCGAAGAATTCTGCGTTCAGCATATTCATACCCCTTTGTTGAATGATGGGATAGTGTAGCAAATCGCGAGCGCACTGCTCGGGTGCGCCGCACCGTTTTCGTGCATGGACTTGGTGCGCGGAGTTTTACCCGATTTTCACAAATAGCCATGAAGCCCAATAACGGCGGGGTTTTGTAGCTGTGGCACAGTTTCTGCTGATAGGTTGGCGTGGATACTTTTATCCCACTTCAACTCTCAAATGAAAGGAAACACCATGCTTAAGAATAGTCTGCTTGTTGCTGCCCTGGCCTCCGCTTTTGCTATGCCCGCAATGGCTGAGGAAGCGAAATCTGCTCATACCGTTACCAGCAACGTCGGGTTCGTCTCTAACTACGTGTATCGCGGCATCACCCAGACCGTTGGCAAGCCAGCTATTCAAGGCGGCATTGATTACAGCCACGCCAGCGGTATCTACGCAGGCGTATGGGGTTCCAACGTTAGCTGGATCACCGGCAGCGGAGCAACTGGTGATGCCAGCATGGAGTTGGACACCTATGCCGGCTACAGAAGCACCATCGTTGAAGATGTTCCTTTTGATGTTGGCTTCATCGGCTACAACTACTTGGGCAATTACATCCCTGCTGCCGGTGGTTATGACAAAGCCGATACCAAAGAAGCTTACGGTTCTGTTGGCTACAAGTGGGTCACCGTAAAGTACTCCTACGCTTTCGGCAGCTTCCTGACTGTTCCGGGCGCAACCGGCACGAACTACATCGAGGTGAACGCAAGCTACCCGATCGCCGACAGCGGTTTCACGCTGGCTGCCCACTACGGCAAGCAAAAGTACAAGGGTACGTTTACCAACACTCTGGTTGCAGGCGTAAGCGCTGACGGCGTCTCCACAGACCCTTCCTACAGCGATTACAAGCTGGCTGTGACTAAAGATGTGAGCGGCTACGTATTGGGGTTGGCCTACACCAACACCAATGCCAAGGCTAATGGTTACTACACCTACACCAGCACATCCGGCCGCAAGAGCAACTGGGCCAAGAACGCTATCGCCGTATCTTTGACTCACTCGTTCTAAACCCCTGGGGGGCGAGACATCGCCCCCCAATTTAAGGAGAACTCAGATGAAAATGGTCACAGCAATCATCAAGCCGTTCAAGCTCGACGAAGTGCGTGAAGCATTGTCCGCCATCGGCGTACAGGGCATCACCGTCACCGAAGTCAAAGGCTTCGGACGCCAAAAAGGTCACACCGAGTTGTATCGCGGTGCGGAATATGTCGTGGACTTCCTGCCCAAGATCAAGCTGGAAGCAGCCATCAAGGCCGACCAACTGGACAGCGTGATCGAGGCGATCGAGAAATCGGCCCAGACCGGCAAGATCGGCGACGGCAAGATATTCGTGGCAGACCTTGAGCAAGTGATCCGCATCCGTACCGGCGAGACCGGTCCGGAAGCCTTATAAGGAGCGATGAGATGAAGAAATTTATAGCACTATTCGCGCTGCTCGCCGTGTTGTGCGGTTCGTCCGCCCCGGCGTTCGCAGAAGACGCGGCACCCGCCGCAGCGGTAGCGACAACTGAAGCGGCTCCGGCTGCCGAAGCCGCCGCACCTGTCGCAGCACCGGTCCCCAACAAGGGCGACACCAGCTTCATGCTGATCGTCACCGTGCTGGTGATCATGATGTCCATCCCCGGCCTGGCCCTGTTCTACGGCGGCCTGGTGCGCAGCAAGAACATGCTGTCTATCCTCATGCAAGTGTTCAGCATCTTCGCGCTGATCTCTGTGCTGTGGGCGATCTACGGTTACTCGCTGGCATTCACCACGGGCAACGCGTTCATCGGCGGCTTCGACCGTCTCTTCCTGAAAGGCATCTTTGATCCGGTATCCGGCGCAGTCGCCAATGCCGCCACTTTCAGCAAGGGCGTGTACATCCCCGAGTTCGCCTTCGTCGCCTTCCAGGCTACTTTCGCCGCGATCACCGTGGCACTGGTGGTCGGTGCGTTCGCAGAGCGCATGAAGTTCTCCGCAGTGATGCTGTTCTCGGCACTGTGGTTCACCTTCGCCTACCTGCCGATCGCGCACATGGTCTGGTTCTGGGCGGGTCCCGATGCCTACACCGACGCTGCCGCTGCTGAAGCTGCAACTGCAACGGCCGGCTGGTTGTTCGCCAAGGGCGCACTGGACTTCGCAGGTGGTACCGTGGTGCACATCAACGCCGCTATCGCGGGTCTGGTCGGTGCTTTCCTGATCGGCAAGCGCGTCGGTTACGGTAAAGAAGCCATGGCTCCGCACAATCTGGTGATGACCATGATCGGTGCATCTCTGCTGTGGGTGGGTTGGTTCGGTTTCAACGCGGGTTCCGCGCTGGAAGCGGGCGGTACCGCTACCCTGGCCTTCGCCAATACCCTGATCGCGACTGCTGCTGCAGTGCTGACATGGATGGGCGCGGAATGGATGTTGAAAGGCAAGCCCAGCCTGTTGGGTGCAGCATCCGGTGCAGTTGCCGGTCTGGTTGCCATCACCCCGGCTTGCGGCTGGGTCGGCATCGGTGGCGGCCTGATCATCGGCGCACTGGCTGGTGTAGTCTGCTTCTGGGGCGTGACCGGTCTGAAGAAACTGCTGGGTGCGGATGATGCGCTGGACGTGTTCGGTATCCACGGCATCGGCGGTATCCTGGGCGCGCTGCTCACCGGTGTGTTCAACACCTGGAGCATGGGCGGCACGGGCATCATCGACTACGTGAACAACACCATCGTCGACACCACCATCAGCGGCCAAGTGTGGATCCAGGCACAGGCTGTACTGACCACTCTGGTGTGGTCCGGTGTGGTCGCCTTTGTCTGCTACAAGATCGTCGACCTGACCATCGGTCTGCGTGTGGCTGAAGATGCGGAACGTGAAGGTCTGGACACCACGTCTCACGGTGAAAAGGCTTACAACCTGTAATCCATCACAGGCAAGTTGGGAAAAGGGCATCTTCGGATGCCCTTTTCATTAGAGATACAAGTTAGGAGAAGAGAATGTCTGGAGAGATGGAGATACTGTTTTCGCTGGCCGGACGGGTGCATGTGTTGTTGCGGCGCGAGATCAACCGCATCATCGACGTCGAATGGATGTGTGCCGATGCCGCGTACGCAAAGGAAGTCATCAAGCTGGCACGCACCGTCGATTCCGACGAACTGCAGAAACTCGCCGACCGGGTGGAGCAGGTGCATCCGAAGTTCCTGCGCACGGAGCATGTCGTAGATCACCTCCACGTTGTGGATGAATCGAAATACATGACGACCTTGCGTTGATCTTTCCGGCTGGTTCGTAATAGCTCAGGGGCGCTTCGGCGCCCCTTTTTCATGCCCCATCCGTGCCCGGCATCACACTCCTTGAGAACCCGCTGCGCGAGAACTCGCGTGACGCCGACATATGATCGGCCAGCGCCGACTGCGTGGACATGCTGAAGCCGCGGAACAAGTCCACGTCGTAGTCGTACATGCGGATAGCGTGGGCCGCCTGACCGAAATCGTGCAGGAACTCATCCCAGTTGGCGTAGCGTTCGGCGGCGTTCTTTTGCATGGCCTTTTCGATGATGGCGATGAGGTTGCGCGGCAGTTCCTTGCGGTACTTCTCGATAGGGGTGATGGGAAAGTTGAGCACAGCGATGCGCGCGTCGAAGGGATTGTCGGCCTCGAAAGTGTTCTTGCCGCACAGCAGGCGGTACATCACCGCGCCGAGCGAGTAGATATCGGCGCGCTGGTCTAGCGCCTCGCCTTCCAGCTGTTCGGGCGACATGTAGGCCAGGCTGCCCGCGATAGTGGAGCCGAGTTCATTGCTCGGCACCGCGCAGCCGAAATCGGTGAGCTTGGCGGTACCGTCGCGCATGAGGATGATGTTGGCCGGCTTCACGTCACGGTGCACAATGCCGAGGCTGGCCGCGTAGCGCAATGCTCCGGCGATCTGTTCGATGACGGAAAGCACGGTCAGCAAGGGCAACAGATTGTCGCTCTGTTCGTGCTTGTCCAGCGAGACGCCCTTGGCATATTCCATCACCAGATAGGGGCCGCTCTTTTCGTTCAGGTCTGCGGCCAGCACATGCACGATGTTCTTGTGCTGCATCAGCTTGCCCAGCTCGACTTCGGTGAGGAACATGTTCTTGTGCACGTCGGACTGGAATACCTTGCGGAACTGCTTGAGCGCGACCAGCGCCAGCGTCTGGTCATGCATGCCCAGATAGACAGTTGAGGTGGCGCCCTCGCCCAGCGGGCGCACGATGGAATAGTTGCCTATGCGTAACGGCGCGGTTGGCGTCATGCAGCTGCTGGATCAATGCAGGGAATATCTCTCATGCATGCATAGAGTGCCGGACCGCGGAATAAGTTTCCGGCAATGAACGGAGCGGGTGTGGCTTCAGACAGCGACTTCGACGCGGTTGCGCCCGGATTCCTTGGCCCGGTACAGCGCGCGATCGGCTGCGCCGAAATACTCTTCCAGCTTGCCTTCGTTTATTACCGGCGCGATCCCGATGGAGATGGTGATCTTGAATACCAGATCGCCGCTGTGTATTTCGTTGGCGGCGACCGTGGTGCGCAGGCGCTCGGCGATGGAGCGTGCTTCCTCGATGCCGGTATCGGGCAGCAGGATGGCAAACTCCTCGCCGCCGTAGCGCACCAGCAGATCATGCGGCCGCAGATGGGCCTGCATGATGTTGGCCAGCGACTTGAGCGCGACATCGCCGACCAGGTGGCCATAGGTGTCGTTCACCAGTTTGAAACGGTCGATGTCGATCACCATGACCGCGCTGTGGACATGGTCGAGCGCGCAGCGGTTGAGCACCCGGGGAAACGCGTCGTTCATCCAGCGCCGGTTGTGCACGCCGGTCAGCGCATCGACCGTGGCCTGGTGTTCGTACTGCGCGCGTTTGTGGTGCGATTTGATGAGCGCGGAATTGTCGTTGCGCATGCGCCCGGCGATAATGGCCAGCAGGTTGCGCGCAACATCGTGCGACTGGTCGACCAGCGACCACACGGTATCGTGTGGCACGGCCAGGACGCGGGTGGGTTTGGAGGCCACGACCAGCGCCGAAGGGTTCTGCCCGTCCACCAGCGAGATCTCGCCGGTACATTCACCCGCCGTGAGCGAGGCATGTTCCAGTGTCTCCTGCCCGATCAGATGGACGCGCAACTCGCCTTCCAGGATCAGGTACAGGTGGCTGTTCGCCACTTCCGGTTGCAGCAGCTTCTCGCCCGGCTCCAGTATGCGCAGGCTGCTGCGCTCCAGCATGTACTCCACATTGGAGAAATCCACTCCCTCGAACAGACTGCTCTGTTCGGTCAGTGCGCGATCATGGGCATCCATGCTTGCCTCCGCTGAAGCTGGTGCAACAAGGTGGTTCCCGCTGTCACATCCGGGATGTCAGCGGGAATACGTGGTCGTCATCTTGGCCAGACCGATGCGGTTGGCGATGATGTTGAAACCGATCAGCGCGGCGCTGGCATCTTCCGGCACATTCAGTTTATCGACCTTGAGCGCGTGCACGGTGAAGATGTAATGGTGCGGCCGGTCGCCCACGGGCGGACAGGCGCCGCTGAAGTTGCGCTCGCCGAAGTCGTTGCGGCCCTGTTTGCTGCCGATCGGCATCTGCGCCTTGAAGCCCGCACCGGCGGGCAATCCGCTCGCGGACAGCGGGATGTCATACGCCACCCAATGCCAGAAGCCGCTACCGGTGGGCGCATCGGGATCGTACACGGTGACGGCGAAACTCTTGGTGCCCGCGGGGACGTTATTCCACACCAGTTCGGGAGAGAGATTGTCGCCGTTGCAGCCAAAACCCTTGTATTCCTGCGGCTTGGGCATGGGCTTGCCGTTCTTCACTTCGGGATCGGGGCTGGACAGGTCGAATGCGAGCACATTGCCCGCAAAGAGGGTTGCAACAGCGATGAGCAACAAACGTTTCATGAAATCTCTCCTGTTTATAACGCGACTTGAAATCTTTATGTGAATCAACGGAACACGATGGTCTTGTTGCCGCACACCAGCACGCGGTCCTCGACATGGTAACGCAGGCCGCGCGACAAAACCGTCTTCTCGATGTCGCGCCCGTAACGTACCAGATCGTCCACCGTATCGCCATGGTCGATACGCACCGTGTCCTGCTCGATGATCGGGCCAGCATCCAGCTCGTCGGTAACATAATGGCAGGTCGCGCCGATGAGTTTGACCCCGCGCAGATAGGCCTGGTGGTAGGGTTTTGCGCCGACAAAGGACGGCAGGAAACTGTGGTGGATATTGATGATGCGGCCGGGAAAACGCTGGCACAAAGAGGGCGGCAGGATCTGCATGAAGCGCGCCAGCACCATGCTGTCTCCGCGATGCTGCTCGAACAGCGCGGCGATCCTGTCGAACGCGGCAGCCTTGTCCTGCATGTCCACGAATATGAAGGGGATGCCGTGCCACTCGACGAAACTGCGCAGGTCTTCGTGGTTGGAGATCACGCAGGGGATATCCACCTGCAGCTCGCCGCTGCGCCAGCGGTGCAGCAGGTCGTCCAGACAGTGGTCCTGCTTGCTCACCAGCACCACCAGGCGTTTCTTGATGGCCGAGTCGGAAAGCTGCCAACTCATCTTGAATTCATCCGCCAGTTTTGAAAAACGGCGGCGGAACTCGTCCGCATCGAACGGCAGGGAATCGGCGCGTATCTCCTGGCGCATGAAGAAATGCTGCGCCACCTGCTCGGTGTGATAGCTCGCCTCGACGATGAAACCGCCATGCTGGGCGATGAAACCGGTGACCGCCGCGATGATGCCGGAGCGGTCGGGGCAGGAGATGGTGAGGGTGTAATGGCGGTTGGTCATGCAGGCATCCGGTTAATGATTGGAACGGATTGTATCGAATATCCCGCCCGACTACGCAAAGGCCGCCGGCAATTGTTGCACCTGGACTTCCCTGCCCCACAATACCGACACGATGCGCGAGGCATGTTCCGCCTCACCGCTGGTGTAGAACGCAACGCTGCCGACCGTTCCGGCCAGGGTGCGCACCGGCAATTCCACATCGACGCGGCGCTTCAGTTCGCGCGCGACCGCCGCGCCGGTATCGATCAGCGCGACGTCATCACCCACCACTTCGCGGATCAGCGGGGCGAGGAAGGGGTAGTGAGTGCAGCCGAGGATGAGAGTGTCGGCGTTATGTTTCAGCAGCGGCTCGGTGTAACGCTCGATGAGCCGTCGCGCCTCGTTGCTGTGCAGGTCGCCGCGCTCGACCACTTCGACCAGCCCCGGGCAACCCTGGGTGACGATCTTGACCTTGCCGCCGTATTTCTCCAGCAATGCGGCGAAGCGCGCGCTTTCCAGTGTACCGACCGTCGCCAGCACGCCGACCACACCACTCCGGGTGGCGGCGACGGCCGGTTTGACGGCGGGCTCCATCGCCACGATGGGCAGTTTGCTGAACTTGATGCGCAGCGAGTGCGCGGCGGCGGCAGTTGCGGTGTTGCAGGCGATGACGACGGCCTCGGCGCCCTGACTGATCAGAAAGCGCGTGAGCGTTTGTGAGCGCACCTCGATATAGGCCGGCGATTTGTCGCCGTAGGGGACATGGCCCGAGTCGGCCACGTAGATCAGGTTTGCATCGGGCAAGGTGGCGCGGATGTGATGCAGTACGGAGAGCCCGCCCACGCCGGAATCGAAAACGCCGATGGTTCTGGAATTGTTTGCCACCTGCCCCCCGTCATTCGCGCTGATGGATCACTCCGCCATCTGGTCGCGCAGGAACTCTTCGTACGTGCCGTGGTAATCATTCACACCCTTGGCCGAGATCTCGATGATGCGAGTGGCCAGCGAACTCACGAACTCGCGGTCGTGGGACACGAAGATCAGTGTGCCCTTGAACAGGTCGAGCGCAGTGTTGAGCGACTCGATGGCTTCCATGTCCATGTGGTTGGTCGGCTCGTCCATCAGCAGCACGTTCGGCTTGGCCAGCATCAGCTTGCCGAACAGCATGCGGCCTTTTTCGCCGCCGGACAGAACCTTTACCATCTTCTTCACGTCGTCGCCCGAGAACAGCAAACGGCCCAGCGTGCCGCGCACCACCTGGTCGTCGTCGTGCGGGCCGCGCCAGTCGGTCATCCATTCCATCATCGACTTCGGCTCGGCGAAATCGGCAGCATGGTCCTGCGCGTAATAGCCCAGCTTGGCTTTTTCCGCCCACTTGATGGTGCCGGTGTCCGGTGTGAGATCGCCCGCAAGGCAACGCAACAGGGTCGTTTTACCGATACCGTTGGGGCCGATGATGGCGACCTTCTCGCCCGCGTCGATGCGGAAGTTCACATTGGAGAACAGCATGCGGTCGTAGCCCTTGGCCATCTTCTCCACTTCCACCGCGACGCGGTGCAGCTTGTCGCGCTCGTCGTATTCGAAGCGGATGAACGGGTATTGGCGGCTGGAAGGCTTGATGTCCTCGATCTTGATCTTGTCGATCTGGCGCGCACGCGATGTCGCCTGCTTGGCCTTGGATGCGTTGGCCGAGAAACGTGCCACGAAGGCTTTCAGCTCGGCGACCTTTTCCTTGGCCTTGGCATTGTCGGCGGACTGTTGCTCGCGCGCTTGCGTGGAAGCCAGCATGTAATCGTTGTAGTTGCCCGGATACACGGTGATCTTGCCGTAATCCAGATCGGCCATGTGCGTGCACACGCTGTTCAAAAAGTGGCGGTCGTGCGAGATGATGACCATGGTGCTGTTGCGCGCGTTGAGGATGTCTTCCAGCCAGCGGATGGTGTTGATGTCCAGGTTGTTGGTCG
>Ga0265297_10012289_pt1 | contig 10307 bp, 7 predicted proteins | sample Munlanlwell13791_FD_192502 | JGI IMG/M metagenome (GOLD analysis project Ga0265297, IMG submission 192502) | Leachate microbial communities from a municipal landfill in Southern Ontario, Canada - Leachate well 137-91 | ecosystem: Engineered > Solid waste > Landfill > Unclassified | place...
CCAAACTATCACCGAGCTTCACCGTCGCCTGGATGCGAACTTTTTCATAACTAACCGCCTTCAACTCAGAGAGCGCCTTACTAATCCTTTCTTTGTCCGCCGTTGGCTTGTCATGGAGAAGCCTCACGAATATTTCATTCATTTTTATCAGTTTACCAGCAACCTCCCCCTCATCCTCTTTCATGCCCTCGGTAAATTCTAGGACAACCTCCGCACATTTACTCAGCCTCTTCACACCGACCTTTTCAAGAAGTCCCCAAAGTTCAGGGGCAGGCTTACAAAGAGCAAGATCTAACTCGCCCCCGAAAAATCCAACATGCCACTCGCTATCCTGAAACAGAAGCTCATCAGGGTATCTCATCTGCGCCATCAAATTAAGTATGGATGGGGACTCCTGCAATCGACACAGATCCATCAACTCAAGTTGCTCCTGATCGTCTGCAACAGCAACACCCCGCAGACACGCCTCATATACAGCACGATCAACCCCAACCACTGGTTTGGCTTGCTCAAAGTGCTCCCCTACTACGTCCAACAAAATGTCAACATAGTCCTTAGCTTCGGGAGCATTCTTTACCCCAATCGCATCAAGGAGCGGCTTGAAGGATTCGAGGGTGTTAGGAATGACGAATGTATAACTTCCAAGCTGCTGAGGAGTCCAATAGAGTTGATTTGGACGAACAAAATCCTTTAGGTTATCAACATAAATGCACCGCGATCCAGAAAGTTGCGCAATAAGGCGGGCATCTTCATGAACCCTTTCACTTAAAATCTGATAGGTTAATATAGGAGGCTGCATACCTTTCCCAACACAGTGCAACAAGTGATCTATAACCAATTTAGTCTCAGGATTAATAGAAACCCCCAACTCCTCAATTAACGCTCGGTCCAATCTAACTGTATTCCTAAAATCGAGTATGTGCGCTTGCGATTTGAAAGCTTCCGCACGGTAAGGGGCGTAAAGCGACCTAGGGGAATACCACTGCTCACCATCCCCTTCTGCCGGAAAACAAACAGCGTCTCGGATATCCTCGACGGCATCCTGGAATGATTTTTTATCTTTCCATTCTTCATATTTATCACACAAGGCATAAAAGGCCTCACCACTGGCATGCTTGGCATCATCAGTTGGCAGATATTCTTGAGCGATGTAAAGCATTCGATCCACCAGATGCCTAGGAATTGGTTTTTCGATGATACCTAGGCTATCTATAAAGGCATGAACCGATGGGAGATTCGGGATACGAGCGCTGTCCAGCCAGAGATTCAGAGCATCGCCAAGAACCCTTACTAATTCTTCCGTTCGCCGATACACATTAAATGGACGAGACCACTTTCCGTCCCGCGTTGGCACAATTGGCAAAGAGCTCAAGAGCTGCTGGATGCTTTTGTCATCAACTAACGACGGATGATTGGCCAATTCTTTAATGAGACCCGGATATGTCTGCTCATCTAACGGCCCGGCATCATTAAAACACTTCGGCAACACAGTCTTCACGAACGTTTCAATGGTCTGAGTTTGCACACCAAGTTTTGAAGAAACAAACCCTCTTATTGATTCTGTCATAACGCCGGTATCAAGAAGATCAGCCTGGCCCGTTGGATCATTAAAATCACCAGGAAGAAGTGCATCTTTTGCGCTGATTAAACCTCGACCTGACAGCCAGATAGGGAGATCGCGGAGAGCGTAATAAACCGCTTTATCGAATTTTCCTCGCTGGTCTAACTTAGCAAGTAGCGTGTACAAATCTTGCAGATCCCTTCTATCCACACCTATTGCATCCCCGATAGGGCCTGATGCACATAGCTCCACGACATGAGACACAACATCGTCAAGGCTAAGCTCTTTAATCAGACGAGCAATCCTTGGAAAATCCAACAGGTGTCGTGAAGCAATGGCAAGCTGCGGAAGGATATCCACCACCTCAACAGCATCAAGAGATGCGGGCGTCAAATACGATTGATTGATTGTTACCAGAAACAGATCTTCGGTTACAACAAACGGGATTCCCAATAATCTTTTTACTGATGCATTAATTAATGAAACATGTGCAACATTTTCCGGCAACAATTCATTCACCACACTCCAAATCGGTTTATAGAAATCTTTCAATTCTTGTTCAGCAATTTTGCCTTCCCCCCCGACCTGCTTGTTCATCTTTTGCGCTAGCAGGTCCACCATACGCTCCAGAGTGAGGATTGGAGATCCCAATTGACCCATGATTGTATGATAGGGACGCAGGTCTTCAACTACGATCCGCCCCCCTATTTCCTGTAGGGCCTTTGCCTGAAAAACGTTCAACGCTTTAGAGGATAAAAAAACGCCACTAGGCCACTGCACGCTCCCATCCTGAGCCAACACAATATGCGATTTAGCGCATGTGACTTTAAACTGTTCCCAAAATTTTGAAAAGCAGGCCGGATGGCCGTGTAATTTTGATAGATCAAAGGCGCCCCTCAATATCTGCCACAACTGGGAATACCCCAGCATCTTCAGAAGCCCCTCTGGATCACGAGCAAGCTCCGCAGCCGCAACCCCTATCAGCATCTCATTCCATTCCTGCTGATGCTGATCACCCTTAAAAATCAATGTCTTCCTATCCGCTTCAGGAAAGAAATCTGCATTGATGTGCAATGGCAACCCGGTGGACTGCTCTGTAGGCAAAAAGGCATACAATCGCCCCTCGGTCAGAGGTTTTGGATCTATGCGTAACCCAATGCTAATTTTAGTGTCACGCCCCATAGTCTCAAGGCGAGGGTGGCGCTTATAAAGCTTTTGAGCATCTATTTTAGCGTCCGCGCGCAGGATGTGCCAATGCTCAACTTCATCGCCCGGATGAAAGCTAACAATTAGGCCTGAGCCTTCGGCACGATCAAGATCACATGTCAAGATAAGTTGGCCATTCCGCCTTACCTCCGCCTTCCGAATATGACGGAGAAATAATAGACTCTTGCGAATAACCGCTTGAAAATCTTCCACGAGTTTTTCAATATGAGCCGAGGTTATGTGGGAAACACCTAGCGCGCGACGCGCCTCAGCATTAGGATCGCTAGCCCATGGCAGGAAAAACAATGTGCCTTTCGCCTGCGCATACGGCTTGACCACCCACTGCCCATCCTCCGGATAAAGAGTCAAACTGATCCCAGATGATCTAATTTCTGGGTGATCAGTAATTTGATATGTTGATACGAACCCAATTCCAAAGCGCCCAATATTATCCCCATGAGAAAGCTTCCCCCCATTAGCAACTTCCGTTATCCTATGATAATCGCATATATAATCTTTGCTCCTCTGGAAACTGCATGGTCGCGTTTTCAAATCACCACAATACGTGAACTCTCCACTATTCCAAACAATAAGGCCTTCATCGGTAATATCAAAAACCAGGTTCTCCGCCTTAGCATCATCTGCATTCTGAATGAGCTCTAGTGCCATGATGTCATAGCCCTGCAGCCCCTCCAGATGAGATCGAATAGTCCCCAACAAACTGGCTGAATAAGACCCTGTTATCCCAGAATAATCTTTCCGTTCAATCATCTTGTCCCACCACATTAATCATTTCAAACCCTAGTCTTTTAAAAGTCCCATATGAGAGTGACAATACTGGACGCATATCTAATACCCAACCCCAGTATAGAATGGCTCACTCTGGTCCTCAACCCGCTTCCAGAAATCCTTTGGCTTCAACACCTTCACAGCTTTGCCCCATGTGTGCAGATGCCAGGCCATTTCCAGGACGCCGCCCGCCGTGAATCGCACAATGAGCGAACCGTCCGGACATTCTTCAGTTTTCTGCGTCGGATGGAACACATATTCCTTCGCGGCGCTAGTAGCCGAGGGCGCGAATTTCCATTCGACCTCGAAAGGCTCCTCCTGGAACACGCCAAAGGACTTCGAGGCAAATTCCTTCAGGTGAAAGTCGGGCCGGCGGGCAAAGCCTTCTTCCAGCGCCTCAACCTTGCCTATACGTCCCAGAACATAGAGCCGCATGCCGGGAGAACCTTCTTTTTCCGCTACCATATAGTGCCGGTTGCCGAAGAGGAACCCATAGGGCATGACGATCGACTTGGATGGCATTTTGTGGCTAGGAGACTTGTAGGTGATCTGCACCTTGCGGCAGGCGATGATGGCAAAACGCAGCACATCGAGCACCTTGGCATTCAGCCGGATGCGCGGCCCGGGACGCATGGCAAAACCTTCCGCTTCCATTTGTGCTTCAAGATCGGGCTCAATCCGCACACGACGCTCCGGCTGCAGCATTCCTTTGAGTTTTTCCTGCAGCCTGCAGAGACGATCGGCGATTTCAGGAAGGCGCTCTCGTTCGCAAAGTCCTGCTGCCGTGGAAAGGCTGCCCAGATCCTCCGCTGAAACACCTGTAAGGCCACGCAGCGCGCCCGAAGGTATCCGCCACCGCTTGCGGCGTCCATCGCTGTCAGCAATCTCCTCAGCCTGGGGGAACACCCGCATGATGGCGTCGCGCGCCCGCTCCGCCGTCCGCCTGCTCACCCCGCCGAGCGCCTGCCGCATTTCCTCAAGCGTCAACCCTTCGGCTGAAGCCTGCATACGGAAGGCCAGTTGAAGGATGTTGTCGGTTTTCTCGTAGCGCATGGCACATTCTCCTTACTATGGAGCATGACACCAAATCGGAGATATGTCCATTATGGACGCATACAGGCAAACCAGAGGATGATGGTTTGCTAAACCGTTATACGGGCTTCAACCTGTATCGGGGGTTCGAATCCTCATCCCACGCCAACAACATGTTAGGTACAGTTATTGGAAGGTTTCAAAATTTGGAACCGCCTCACATGTTCCCAATTTTGTTCCCAACGTATCCCAGATAAATTTCCGTTGTCTTCACCGATGAATGGCCGAGAATTCGGCTCAAGCGGTAGATGTCGCCGCCCGCTTTCAGATAGTCGATTGCGAATTTTTGGCGCAGGTCATGATAGCGGAAACACTTGATTTTTTCCCTATCCATGAGGAAGCCGAATCGGCTTGAGAATTCAGGGATTGATGACATCGTTATGCTAGAAGACGAGGGCGGGGGATCTTGCTGGGGTGTTCCCAACGATGTTCCAAGTTTGGGCTGTCAAGAGGCACAACCTTGGGGTGTTCCATCTTTATATTAGTAGGTTATTTTGTATGACTGCTGACAGGATGGGCGCTAAGCCTGCAGGCCCCATCGATAAATGCCCCGGCAATTAGGCCGAGGTAATGACATAAATTGCTTATTTATTGAACAAGAAATTCAATGATCCGGTCTCCACTTTCTCCTCGAAATTAGGTGAAGATAGGAGAATGATTATTCTTTTGGCTTGCAAGATGTGAAGGGGGGGGATTTGCATAGGAATTGCTAGGGATCTAAATGGGACATCCATTGATACGCCTTCAATGTCAGCTTCAGATGTCGCAATCTCCTCCTCGCCATCCATGGCAGCAACCTTAAAATGATGATTTTCTTTCGTTGCCGGAAAACGAACAAATGTCGTAGCCATGATGGGGGGAGCTACGATTTCGGTTCCGGATTCTTGGGAGATCCCGATATCATTCCCAAAGCCCCCGATGATGGTAATCTTTCCATCATTCTCCTCTCTTAGATATTCAGAGAAGATAGTCATTGCTTGGATCGTCATGTGTAAACCTGTTATCTGGTTGAGTAGCAAGCCTGATAAACTGGCACAGGTGCTTGCTGGGATGCTTTTTTGAGAACGACCCTATTTTGATATGATATAGGTGCCGGTGCATTAATAGGGGCATGGTTTAGGTTGACAGATTGCACACGCAGTTTCTTTCCCATCGCCCACATAAATTCGGCGACTGTTTTTAGTGTGAGATTTTCTTCGTTGTTGAGAACCCTCGAAACAAACGATTTATCCTTTCCTAATTTTTCTGCTAATCGAATCTGCGTCAGTCCTTCGGTTAATTCCTTCTCACGGAATGCATCGCATATCACGTCATGGATGGCACATGACAGAGCTATGTATGCCTTGCGGCCCGGGTGTATGCGATCAAAGATATTTTTGCGGATAGTCATAGATTCTCTCCCAATTTATTCTTCTGTCCGCTGCGAGTGTCCTTGTCATGTATTTTGGCAGATCTAACCCCAATCTATCAGAAACATCCATCGTTTTCCGAAAGAGTTTCTTGTATCCGTCCGCTTTCATGATATCTTTCTTTTCCCCACCGCAAACCGCGATAAAAACTCCCGGACGATAGAAGAAACCGAAGATTCTTAAATCTGGTGTTCGCATATACCAGATATATGATTTGCTATAGAAGGCCCCAATGTGAACTTTCGGTGCTGTGAGGTAATGGTGAATCTTTTTTAAAACTTGATCCATCAATTCTTCCTCACCGCGATCACTAGTTTTGTTCACCAAGTCATTCAACCAATCATCGCAATCACAGGTTAGGAACATGCTCCGGATAGGCACGCAATCTTCATCCATCGGTGTGCATTTGATAAGCTTTTCATCTCCCTCAAGGCGTTCCAATGTTGCCATAAAAATCAACCCCTGTCAATTGGCTTGAAAAGATTATGATTTTTCATAATTCGTGGTTCCGCGTCCGGAGCGTAATCCGTCATTGTGGATGGTCTCTTGCAAGCCTGCATCTTATTTCCCTGATTCGGTAGCTCCTATGAGCTTCTACCCTAGCGTTTCAGTTGCTGTAAATGCTGTTTGTTTCCTCATGGTTCATTGGCATTAATTTATGACATCAATTGGCTTGCCATGCAAGGGGCGCTCGTGTTGATCGCGACACAGTCGCTCGTGGCCATGTTTTCTCCTTTGCGCGTGCAGGTTGTGAAGATGTTCCTAACACTGTTCCCAATTACTGCTTGTTTTTCCGTTTTTTCGTTCGTTCAGTTCGCTTGCTGAAAATGGCGGTTTTATGGGATAAATCGCGCTATATTGCTTGATTTTCTGCGGCGGACGAGTGGGTTTGCTAAACCGTTATATCGAGCCCACCTTATCGAGAGGATCCAGGACATCTGCATGGCCCATGGCCCATATTTTCCAGCTCATGAAAACCTCCCTGGCCTCCTTCAGCTCTCCCCGCTGAAATGCCGCCTCCCTGGCCCGTATATATCCCCTGAGATTTCCGGCCTTGATCCAGTTCTCTGCATCCCGTTCAAGAGCCCGCTGTCTTGCCAACTCCTCCTGGCGCAATTTTTCCTGTCGCTGGCGCTCCGCTTCAGCGCTCGCCCTCCGCCTCTCATCTTCCCTGCGCTCAAGGGTTCGTCTTTTTTCTTCCCACAGATATTCAAATATGACCTTCATCCCTTCATTCAGACGTAGCTCCAGCGGATTGGCTTCTGTTTCCTCGATCTCCTTGTGCACACATCCATAAGGTGAGCCGATCTGCAGATAGAGCCTCCCCGTAGGAACAAGAACCTGCGCCCAGTCCCGATCCGACCAGGAATGGCGTTCCTTCTCTTCGAGCTTCCTTTTCGCCTTCCTGCGCCGCTCGTTGATCCTGACAGCAACCTTTTCCTGCCCCGAAGCGATCTCGATATGGCACGAGCCATCCCTTATCTCGCTGACAGCCATTCCCCGCTTTTCGAGAGCCTTATTCAGCGCATCCACGATGCGAAAACGCCTCTGGTTAAGTTCCCGCTGCTCTGGCGTTTCTTTCAAAGATATCGGCCACATTCCTTTTTGTTCAGTGTGAAAGGGGAATTTCTCCCGCATCCATCTGACAACGATCGGATGTAGCCTGAACAGCCTTTCAGGAACAACAATCCTGTTCTCCTGCAAATCCTCCCGAGCCAGGAGTTGTTTCAACTCTTTCTGCAATTCCGGATAGGGCATCTCGGCGGAAGCCTGCTTTGGGGCTCCCTGGATCCGAATTTCCTGCCCGATGTTCCGTTCCAGCTCCAGCAGCGGCGGACGTTTTATCTTCTGTCCAGCAGCCTTCCTGGCCCAATATCCACGGGGCGGCACAGGAATGCTGTTGCGCTCGCAAAGCTTCGCCAGCCCCCTGTCTGAGAGGCCAAATTGTTTTGAAACCTCCACCATCGGCTTTTGCCAAACCAAGTCGTACAGCTTCTTCCTATCCACCTTTTTGAACACAGCAATCTTCCCTTCTTGATCCAGGCCTTCTTACAAAAGACCCGAACGGCGGTTGTTTACGGGATAAGGGCCTGATACGTGGTCAAATCTGCATCCGAAAAACAGCAGAAGACCACCTGTTCGATTGATGAAAATTTTTGCAGATTTTCCCTGATAACCCTTACTGCAATCTCGGCTGCATCTTCCGCAGGATAACCATAGACTCCTGTGCTGATGCATGGGAAGGCTATGCTGCGAATATCATTTTGCGCTGCTAGTTTAAGGGAATTCAGATAGCAGGAGGCAAGCTGTTCTGCCTCGCCCTTCCCTCCTCCCCGCCATACGGGACCAACAGTATGGATGACAAACTTGGCTGGCAGATTATAGCCCTTCGTGATTTTTGCCTCGCCAACCTTGCAGCCCCCGAGGCTGCGACACTCTTCAAGAAGCCCCCTTCCTGCCGCTCTGTGAATCGCCCCATCCACACCACCTCCGCCCAAGAGGGATGGCTTTGCGGCATTCACGATGGCATCCACCGCCAGAGTGGTTATGTCGGCCTTCAGGACGATCATTTTGAGCAACCCGATTGGCTCCTTCATACTCTTCTACCCATTATCCAAACGTCTTAAAACCTCACCAAAATTCTCTTTCCATACCGAATGCCCATCAATAAGCGCCGTACAATCCTGGTTGAAAATTTTGAGATGTCTGAGGACTATCGGTTCTCGCCCCGCGGGCTCGCTCATGAATACATTGGCCGGTTTATAAAGATTTTTCAGAACCGCATCGTTCCTGGAATAGCAGTTATAAATCCTTCCTCTCACAACTTTTGCTGCCGTCTCCCAACCCAAATTATCTTTTTCTCCTCCTCCAACTGCACCGCCCAACAGATAAACATCATCGATCATGGGATGATCTTTTGTGGAGAGAGCTTCAAGAGCGTAATAGATGGCTCTTGCTCCTAAGGAATGGCCAACCAGGGTAAACTGCCAGTCAGGATTTCTGGAAATCGCATCAGCAAGCATCACTCCAACCATTTGGGCCTTAACCATCGAGATGTGCCATGGATTGGGAAGCAAATCTGAAAGGCTATCAACGATTGATATGCGGCCTATAAGTTTCGGAAATCGCCGGGAAGCTTGGACCGACCACTCCCCAAACCATTTTAGTGCCGATCGTTTTGAGATATTGCCAGCCATAGACCCCAACTTGCGAAGCATGGTGGTTTCCCATTCGACATAATACCAGGTCCTATCCCCAAAATGTTCCTGAAGGGATCGTTCCCACTCGGAAACCTCAAGGTCTCCCCACCCATTGATAACTACGACCGCCTGCTTTTGGCTGTCCGGGCTGTTCTCGAATTTGCAAATTCTGAAATCTTTGATCTGACCAAAATAGGCATTGCTGACAATCGCCCCCTTATAGCCACCCAACGCGGCCCCAACCGCAGTTATAATAACAACCCCTGCGGCCATTGAACCTCCAATTGCAGCCAGCGATGCATTAGTCAGAGCTCCGCCAGACAAGGTCACAATAGCCGTCCCTGTACCAGCTTCTCCAAGAAGGCCCGTTGCCCCAATGGCTGCAGCAAACCCGGGAGCAGCCAAAAATGCAAGTGGAGCAAATATCATCGCTCCCGCTATGACGCTCAAACCAATTCTGGCAATCCGAAGCACATTGATTTTGCGACGCTCAAAAATGAGATTGTAATCTGATATTCCATCAGGCTTCAGGGCCAATTTTTCAAAGGATGCGATTGAACCATCGTGTTCTGCACACAGCTCATCATCCCAGGCGATAGATTGCAGGCGTAGCCCTGACTTTCCATCCAGGAGCGGCTTCATGCTGGCGCGAGCCATGTTCTCACAATGCCGGCATCGACATTTGACCGTCAGACAATTGCAGTTTTCACACTTATAGGTATGCCGCCGGATCCGCCGCTCTTTCTGGAGGATGTGGTTTGTTAATTCTCCACACCACGAGCAGTATGCAGATGTTTTCATCCTGATCGCCCTCAAATTTCCTCAATCCCACATGACCTGAGGAACTCGTAGGTTTCATCGTAAAACCTAGAGGGTCTTGTGTGGTCTTTATTGTCGCCGCGGGGGACAAAAATGATCATCCCTTGTCGCGCCCTGGTCAAAAGCACGCGATAGGCATTGGCCAGATAAATGCGCCTAAAGCTGTTGTTGACGTTATGCCATGTGCTCCCTGTGAAATCGTAGAGCCCCCATTGATCCGGCTCTCGACGA
>Ga0265297_10012290_pt1 | contig 10306 bp, 17 predicted proteins | sample Munlanlwell13791_FD_192502 | JGI IMG/M metagenome (GOLD analysis project Ga0265297, IMG submission 192502) | Leachate microbial communities from a municipal landfill in Southern Ontario, Canada - Leachate well 137-91 | ecosystem: Engineered > Solid waste > Landfill > Unclassified | place...
TAATTACGCCCCCACCAACTCCCAAGCCCACTCGTTTTTTTTATTTTACCTTCGGAATTATTTCTCGTGAACTTGCTCGGATTCGAAATCGGGTTCCCCTCGTTCTTATAGAATTAATGCGTTGAGCTAAAGATTTCGACGCTCTCCATACGCCCCCACCGAGATTCGAACTCGGGTCTCAGCCTTGAAAGGGCCGCATACTTGGCCTCTGTACTATAGGGGCAATTGTTTTGTAAGCATTTCTAATCTAAGATTAGGTGCTCAAAATAGAATGAGCTTGGAGGGTTTTAAACCTTTTCCCAGCAGATTTTTATCTCTTAAAATAACTGATTCTCTGCCGATTAAATAAATAATGTCTTATTTTTTGTCTTCTCCAATGGTATCTTAAACCTTCAATAGTTTTGTGGGAAGTATCTACTATAATTTTTCCAATTTCATACCTTGTTGGATATCTCTTATTCTTTTGTTTGAATTGTTGTACAAGTTTGTTGTGTTTTACTATTGCTTTCTTTTCTGTTTGATAATTTAAACCATAATTATTTTTAAATAGAAATGTTAATGGATAATACTTTTTTTGGAATTTGGGTTTGCAACAAATCTTTTCAAAAACTCTTCTTAAAAATTGAAATAAACCCATTTTTCTTTAATTTAACCGACTACAATTATTTCTTTTCAGGGATAATAATCCATGCAAGAAGATAAACTAAAATTCCTGCACCATAATAGAAAGAAGTAAGTGCCCAAATAAGTCTGATTAGTGTTGGGTCAGTATTTAGGTATTCTCCAATTCCTCCGCAAACTCCTGCAATCATTCTATGGTTTTTGCTTCGATATAATTCTTTTACTTGTTTCTTTGTTCGTCTTGTTATTTTCTTTTTTGCCATTTTATTTATGAGATTCTTTTATTAAATTTATTCCTGTAACTATTGCCCAAATCCATGCACCAAGAATCATTGGAATTCCAATCAGAATTAAAGACAAAGGAATTCCTAGAACAAACAATATTAATTGTAAAATTCCTTGTTTCTTTTTGTTTCCAATAAGTGAACCTAATCCGGGGAGAATTATAATATTTAGAAGTAAACAAACTATTGCTAAATTTTCACTAATTTTTTTCTTCGGTGAAATTGTTTTTGACCTCTTCTTTTTTCCTGCCATCTATTTTGTTTAAGGAGTTTTTGTTTTTAAACCTTTTGAGATTTTGAAATAAAATGAACCCCTCAGGATTTAGCAAGCTGATTTAAAATTTCGTTAAAAATTTACCTTAACCAAGGACAACATTTTTTATGTTAAAATTCTGCTGAGTTTAATCTGGTTGAAATATTGATAATTCAAAGATATCTTCGATATCTTAATATGAACCCACCAGGATTTGAACCTGGGACCTCTGCCTCTCTTAGACGAATCCAAAAGATTCAAAATCCTAACGGACTTTGCTCATATAAGAGCAGCGCTCTAACCAGACTGAGCTACGGGTTCGGTTTTATTGCCCTCGCGAAGTTGGTTTGAAGTTTACTTCTTTAACCAGACTGAGCTACGGGTTCTTGTTTTTCCATAACTCAGTTTTTAGACTGGCAGAAAATAAATTTTCTACCTAAATCAAGATTTCTCTTGACTTAGAGCTACGGTTCTTATATTTAGGATTCTAATAACTTATTTAAAGGTTTTTCTCTATGAATTAATATGAAATCTACGCGAGAGCCTACACTAAAACATTTGATTGATGATCTTAATTCAATTAATAATATGAAAAATAATCGTTTTACGATTCTTGCAATGCAACTTTATGCTGAACATTATGTTAATCAGATTGTTTTGGAATCAATTGGAGAGCCTGCAAAGACTGAAGTGAAGAATCATTTGAGTTTTCCTCAGAAATTAAGAATTCTTGAGAATATGAAAGTTTTGGATAAGAGTACAAAGCGAGTTTTGGAAACACTTAATACAATTCGAGATAGTTTTGTCCACGAACTTATTTTGACTCCAGAGGATATTGCTAAGAAATTGCAAGCAATGAATTTGGGATTTAGTTATCAATGGAAAGTTGACGACAAACAAACTTATTCTGTTGATTTGGAAAAGGTTTTTTTAGAGAAAGTTAAAGACAAATATAATCAGTTAGTTATATCGTCGATTGTTGTTATAGGAATTTTATATAATCAATTAAAAGTTATTCAAAAGCAAAAACTTGACCAGTTTGTGTTTGTTGATTTTGTAAAAAACAAAGATAAGTGGGCCGCGATTTTAAGTGTTAGAGAAATTCATTCTTGAGAAACTAAATTTATTTAAACTAAATTTTGCTAAAAACATTATGGTTTCAAGTATAGATTCTTACAAAAGACAAGAGGTGTTGAAGAGATATTCTGAATCGTCTTTACTTCAAAAACTTGGAGATTTGACAAGATCTTCTCAATCTTTTTTATATAAAAAAGGAGATGAATATGTTGATGCTCTTTGTAATTTAGGTTATCTTGCTCTTTATGAAACTCCTTGTGGAACTATTTCAGGTGCATTGAGAGGAGAAATTCAAAGAGCAGATTCTGCTAGTGTTTGTTTTATTACTAAACAAGGCATAAAAGCTTTGCATCCTGCACGAACAATTGAAGAGATTGACAGAGAAAGTTGTGTGATTTTAAATTCTCTGGCAGGTTTTCCTCCTGTTTCTCCTAAAAAAAGAACTATTCAAGAAATTGATGCAGAAACTGAAAAGATGCTTGAAATGGGATTTTTTCATCGAGCTTTAAGTTATTTAGGAAGGATTTTTCCCTCGAGAAACGAAAAATCAAATTCTGATTCAGGAGATATTTCTAAAAGAGAATATTCCTTTTTGGAAAGATGCAATACTGATGCAAATTATCCTCTTCAACATATTTCTCAGGCAGATGCTCTTGTTGGGAAAGGACTTTTAAGAAAAGTTATTGTAGGAAAGCCAGATACAGGAATGGTTAGAACTTATTCTCTAACTAGTAAGGGAATTGATACTTTAGTTTTTCGTGAAGATGGCTCTGTTCGAGAATTTGATTAGTTTAGTATAGTTAATTTCTTAAACTTGGATTTTATTCTTTTTGTATGTTAATTGGACTTGTTGGAAAACCTTCTGTTGGAAAGTCAACTTTTTTTAAAGCTGCAACTTTAGCAGAGGTTGAAATAGCGTCGTATCCTTTTACTACAATAAAACCCAATCACGGAGCAGGTTACATTAAGGTTGATTGTTTAGATAAAGAGTTTAATACTCAGTGCAATCCAAATAAAGGTTTTTGTGTTAAGCACAAGAGATTTGTTCCAATTGATTTAATGGATGTTGCAGGTTTAGTTGAAGGAGCCAGCGAAGGAAAAGGTTTAGGAAATCAATTCTTGGATGATTTGCGACAGGCAGATGTTTTTATTCACGTCGTTGATTCGTCTGGAACAACAGACCTTGAGGGAAAAATGTGCGAGGAGCACGACCCGTGTTTGGATGTTAAAATGCTTGAGCATGAACTTGATTTGTGGTATTATAATATTTTAATGAAAGTTTGGAGAGTTTTTGCCCGTCAGGTTGAAATGACAAAGTCAAAGTTTTCTGATTCAGTTGCCAAACAATTTTCTGGGCTTAAGGTTGTTGAGGACGATGTTAGAGATGTTTTAATTAAATTAAAATTAAATTCTGAAAAGCCAACTTCTTGGAGTGAAGCTCAAATTATGAATTTTGCATCGACATTAAGAAAAATGTCTAAACCTATGATTATTGCTGCAAATAAATGTGACCAGCCAAATTCTGAAAAGAATATAAAAAATTTGCAAAATACTTTTCCTGATTATATGATTTATCCTTGTTCCGCTGATTCTGAATTGGCTTTAAGACAAGCAGCTAAAGCAAATTTAATTGATTATATTCCTGGAGAAAAAAATTTTGAGATAAAAGTTGAATTAAATGAAAAACAAAAAGAAGCTTTAGAAAAAATTAATAAAAATGTTTTGGAAAAATATGGTGGAACTGGGGTTCAGGAGATTTTGAATTTGGCTGTTTTTGATTTGCTTGGTTATGTTGCAATTTTTCCAGCGTCAGCAAATAAGCTTGGAGATTCAAAAGGAAATATTTTGCCTGATTGTTTTTTACTTCCAAGAGGTTCAACTGCTTTGGACTTTGCTTATTATCTTCATACAGATTTAGGAAAGAATTTTATTAAGGCAATTGATGCAAGAACAAAAATAGCGAAGGGAAAAGATTATGTGATTAAAAATAGAGATGCTTTGGAAATTGTTACGCGATAGTTTCTCCATTAGTTTTAAAAATACAAACATTTTCTTATTCTTATGAATGAAAAAAAGACAAAGGTGGTTGCTACAATTTCAGATTTGAATTGTGGAGTGGATTTTCTTGAGAAGCTTTATTCTGAAGGTATGAATGTTGTTCGGCTTAACACTGCTCATCAAAGTATTGAAGGTTCTCTTAAAGTTATAAAAAATGTTAGAGAAGTTTCAGATAAAATTCCTATTTTAATTGATACAAAAGGTCCTGAAATTCGAACAAATAAAATTGAGACAGAATGGATCTTTAAGAAAGGTGAAGAAATTTTAATTAAAGGAGATAAGGATAAATTGCCTGATGGAAAGATTTTGTATGTTTCTTATGTCAATATTGCAAAAGATGTAGGTGTAGGAAAAACTATTTTAATTGACGACGGAGAAATGGAGTTTGAGGTTATTAAAAAACAAAATGATTCTTTGGTTTGTAAAGTAATGAATGACGGAAAATTAAGAGGAAGAAAAACTGTTAATATTCCTGGAGTTCAGGTTAAACTTGCTTCAATTACAAAAAAAGATATAGAATATATTGAATTTGCTTGTAATCACGATGTAGAATTTATTGCACATTCTTTTGTTCGAAATAAAGAAGATGTTTTAGCTGTGCAAAAAGTTTTAGACAAACATAAAAGTAAAGCAAAAATTATTGCAAAAATTGAGAATCAAGAAGGAGTTGATAACTTGGAGGAGATTTTAGATTATTCTTATGGAGTTATGGTTGCTCGAGGAGATTTGGGTGTTGAGGTTGCTGCTGAAAAGATTCCTAAGATTCAGTTTGATATTGTTAAACGATGTATTGAGAGAAAAAAACCTGTAATTGTTGCAACTCAAATGCTTCATACTATGATTGAGAATCCTAGGCCAACTAGGGCTGAGATTAGTGATGTTGCAAATGCAATTCGTATGGGAAGCGACGCTGTAATGCTTAGTGGAGAGACTGCTTACGGAAAATATCCAATTAATGCTGTTAAGGTTATGTCAAATGTTGCACACGAAGTTGAGAAAGAATTTAGCGGAAAAGTAAAAAATTTACCTCGAACAGCACACGATAAAGATATCCCTGTTTTTTTATCAAGAATGGCTGTTGTTGCTTGTTCTCATTTACCAATTCGAGTAATTGTGACAGATACTTTAAGCGGTAGAACTGCAAGATATCTTTCTTCATTTAGAGGAGATAAATTAATTTTTGCAAATTGTTATGATAAAATTGTTGCAAAGCAATTGGCTTTATCTAGGGGAGTTTATGCAACTTATATTAAGAAAACAAAAGATAGAGATGAATTTGTTCATGCTTCAATTAAGTATCTGTTAAAGAAAAAGAAAATGAATAAATCTGATTTAATCTTGATTCTTGCAGGAAGTTTTGGTCCAAGTAATGGTGCAAGTTTTGTTGAAATAGCCTCAATTGAGGATTTATCTAGGTAGTTTTAAAAACCATTTTCTCTAAGAAATTTTATGAAAGAAAAATTAACTTGTGATAAGTGCAATGCAATGTGTTGTCGTTATGTTACTCTTGAGCTTGATTGTCCAGAGGTTTTAGAAGATTTTGATTTTGTTAAATGGTATGTTGCACACGAAAATGTTTTTGTTTTTGTTGAAGAGGACGGAACTTGGAATATTGAATTTATTACTCCGTGCAAACATTTAGACAAAGAAAATAAATGCGGGATTTATTCTAATCGGCCAAGTATTTGTAAGGATTATTCTCACGATGAATGTCCATTTCATAACGAATACAAAGAAATATACAGATTTGAAAAAATTGAAGATGTCGACGAATATATTGAAAATGTTTTCAAAAAAGGTTTGCATGTTCTTCCAAAAGAAGATAGTGAAGAATAGAAATCTTTATATTTCGATTTCTTTTTAATTTTTTATGAGTAGTTTAGAAAATTCTGTTGCTGAATTAAATGATTTAACAAAAAGATTTCCTCAAGGAATGTTTTTTTCTAGAGAGGTAATACTTAGTCATTTAAATTATCCTTTGTCTGCAAAAGAACAAGAAGATGGTTCTTTTGTGCTTTCTACTCCTTATCATGAAGTTCTTTTTAATCAATACAAAGATAGTTGTTTATATTCTCCTCAGATTGTTGGAATATGAAAATTAAAATTCATCCAAATTCAAGTCAGGAAAAAATAAAAGAGATTTCTAAAGATGAATTAGAGGTTTGGATTAAAGAAAAAGCAATTGATGGAAAGGCAAATGAGTATTTAATTAAATTTTTGAAAAAAGAGCTTGGAAGAAAGTTTTCGATTAAATCTGGTTTTACCTCGAGGATTAAAGTTTTAGAAGAATTATTTTAGTTGTTATATTTTTTTGTAGTGACTAAGATATATAAATATTTATTTGGTGTCTTTTTTATGAAATATGAATATGCTCCTGATTTGCAAGAAAAAGCAGAGGAAATTTCTTTGTTAATGTTTCCTCACGTTAAAATTGATAAGATAAAATGTTTTAGAAGTTTTGGAACAAGTTCGAGACGGACAATTGCTCGGTGTCATGCGCTTGGAAAACTTATGCAAGTTGCAATGAATGTTCCTGCTTTTTATTCTTTAGAATTTATTCACGAAAGATTTGATAAATTAAAACCTAGCGAACAAATAAAAGTTATTATTCACGAGTTAATGCATATTCCAAATACTTTTGGAGGAGGATTTCGGCATCATGATTTTGTTTGCGAAGAAAATGTTGATGCTTGTTATAATAAATATGAGGAATTAAAAAATGGTGTTAAGAAAAATTGGTTTGGGTTTTAAAAATCAGAAAGTATTTTTAGATGTAAAAGTCTGTTCGAATATTTTTAGTATGATGCGAGGTTTAATGTTCCGACGACAAAATTCTGCTCCTGCACTTTTTTTTGATTTTGGAAAAGATGGGAGTCATAGAATACATTCTTATTTTGTTTTCTTTCCTTTTCTTGCAATATGGATTAATTCTTCTGGAAAAATTGTGGATTTTAAAATGGTGAAATCTTTTGAATCTTCTGTTTTACCTAAAGAACCTTTTTCTCGACTAATAGAAATTCCTATGAATAGATTTTATTCAGATATAATTTTACTTCTCGTCGGAAAAATCAAAAGGTTTAAATAGAGTTTTTTCTTTTATGGATTATAATAATTAAAACACCCTCGACTTTGAGCTGTAGGGTGTTCAAAGGGGTGTTTTAATTAAAGCTATTAAAAAGTAAAAAGGAGGTAAAAAAGATGGGAAAAATAATTTTAAAGAAGGTTATTGCTAGAAAGCCTGGACATTTATATTACGTTGATGGGCAAGGAAACGTATGCGAGGCTGTAATGGCTAGAGGTGGCAAGAAAAAGAAAGCTGCTAAGAAACCTGCTAAAAAGAAAGTTGCTAAAAAAAGAAAGTAAATCTTTCATAATCCTCGGATAAATCCTGCGGATATAAAGTTTTAACAAACTTTACATAAAGAAAGTAAATTAAATTTATTTTCTAAAAACATATAGGGTGTTTTTTATTTTTTTATTTTATAATATTTTATTTCTAGAACTTATTTTTATCTTGTTAGATAGATTTATAATCTTGAAACTTTGATAAGTTTCTTGAAATGACAAACTCACTTTGTGGAAGGATTAATTTTGGGGTCAAAGGTTATTCTCTTACTTTGGGTTTAGTTGCTTTAACCAGTTTTTTTGTTGGAATGCATGTTGAAAATTATATTTCTTCTAGATTTTCCGAAGAGAGAGTTGTTTCTAGAGAAGTAGATTCAAATGGAGACGGAAAAAAAGATAAAACTGTCTTCAGAATAGAAGGTAAAGATTATTCTTTGGAGTATAATAAAATAGGAGAGCCTATTCTTATTCCTTATTCTTTGCATTTAAAATAATTTTATATACTAATCTTTTGTTTTATTTTTATGGCAACAATTTTAGGAATTGAATCAACTGCGCATACTTTTGGAGTAGGAATTGTGAAAGATGGAAAGATTCTTTCAAATGTTAAAATTGCTTTTACTACAAACTCTGGAGAAGGCGGAATGATTCCAATTGAGGTTGCAAAGTTTCACGAAGCAAATTGTAATAAAATTTATTCTGATTCTCTAATTGAAGCAAAGATTAGTGAGTGCGAAATCGACGCTGTTGCAGTTAGCCAAGGGCCAGGTTTATCTCCGTGTTTACTTTCTGGAATGCGTTTTGCAAAAAAGATTTGTAAAAAATTAGGGAAACCTCTTGTTCCAGTAAATCATTGTGTTGCTCATTTAGAAGTAGGTAGAATAACTGGAGCAATTGACCCTGTAATGCTTTATGCGAGTGGTGCGAACACGCAAGTGATTGCTTATGAGGCTGGAAAATACAGAGTTTTTGGTGAAACTTTAGATTTAGGAATTGGAAATTTTATTGATACAATTGCTCGTTATCTCGGTTTAGGTTTTCCTGGAGGTCCAAAAATTCAGGAACTTGCAAGTAAGGGAAAAAAATATATTGAGTTGCCCTACAAAGTTAAGGGAATGGATATTACTTTATCTGGAATTCAGACAAAAATGAAACAACTTATTGATTCTAAGAATTATAAAATTGAAGATTTATGTTATTCATTACAGGAAACTGTTTTTGCAATGCTAGTTGAAATTTCTGAGAGAGCAATTGCTCACACAGGAAAAAAAGAATTGCTTTTGGGCGGAGGAGTTGCTTGTAATTCTAGATTGCAAGAGATGTGTAAAATTATGTGCGAAGAGCGAGGCATTAAGTTTTTTTGTCCAGCTCGTCCTTTACTCGTAGACAATGCCGCAATGATTGCGTATTTAGGAGAAATAGAATTTAATTCTGGAATAAAATTTAATTCAGATGAGTTGGATAAAGTTGATATTAATCCTAAAGAACGTACTGATGACGTTTTTGTTGGCTGGAAGAAATAATTCTGTCGATTCTGCGAAGTATAAACACTTCGGAAGAACAAACTGATGATTTGGTTGTGAGCTGGAAATAAGATTGCTGTTCTGCGAAGGTCAAGCCTTCGGAAGAACAAACTGATGATGTTTTTGTTAGTTGGAGATAGGATTACAGTTCTGCGAAGTATGAACACTTCGGAAGAACCTATGAAATCTTAGAAAGCAAAAAGCTTTAGGCAAATCTTTATAAACCTAAAGTTGTGATTAAATATTGTCTGATGAACTCGGTTCAAATGAGGAACTGTTCTTTAGATTAATTAAATAAAAAAAATTGAAAATGGACGCATATCAAATAATCGAAAAAGCGAAGATAACCGGCAAAATTGAAAAAGGAACTAATGAAGTTACTAAAGCAATTGAGCGTGGAACTGCAAAATTTGTTGCTTACGCAACTGATGTAGAACCAAAAGAAATTGTTGCTCACCTGCCTTTACTTTGTAAGGAAAAAAATATTCCTTGTGAAGCAGTTGATAGTAAACAAAAATTAGGGATTGCTGTTGGTTTATCTGTATCAACTTCTTCTGTTGCTGTAATTAACGGCGGAGAAGCAGATAAATACATTACTTCGTTGAAAAAGTAAATTCCTAACCTTAACCTTATTGCAAGGATTTGGTTTACTAATTTAAAATAAAATGGCAAAAACACAAAAAAAACAGGATAATTCACAGCAACAAACTCCAAAGGCAAGTGAAAAGCTTTTGGGTCCAGTAGTTCCAGCTGTTGTTCAAGAATTCTTAGGAAGAACAGGATTTAGAGGAGAAATTACTCAAGTTAAAGTTTTAGTTCAAGAAGGACGAGATCAAGGAAGAACAATGAGACGAAATGTTAGAGGAGCAGTTGCTCTTGGAGATATCTTAATGCTTAGAGAAACAGAAATTGAAGCTAGAAGAATTAAATCAAATGTAACAAAGGGGTCATATAGTTAAAATGAATTTAGATAGAGAAATGTTTTTAGGTTTATTGAGTGATTTTTTTGGTGCAGATGAAAAAAGGAATAGTTTTACTCTCCTTCAGTTAGATGAAAAGGATGCTGTTCGTTATAGTGATTTATCAAAGGATGTTGGAGTTAAGGCAGAAGTTCTTGGTCCTTCTGTAGAATATAATTTATCTTT
>Ga0265297_10012292_pt1 | contig 10305 bp, 10 predicted proteins | sample Munlanlwell13791_FD_192502 | JGI IMG/M metagenome (GOLD analysis project Ga0265297, IMG submission 192502) | Leachate microbial communities from a municipal landfill in Southern Ontario, Canada - Leachate well 137-91 | ecosystem: Engineered > Solid waste > Landfill > Unclassified | place...
TTGTTCAACAAGCATATTATTCCGGTAAAGAAATAATTCCAGTTCATGAAAGCGCACTGGATAAATATGCATGCTTTCAGGGCTGACTTTCGGATTTTTCTCTACATCCAAAGGAGGTTCTTTAAAGAAATTGTAAGAGCCTTCAAATAAAAATCTGAGCCGCGAGAGTATATTGAGGATATTTGGCGTAGATAAAATAAGCACCCCGTTATCCCGCAATGTATAAGAAAGCATACGGACAAACCCCTGCACATTTTCAAGATGCTCGGTTATTTCTAACCCTATAATGATATCAAAAGAAGCCTTTTCAAAAGGAAATTCTTTATCCAGATCTGCTGTGATAAATTTTATCGTATCGTGGTATTTAAATTTCTTGCTATCCAGCTCCAGGCCGGTGCCAACTACATCAAAACCATCGTTTTTCAGCTGATAGGCGAGATCTCCGCTAGAGGTACCAAGCTCTAAAAGCTTTTTATTGCCCTTTTGGTATTCCGCATTAAGCAGTGACCTGACTACTTCATATCGCGAAAGATGATAAATCTTATTTATATTCAACTACTCCTCCTTTTCAACTTGAAAAAATATGGGGTTCCTCTTTCCAGATGTTATAACTTTTGCAAAGGACAAATAATTTTTTCTCGCCCCTGTCCCGCACGAGCGGGACACCTGAGAAACTCCCCTTGTTCTATTTTTGTCTTCCCGCAACAGCGGAACACCTGGCCTCCAAAAGGCCAAGGTGCATAATACCCGGGTAAAGCTGGTCTCTAATACAAGCTAAAAACAAAATTTTTTTAGAGGTTCGTCCGCTGCCGCTATTACTCCCCAAAGACAGCTTTGGACGCGGCATGTTGCGCCTCTCCCGATCAATACTTTAGAGTAAAACCTTTGGGGCGGGGCGTGGTGCGGGCCGCCCGCCCCAACGATTACCCTTTACAATGGCAAAAATTTACAGAATCAAAAGATGAAAATAATTCTATTCTTTAGGTTCTTCTGCACCACTCCCCCCTTGCGGAGGAGCACAGTGAGAAGAATCCTCAGCATCTGATGCTGGCTTTGGTTTATAACCCGCCTCCTTAATTTCACCTTTCTTAGGCTGATATCCCCCTTTTTCTATCTTGGGTGAAATATCTTTTTTATCTCCCATTTTTGTTCTCCTGTTTAGGTACGACTTGAAAAAACTCTACATATCTTATCTCTTCATTCTTGACAATACAACCATCTGTATTTTCAATCTTTGAGACAAATTTTCCTTGTTCTATTTTCCAGACTTCCTCAATGTATATATCACATCCTCCCGTAGAAGCAAAAGAGTTCTTTGAGAAAAATCCCCCTATTCGAGTACCATCTTTCAACGTAAGAAGAACCCACGCAGGCTCTTCACCACTAAAATAGTAATCCCATGCAGTAGCAGTAAGAGTTACGCCTAAGAACGTCTTTTTAATAATTTTGGACACAATATACCCAATTAATATAGGAGCTAGTATTAAAACAATTATAGCTAACAACCACCATAAGCCTTTTCGCTCATAAAAAAGCAAAATCAACCAAAAGAATAGAGCATAATTAATACAACTAAAAGTAAGAGCTTGCAAAACTAAACCACCATCACTTTTTTCTTTCTCTAAAGAAGGCACAAACAAAGATACCACTTTAGAAATAATAAACCCTGGCATAATAAAAAGTATTATGATCAGTAGAGATTGAGTTGTCGTCGGCATTGAATCAACTCCCTTAAGATTATTTTCTTACGAATTCATGGAAACTGGTCTTTTTATCCTTGTCCGTTTCCATTACTTTTATAGCATTCATTGCTTTATTAATAATTCCTATTCCGGATATTACAGGCAGAGAGTCTAATAAAGACTGCCTAGACGATCCCTCTTCAGTCCTTATTTTATATCCAAGGACTCTATTCCGAATAATCCTGCCCTCAAAAAAGATTTTCTTCTTACGAGCATTTTCCTTTGGTTGAGGCGTTGACACTAAATATGGCTGTAACGCTAATCCCAAAAGACCAGTGGTGCTTTCAGAAACTATCTCTTCTCTCTCGGCTCTCAATATATTTCCAGATTCTAAATTTAAATCAAATTCACCGTGCCTTGTGCCCCATTTTCCCTGTAGGCCATCATTGATAATAAAAGGAAGGGAATAGGCTTCGGCGTATTCTAATTTAAATTGCCTAATGTTCTCAATGTTTTCTAGTGCCTTTTTCTCTTTTTCATCTTCGCTTTTAGTCATTGATTCAATTCTCGTTAGCGCCCTGCCTACATTATCTTTTTCATAATTCTCATACCCCATAGCTTTTTTCAATTCCGTATTAGCTTCTTCAATAAAGCCTGCATTTAGAAATTGCTGTGCCAAGTTAGCCATTGAGATAGTAGAATCGTATTTGACAGCTTCTCTGTAAAATTGTACAGCTTTACCAGGCATCTCCAGTCTCTCATATGCAACTGCTAGGTTATTTAGATTCGCTCCGGTTGGGTTGCTCTTGATCAAGATTTTATAATGATGCAGAGATAATGCGTGTTCACTTAACTCACTATATTTGTATGCCAAATCGAATCTCAATGAGTCATCACTCGGATTTAATGATAAGGATTTTTCTGCAAAAACTATAAATAAATCATCATCTTTCAATATTTTAACGGTATCGGATAAATATCTATATATACGAAATCCTTCTTCCTTAGGTAAATCTTCTTTCAATTCATTTAACAATATATCCAATGCTTTTTCTGAGTCCTTATTCTTCGCATAAGCCTCTGATGCATAACCTATCCTAAAAAGTCTATCGAAGTTTGTTTTCTCATATTGCGCAGAGGTTAAGTATTTTTCTGCCGCATCTTTATAATTCCCGTACTTTTCTAACTCAAAAGCTATCCATGATAGTATAGATGGATTATTAGGAGATTTTCTGTCGAGTTCCATTAACCCATCTAGGATATTCTTTTTCAAAACTCGGCTCTCTAAATTTAGAATTTTACCCTGCCATTCTATAGTTTTATTATTATCTCCTTTAACTTTATTAAGGATCTCTTCTTTCAGAGAATTAACCTTATCCTCATCTTTTTGATAAAGAGCCGCGTAAATCTCCCAATAATAATCATCTTCGCTTTTTTCTTCTGTTTTATCCTTCTTTGGCTCTTCGACCTTGGGCTTTTTCTCCGTTTCTGTTTTAGAATCTACCGCAGGTTCTTCTGTCGCTGCCCTAGCTCCAACACCCTTAATCTCTCTCAACAAATTACCTAATGCAGTATTTAAACTTGGGTAACAATCACTTTCATTACCCCTTGTAAAAGGTATATACTCAATATCACTCTGCAAGCCCTGTAATTCTTTAACAACATCTTCAATCAAAAACAAAACCCGCATACATTTTGCGATTGCATACCCACTTTCTTGGATAATCCAATAAGAAACTCCCCATTTACAGTTTGCTTTTAGTGCAATACATTTATCTTTATTAAAGAATTTTGGGAGTAATATCTTATCTCCCTCAATTTCAATGTGTTTTTTAGTAATAATACCAATGAATAAATTCTTTCCCTCCATCTTTTGTTTAACTTTATCAGAGAGAGACTTTATTTGCGTCTCTTGAGCGTCTTCCCATTGAAAATCCATGTTTTTTGTTAAGCTATCGAAATACTCTTTGAATTTATCTGTTGTTGGCTTATCTTCCTTTGAGAAGCTATATCCGACAAAAGCTTTAATCATATTCTTCCTTACAATTTACCTTCCTCTAAATCAACTGGCGGCTCTATACCTAAAAATTCTCTATAAATCCTGTCCTTGTATTCTTTTCCAATTTCGTTCACCGCATTAATGAATGCCTTATATGTACCGGTCCCGCCTATCTTCTCCCAAAATTCATCACCAATCAGTACTACTTCGTCATTTTTCATATTAAACCACCGAGCTGGAAATGCCCAAGCATAATCAGCGCGTTTGCCATAAGGGTTATACGGTAAAGCGTAATACGCTCCGTCAATCTGTATAGGCTCCATGCTATAAAGCTTTAATATTTTCTCCTTACTCACTTTTGTCTGGTCGCTATTCGGCAAGGGAGCCTTTAATTCAAAAACATATTTCTTTTTGTTTCTCTTGTCCTCTGCATAAACATCGCAAATAACTGTCGTAGGGATAAGTTTCTCGTTTTTTCCTTCTAAAATGTATTTCAATTCTTTTTTCCAATCAGGCCTTACCTTTTTCTCGCCTTTTTCTGAGTGTTCAAGATTATTTAAAATCTCCTGAATTCTACGAAGCCTTTCAGCATTAACTTGCCCCTGTATGCTGACTCCTTTATCCCCATAACCCAAGCCCTTATTAGCAGCTACTATCGCCAATTTCTCCCACACACTTCCAAAAGGAGTTACAAATCTTCTTTCAAAATGCGATCCTTTAAAAATCTCATCAGGAACTAAGGCCGCGTATAGAGGTTTTTCTGCTTTATGATCCTCTTTAATAAATGGATCATCAACTAAAACCTTGTGCATAACCCTATCCATCATTTCCTTAATAACGGATTGAATCGCGATTTTCATTTCTTGTCCATTCGTCATATTTTTCTCCATATCAAGATACTCTCATAAAAAGCGGTCTCGCTGCGGCCTGTGCGCCTATTCACATGACGCTCAACTCTACCGATGGATTTAAAACCAACGGATTCGGGATTATAAAGGCTAAACTTATCGCAAACGACTATCGCCATAATCGCATCTTTAGCCATATAATCTCTTGTATGTAAGATAACATCGTTTATTCCTTTAATATAATCTTTCCGCGCTTGTTCTGATTGACCGTTCTTCGCAGGGCCGATTTCTCGCGTATCATTATTTTTTAATCCCAATAATTCATACGCATATTTATGTTGTTCGTGGTAATCAATTAACCCTACATAAGGAGGAGAGGTAAAAACCATATCAATATTTTTTGGTAATTCTACTTGTCGAGAATCAGCATGATAAACTGTTACTGACGCTTTAGTCTTAATATTCGCAAATTCTTTTATACGATCTACAGTATCTAACGTATATCTGTATAAGAATTTATATGCTTCATTAACCGGCTGGCACATTCGACTATGCTTATAGCAAAAATATGGCCCTGTTTGGGGCTTTTTAGGAAAACCCAAATCAAAGTGCGTAACCAATCTTGCGGAACGCGCGGAACGCGACAAAACGATTCTAAGTAAATCTTGATAAGTATAATCCTTTATCAAGCTTAAATAAGCTAAGAGGTCTTCTTGCGTATTCTTGGCAAACCATGCCTTAATATATTCGTTTTCAGTATTTATTAACTTCTTAATTCTTTCGTCGGTTTGAGACTTTATTCTTAATTCGTGTGACCTTTTCAAGATATCACGCAATTCACCTTCAGCTAATTTTAAGTCATATTCTCCAATTTTTACCTTAGAAAGTAAAACGTTAAACTGGGATATATCCGTCCCGATAGAATCAATACCCAGCACATTTGCTTCAACTAGAGTTGTCCCACAACCACAGAAAGGATCATAAACCAAATGGGGCCGATATTTCCTTAAGAAAATCTCCACAAGCTGCGGGATAAATTTACCCAGGTAAGGATGAAGCCGATGAACATGTTTTGTTCTTTCGTTCTCAGGCAAATCGCGTTCGCGCCAATTCAGATTCAAATCAGATAACTTAGTGTTAGAATTAACGCTAGCGAAGTCTTTTAATGGCTCCTCTTTATATTTTCTCGCAACTAATTGAGCAACAGTATTATCATACATGGTTTATTTTTTGCCTCTCCTACTACAATAGACGTTTAACCTTACAAAATCTAACACTATTTTTTCTAATTACACTACTTATAAAACAAAAAACCTTCGCCTGTTTTGGCGAAGGTTTGAATTATTTTAACGTGGCAGTTCCCCCTTCAAACATACCACACTGATTGACTATTATTTTATACATCAATTCTTTCGTTTTGTCAAGCTAATTCATCTTATTCTCAAGCCCCATTATTAACCCTCAAATAGAAGTTAGTAATGAGTTTTAAATTGTTGTAAGTCGTTGTGCTGCAATAATTTAGGGTGGCTAACGGGGATCGAACCCGCAACCTTTAGAGCCACAGTCTAACGCTCTAACCAATTGAGCTATAGCCACCAAAACTACCTTATTCTTTTATTGAGAAATCAACCGCAGCTTCCTGCCTTTATCCCAGCCTTTTATTTCGGCTTCCCTGCTCAACGCTAGCCCCTTAGAAGGTAAATCTTCGCTATAAACAAGTTTAACAGGAATTCTGCATTTTGTAAACTTGCATCCTCGCCCGAGATTATGCTGTTTAACGCGCTTCTCTAAATTATTAGTTATGCCGGTGTATATGCTTTTATCTTTACATTTAATCATATACACAGACCAGGCGCCGGTATTTTCCAATAGGCTTATCGAACCCTTCAGTTGGCGGATTGCCCGAGCGATCCGCCGATAGCGAAAATGCCGTCAATAGTTGCCCGGGTTAAATCCGTAAAGCTCTTCACTCCGTTCTCAAGGATCTTGAATGGCAAGGCTAAGGTATTTTCCGCTTTAAAACCCATAGCGCTCCTGGCCTTTGTAATTTTATCTTCAAGAGCGCCTTTAAAATTACCAAAACCAAACTGCGGGCTGTCCATCTTGGTTTTTACGCTGAAATTAAGCTCCACCTTGCCTTCATCAACATTTTTAAATATATCCAGGACCTGATTGGTAACCTTGGACGCTTTTTCTTCAGCAACTCCGGGCTCAAGCGGTTTACGCACCAGGTCAGTCAGCTCTAAATGGCACTCGGCGGTGATATTATTATTTAATCCGTTAACATCAATGGAAAAATTAAGCTTCGCTTTTTCTATGCGCGCCTTCTCTAAATCTACCCACTGAGAATAATAGGGGTACAGATAAATCGCGTCAATATCCTTAATCTTTAAAGTCGCCTGCATATTTTTCTTGGAGAAATTAAGCCACCCTTCCACATCCAGCTGGCCGTTAGCCTCTCCCTCTCTCCAGGGTATTTTACCCCTTAGTTCAAAATTGGTAACCCCCTTTTTCGGATAAAAGTAAAGGTTGGATACCTTGCAGTTTATATCCTTGAGAACTATTTTAATTCCGTCCGCGCTTATCCCCTGGTCAATATAATTAACTGTGCCGTTATCAATCCTGATGCGTTTAAAGCCAAACGGCAGAAACCTGAATTCTTTAGGTTTGGCGGGCGGCCCGGCGGGCGCCGCCGGCAGGATAAGATCAACGCTTGTTTTTTGTTCGCTTACTACCGCCGGAGGAGCTTGAACGATAGTAATCTCGGGAGAAACAATTCTCAAGTTGTTAAAGGCTAATTTTCCGGTAAGAAGGCCTAGGATGTCCGGCGAAATAGAAATCGAATCTATTTTTGCCAGGCCCTCGCAATCAAGCTTTTTTATTTCTAAATTCAGCATCGGGCTAAGATTAAAATATCCTATAGTGGTTTTTTTATGGGTCAAGTTCTCAATAACCCCGCAGATTATTGACTGGCCGGCCACATTCAAAAATATACACAATGACCCATACATTATCGCCAGGCCTATAATAACCAACCCGATAATCCTTTCCGCCTTATTCATATTTATGTCCTACGTACTGTTTTTGTGCGCCTGGGCCGAATCGAACGGCCAACCTACTGCTTAGAAGGCAGTTGCTCTATCCACTTGAGCTACAGGCGCATTCTATCAAATTGTCAAATATGGTCGGGGGAGAGAGATTTGAACTCTCGGCCTCTTGCTCCCAAAGCAAGCGCTCTAGCCAAACTGAGCCATCCCCCGCGAAATTTTATTATACCAACCCGTCAGCGCTTCTCAATATATTTCTTGATAATTATCCTGGCTCTTTTGAGAGCGTGGTAGCGGTGGCTCATTTTATGTTTTATCTTCTCACCCAGTTGCGCAAAAGTCTTTTTGTATTCAGGGATAACAAACAGCGGATCGTAACCAAATCCGCACCTCCCTTTTAATTCAAATCCAATCAACCCGTTACACCGGCCCTCTGCTACGCCCACTAAACCGTCCTTATCCGCTAAAGCAACAGCGCAAACATAATGCGCTTTTCTCTTGCTTAAAGGCGTATGTTTAAGCAGGCCGAGTAATTTCAAATTATTTTGCGTATCGCTCTTGCTTTTTCCCGCAAAGCGCGCGGAGTAAACTCCGGGGCCGCCATTTAATACGTCCACGCAAAGCCCAGAATCTTCGCCAAGGCACAGCTTTCCGGTAGCCCGCGCGATCTTGGCCGCTTTTTTTACGGCGTTTTCCTTGAAAGTTTTTCCGTTTTCAATTATCTTTGGCAAGGCGCCGCAATCCGCCAAAGTTCTTATTTTCAGCCCAAAACCCCTTAGAATTGTTTTTATCTCTTTGAGTTTCTTTCTATTCTTCGTCGCTACTATTAATTCCATTTTAGATGAGGTCGCCGACTAATTTACGCTGGACGCTGAATAAATCCTCAATCCCTTTTTGGGCGGAAGCAAGCATATTATCCATTTTTTCTTTTGGAAAAGGCTTACGTTCGGCTGTGCCCTGAATCTCAATAAATTCGCCTGAGCCGGTCATAACAATATTCATGTCCACCTCAGCCTTAGAATCCTCTTCATAGCATAAATCCAAAAGCAACTGGCCGTTGACTATCCCCACGCTTGTCGCCGCGACATAATCCTTAATCGGGATATCTTTGATTAACCCCGCTTTTTTCAATTTGGCTAACGCGTCCACAAGCGCGATAAAACTTCCGGTAATCGCCGCGGTGCGCGTTCCTCCGTCTGCCTGTATCACGTCGCAATCAAGCCAGATACAACGCTCACCCATAGATTTCATTTCAGTAACCGTGCGCAGGGACCTGCCTACAAGCCGCTGTATTTCATAGGTGCGGCCAGAATCTTTACCGCGAGGCATACGTTTATCGCAGGAACGCGGAAGCATGCCGTACTCGGCGGTGACCCAGCCGGTACCGCTGCCTTTTAAAAATGGGGGTACGCTTTCTTCAACCGAAGCGGTGCAGATAACTTTAGTATTGCCCAGTTCAATGAGGCATGAACCTTCCGGGTGTTTAAGATAATTCCGGGTAATATTTACTTTTCTTATTTTATCCGCGCCGCGGCCATCAAACCTGACCATAAATGCTCCTTCCTTTAGAATCTATTCCTACAATTAACGGAAAGTCTTTTACTCTTAGTTTCGTAATTCTCTCCGGCCCTAAATCCTGATATCCAACTGTTTTTACGCTTTTGACATATTTTGATATAAGCGCCCCGCATCCGGCAGGAGCGAGAAAATATACGGCCTTATGTTTCTTAATCGCTTCTCTTACTTCTTTCAAACGTCCTCCCTTACCGATCATCCCTTTCAGGCCCTTCTTTAACAAAAACGGCGTAAACGCGTCCATTCGCGAACTTGTCGTCGGGCCGCAGGAGCCGATAATTTTGCCTTTGGGAGTTTTAGCCGGGCCGCAATAATAAATTACCCGGCCATTTATATCAAAAGGAATTTTTTTACCTTTTTTTATCGCCTCAACCATCCTCTTATGCGCCTGGTCCCGGGCGGTATAGATATCGCCGCTTAACCAAACCTCATCTCCTGAGCATAAGGCTGAAATTTCTTTTTCTTCTAACGGAGTGTTTATTCTTTTCATAATGTGGCGCTTGCGCTGCGCAAGGCATGACAACTTATGTTTATAGAGACAGGAAGCCCCGCAATGTGCGTAGGGTAACTTTCAATATTAACCGCAAGACAAGTCGCTCTCCCGCCCAGGCCCATAGGCCCGATGTTGAGTTTATTTATTTGCCCTAACAAATCCCGCTCCAGGGTTTTGAGCCGAGCGTTACGAAAGCTGAGTTTTCTTAACAATGCCTTCTTAGCCAGTAAAGCCGCGTAATCCGCCGAACCCCCTATTCCCACGCCGACTACATAAGGCGGGCAGGCATCGGGCCCGGCAGACTTAACCGCGTTAACTATAAACTTTTTTATCTCTTCTAAGCCGGCGGTAGGATTAAACATTTTAAGTTGTGATTTATTTTCGCAGCCAAATCCTTTGGGCAATACCGTTATTTTTAATTTGTTTCCCCTGGCTATATCCGTATGTAGAATCGCTCCTCTATATGTAGCCTTGCCTCTTTTAAGGGCGTCCCGGATAATTGATTCCCTGAAACTTCCTTTTTTGTACCCCGACTCAACGCCTTTCATAACCGCTTTATTAAAATCACCGATAACCTTTACATCCTGGCCCATTTCAATAAAAACAACGGGCAGGCCCGTATCCTGGCAGATAGCTAATCCCTCTTTTCGCGCTATCCGGG
>Ga0265297_10012293_pt1 | contig 10305 bp, 6 predicted proteins | sample Munlanlwell13791_FD_192502 | JGI IMG/M metagenome (GOLD analysis project Ga0265297, IMG submission 192502) | Leachate microbial communities from a municipal landfill in Southern Ontario, Canada - Leachate well 137-91 | ecosystem: Engineered > Solid waste > Landfill > Unclassified | place...
GCGGCCCATGGACAGCCTGGCCTCCCGGCTGCCGTCGGGTAGCGCCGCCCAGGACACGGCCGCCGATCCCGCGACCGCGCCGAAGGGCCAGTCGAACAGCCATGCCTCGTCCGCGCCTGGGTACAGCCCGCCGGCGTGGACGCACGGCGAGCCTTCGTCGTCCCGGAACGCGACGAACGCTTCCCCGTCCGCTGAGCGGTGCACCATGCGCACGAGGGCAGCGGTGTCCGGGTCGAAGCCCAGCTCCCAGGCGGGTCCGTCCCCGGCGGTTCCGCGCGCGGGACCGCGACGGACCTCGACGACCAGCCTGCCGCCGGATACGCCGGCGACCGAGAACGAGTAGGCTACGACCTCGCCGTCCGTGGGGCCGGCCAGTACGGTCCAGCTGTTGCCGGTGATGAACATGGGGGCTGTCATGGGTACCTCCTCGGGAACGGTCGACTGGCCGTCCGCGCCGGGCGCGTCCGGTTCCTGCGCGGCCGCGGCCGCGACCGCCGCCAGCGCGACGATGGCGGCCATGGCCGCGGCCCTGCTCGCCATCATCCCCACCTCAGGGTCGGCGGGGGCGGCCGCGTCCCCTCGTCGAGCAGGCGCATGAAATCCGACGTCGGCGGGTCCCCCGGCTTCATGGCCAGGCAGGCGGCCAGCGCATCCCTCGCGGTGGGCTCGCCTCCGTAGAAGGCCGACACGGCTTCGGCGAAGGCCCGGTTGAAGGCGTCAGCCGGAAACCCGGGATCGAGCCGCTCCAGGCCGTAGAGGGGGCTCGGGGCGGCCCGGTCCGGCGACCGGTACAGGTCGAGCGCGCGCGCGCCGGGCACGGCCTTCCCAGCGGCCGCGTCCAGGAGCACCGGGAACCCGTGCCGCGCGGCCAGGAAGGCCAGGCAACGGCTGCGGCCCACGGGGTCACCGATGGCCGCGACAGGTCCCGACCGGAACCAGCCCCGCGACTCCATCCACACCGCGCCCAGGGCGACGCCGACGGTCACGGATAATCCGGCCCGCGCCGACGAGCCGGCCAGGTCGTCCAGGACCGAGAGCGCTTCCGGAAGCGCGCGGGCGGCCGGGAGCGGGTATGCCGATTGCATGAAGACCGCGCCGACCGCCACGGGCCGGCCGCCGGCTTCCCGGAGCGCGCGGGCCGCCAGCCCCGCCGCGTCGCGGACGGCCGGAACCAGGTCGGCGGCAGCCTTCTCCCCGGCGCCCGATCCCGACGCTTCGACCCGGACGGACACGATGAACGCCTGGCCGTTCCGCGGCTGCCGTCGTCCCGACCCGAACAGGCCCATGTCCGCCTCCGCTTCGATCTAGAAATCGGGCGGCGCGTCGGCGATGCGCCGCCACCGTCCGCAGGCCTCCGCGAACGCCCGTCGGGCGGCTTCCGAATCCAGCCGGGCCGCGTTCGCGTCGAACAGGGACCGGAACAGCCGTCGCCACCGGGCGGCCTCCCCGCCGGCCATCGTCTCCAGCATCGCGCAGCACAGGAAGGGATGGGCGAAACCCGGCAGGCGCCGCTCGAGCGAGTCCGGGGCCGGGAGGCCGCGTCCCTCGACGGTCACGCCCAGCCAGGCTGCCACGACGGCGGCCTCGGCCGGTACGTCGTCGGGCGGCCGGAGCGCCGGGTTCGTGTAGCCGGGACGGTCCGCCCTCATGGCCGGCGCGGCCCCGTCCAGCGCCCCGGCCGCCCATGGCGCGGCGCGCTCCTTGTCGCCCGCGATGACGTGCAGGATGGCCAGGGCCAGCCAGGCGGGGGCCGTGCCCCCGGCAGCCGCGCCGCCGATGGCCCTCTCACCGAGCTGGATGTACGCCGCCGGATCCGCGTCGCCCGTATACTCGGCGGCGGCCCACGCGGCCCCGATCTCGGCCAGCAGGCCGAGGGCCGGTTCCCGTGAGACGGAGCAGGCCTCGGCGCACTCCCCGAACGGCGCGACGGCCCCGGATGCCCGGCCCAGGAAATACCGGCATTCGCCGACCAGGCGTTTCATCGGCCGGTAGACGTACAGGTTCTTCACGTAGTCGGCTATGGCCAGGGCCCGTTCGGCCAGGGGCAGGGCGCGCGCGAACTCTGCCCGGCCCCGGGCCAGCCCGGCCAGGGTGGCCGTGATGACCGCCTGGTCCTTGTAGCTTCCCGTACGCTCGGCCAGGTCCGAGGTCTCCGACAGCAGGGTCTCGGCCTCGGCGAGCGCACCGGAGCGGACGAGGGCGAAGGCCTTTACGCAGGAGAGGGCTATCTCGCGGCTGCGGTTGGCCAGGCCGCGGTATATGTCCACCGCCTCGTCCAGGCACGCGGCCGCAGATCCCGGATCCGGGCCCCAGGCCCGGCACAGGCCCATCAGGGACTGGAGCTCGGCGATATGCAGGGACGAGCCGGACTCGCGGGCCAAGTCCAGCCCGGTCTCCAGCAGGGCGGCCGCCGCGGGCAGGGCGCCGCGGTAGAAATGGTTCTCGCCGGCGTGCCGGTAGTAGGGCAAGGCGCGGCGTGGCTCGCCGGCCCGGTGCCAGTGCCGCGCCAGTATCTCGGGGCGCTGCCTCGCGTAATCCGGGTAAAGCTCCCTGGTGGCCTCGGCGGCCCGGGCGTGCAGCTCACGGCGGCGCTTGTCGATGAAGGACCGGTAGACGGCGTCGCGGAGGAGTCCGTGGCGGAACGACAGGCTGTCGTCGGGTTCGGCCACGAGTATGTCGTCGCGAACCAGGCCTTCCGCGTCGGGGCGCTCGGTCATGGCCGCCAGGATGTCGGCGCGGAAGCGGTCGCCCAGTATGGAGGCGACGCGGACGGTTTCCCGCTCCGCCGGCGGCAGGGCATCGATGCGGGCCATGATGAAGCCGGCCAGGGCCGACGGAGCGTCGGCGTTGGGAGGGCCGTCCGGCTGGGCGCCCGACGGGGATTCCGGCGCGTACTCCGGAAGTCCCTGCCTGAGCAGCTCCTCCAGGAACAGGGGATTGCCCCCGGCCATGGCCAGGGCCCTACTTACGGCACGGTCGTCGGCCCCGGGCGTGCGCAGGGACGCCAGCGTGCGGCCGTCGGCGTCGTCCAGCGGGCCGAGCCGCACGACGACGGGGGCCAGGCCGGGCGGCACCGCCGGAATTTCCCGCGACAGGAGCAGCCAACACGCGGGCGCGCCCCCGGCGGCCAGACGGTACAGGATGTCGAGCGACGCGTGGTCGCACCACTGCGCGTCGTCGCAGACGAACAGGAGGCGGCCGCCTCCCGCCAGCGATCCTAGCAATCCGGCCAGCACGGGGACCGGGTCCATGGGTTCCGGTCCCGCCTCCGCCGAGCCGTCGAAAAGGCCGGCGTCGCCCGGCGGCGGAGCCTCCATGCTGGCCAGCCGCATGAGGGCGCCGCGGGCCTCGGAGCCGGGCATGGCCTGGCCGAGGAAGGCCCACAGTTTCTCGTTCCGCAGCTTGCGCGTATCGGCCGGTTCGACCCCCGCCAGGCCGTCCAGCAGGTCGGACCAGAGGCGGTACGCGGTGGACGAGTCGAAGGCCTGGCTCCGGGTGCCGACGACGCGGACGGGACCGGTCTCCGCCGCCCGCCGCGCGAACTCGTCCGCCAATCGCGTCTTGCCTATACCCGGTTCCCCCACCAGCGCGACGAACGCCGTCGGTGAGCGGTTCCAGGCCTCCAGCATGCGGGCCATTTCGGACTCCCTGCCGACGAAAGGCAGGAAGGGTTCCGCACGCCGCCCGCGGCCTCCCGGGGCCGTCGGGTCGAGGCCGGTCAGCCGGTACGGCACGGTTGGTTCGGGGAAGCCCTTGAGCTCGACGGGGGGCAGTTCCTCGAACGCGAAGCCCGGACCGGCCAGGGCCCTGGTCGCCGCGTCCACCAGGATGAGGCCGCCGGAAGCCTTCGACGCCAGGCGCGCGGCCCGGTTTACGGCGTTGCCCACCGCCGAGTAGCCGCGGTGGCGCGAACTGCCTATGTCGCCCGCCACGACCAGGCCGGTGCCCATGCCGAAATGCAGGCGCAGGGAGCTGCCGCGCCGCGCGTTGTAGCGCTCCAGCTCGGCGGCCATGTCCAGTGCGGCCAGGCAGGCGCGGCGGGCGTCGTCCTCGTGGGCGACGGGCGCTCCGAAGAGGGCCATCACCTCGTCGCCGATGAACTTGTCTATGGTGCCGCCGTACTTCTCGATATGGGGGACCAGGGCCTCGAACGCGGGATTGATCAGCTCGCGGACCCGCTCCGGGTCCATGCGGGATACCAGGCTCGTGTAACCTTCGAAGTCGGCGAACAGGACCGTGACCACCCGTCGCTCGCCCTCGGAATCCGGGCGGGCCGCCAGCGCGGACAAGCGTTCGCGGAGCGGCGCTATGGCCGCGTTGACCACCGCGTCGCCGAGGGCCGCCCGCTTCTCCTCGAGCGCGGCGATGGCCTGCGCGAGCCCAGCCGTCTCGGCGGAGGCGGATCGGTTCGTGTCGTTCATGGATCAAGTATGGCGCATGACGGGGAGGGTAGCAATCTACGACGCGACTACCGTCGACGCGACTACCGTCGACGCGACTACCGTCGACGCGACTACCGTCGCGAGGATGCCGCCGGCCATGATAAAAGCGGCCGGCGGCGGGCGGGGTCCTATTTCGGCTTGGTCACCTTGGCGGCGGGCTTCTTGGCCGGCGCGGGTTTCTTGGCGACGGGCTTTTTAGCGGCCGGCTTCTTGGCGGCAGGCTTCTCGACTTTCTTCTCGGCGACGGGTTTCTTCTCGGCGACGGGTTTCTTGGCGGCCGGTTTCTCGGCCTTCTTCTCGGTCTTCTTTTCGGCGACCTTGGCCTTGGCGGCTTCGGACTTGCCGGGGGAGGCCGGAGCCTTGTTGGCCGGCGCTTTCTTGGCCGGCGCCGCGGTCTCCTTCGTTTCCTTTTTCACCATACACCCCTCCTCGAACGTATACGCCAACGGACGTACGGACCGCCTACGGATCCTTCGCCCGATGCAGCCATCGATAACGGAGCGCGATACGGAAAGGCTAGACCCGGCCGGCTGTTCCGTCAAGTGCCGTCGCCGGTATCCCGCGAGGACCCCGGGCTAACCGTTATATATCGATCTCGTACTGCTTGAATAGGTTGAGTATCTCCTTCTGCGGGCCGACCAGGTCCAGTTCGCCGCCTTCGGCCTTCAGCTCCATGAAGAGGTTGAGGAGGAACACGATGCATTCCTTGTCCAGGCGCTTGAGCCGCGACAGGTCGATGGATATGGCCGCGACGCCCAGCTTGCGCTTGAGCTTGATGACCTCGTCCAGGTAGGCCAGGTTGCCCGCGACCAGGTGGCCCTGGAGCACGATGCCGCCGGTCTTGTGGGCGTCTACGAAGATGCCCAGGGGGCAGCGCCAGTTGGCGGTGACGTTGTCCGGCTCGCGGTTCTTCACGATGATGTCTATCATCGAGTTGGTCTGGCGCAGCCGGTCGACCAGGCCCTGGATGATGGCCATGAACCACGCGGGCACGTTGTAGATGTTGCGGTGGAAGTCCCTGGTCGCTATCTCGTAGACGACGCAGGGCTTGGCCGCCTTGACCGTGGCCGACCGGAGGCCCTCCTTGATGAGGGACATCTCCCCGATGACGTCGCCCGCCTGGGCCTGCGACAGGAGCACGCTTTTGCCGTCCACCTCGCGGTAGACGTTGAGCGTGCCGGACTTGACCACGTACATGGACCCGCCCACGTCGCCCTGGGTTATGAGGACCTCGCCCTGCTCCAGGCGCTTGACCGGGGTGTCGTGGCCGCTGACCGCTTCCTGCATGCCGCGGATGGCCAGTATCTTGTTCCGTATCAGCTGGACGTTCTGGATGCGCAGGCGCCCGTCGCGGGCGTCCGGGCCGGCCATGAGCCCGTGCATGTAGTCCAGGGCCTCGTTGTCGATGTCGATGACGTCGGAGAAGTCCATGGTTATGGGACCCCGCGCCTTGAGCTTGTGCTCGCGCAGCCTGGTCTTGATCTCGTCGACGTCGGCGGCCAGGAATCGCCCCTTCAGGTAGAGGCGGTCGGGATCGCGGCCCTCGTCCACGGCCACGGAGAACCTGTCCTCCTGGTCGGTCAGCTCGATTCCGACGCTCTCGCCGCCGGGATGGGCCCCGCCCCATGACCGGTAGTTGCCCAGCAGCATCGTCGTCTTGCGCAGGCGTTGCACGAGGACCTTGGCCAGGTTGAAGGCCCAGTCGGTGATGCCCAGGGCGTTGTTGGCCAGCATGTCCACGCCGATGACGCTGGCTATCACCGGCTCCATTGCGATGACGGTGGCCGTGCGCGGTATGCCCGATATGAAGGACATCTCGCCCACGAAGGCGCCGGGACCCAGCTCCACCACGGGGACCACGGTGCCGTTCTTGGTTATCTGCACCCGCACGCGGCCCGCGCGTACGATGTACATCTCGCGGCTGGTGTCGCCCTGGGCGAAGAGGACCTGGTTGGCGGCGAATCGGACGAGCACCGTCTTTTCCATGGGAACGCTCCGTGGATGGACGGCCTTCGCCGTCGACGTGCCGCCGTAACGGCGGTTACCGTAATGGTAGGCCATTCGCGCCGCGCGTCAAGCTGCGGCGCGTCGCCGCAGATCAAGGCGCGGCGCGGCTTTTTTGCGCGCGCGCCCAGGATGCGCTATGATTGGAGCGCGGGGGAGCCATGCTGGAACGGTTCGCGATACGGGGCGGCGCCATCATCGAGGCGACGGACGAAGCGAGCATATTCATATACTCCGCGCCCGACGAGGCGGAACGCCAGGTCCTGCTGTCGGAATACCGGCTCGATGCGCACGACATGGGATCGTCGCTGGATCCCGACGAGCTCGGGCGCCTGGAGACCGATGGCGGACTGGTCCACTGCATCGTCAAGATACCGAGGAATTTCACCGCCGAGGACAAGCTCCTGTTCACGGTCACGTCCATGGGCATGTTCCTCTACCGCAACCGCCTGATCGTCGTCACGACAGACGCCGTCGAGCTCTTCGGGGACCGCCAGATCCATAAGGTGGCCAACCTGCGGGATGCCGTCCTCAAGATACTCTACGGCCTGGTGAACCATTTCCACGACCACCTCAAGGTCATCAACATGCTGTCCGACTCGCTGGAGAAGCGCCTGCACGCCTCCAGCGGCAACCGTTACCTCCTGGACATGTTCACCTTGGAGAAGAGCCTGGTCTACTTCATCAACGGCATAGCGTCCAACCAGATGGTCTTCGAGAAGATGCGGCTGTCGGCCGCGCGCATGAGGCTGACCGCGGCCCAGCGCGACATCCTCGAGGACATCATGATAGAGAACCAGCAGTGCGGCCGCCAGGCCGACATATACTCGGACATCCTGACCGGCCTCATGGACGCCCGGGGCTCCATCGTGAGCAACAACCTGAGCATGACGATGAAGCGGCTGACCATGATATCCGTCATCTTCATGCCGCTGACGGTGCTGACGGGCATAGGCGGCATGTCCGAGTTCACCATGATGCTGGGCGACGTGCCCTGGCACGTCGGCTACGCCCTGTTCATGGTCGGCCTCGTGGTCATCGGCTTCGCCACCAACTTCATCCTGCAGAAGATAAAGCTCCAGCGCGACGAGGCCGACATCCATCGGCACCGGGAACGCATGCCCCGTATCCCGGGCATGCGCGAGCGGAAGCGGAAACGTTGAGCCGCTCGCCTCCGGGTTCCCGGCGACGGTTCAGGGCGCTGACACCGGCACGAACGGCACCGGCAAGTGCAGGAACGAGAACAGTGCGCCGGCGAACATGTAATTGACCGTGACCGTGTCGATCCACGCGTACCCGTCGGGCAGGTCCACGCCGTCCAGGTCGGCCTGCGACGCAGGCAGGTACCAGGCCGCGCGGGCCGTGTCCGTCCCCTGGGGCACTAGCGTATCCGCCGTCGTGGACAGGGGGAAGAAATACCGCTCCGTGTGCCGGTCCCCCTCGACGCCGCTGCCGCCCATGATGGCCGCCGAAAAGTCCACGCGGTCGTAGCCAGGTATCACGAGTTCCCCCGGGTTGGGGTAGCCGTCGGGCAGGGCCTCGGCCGAGTCTATCTCGAACTCCAGCATGCGCCTGAGCTCGGCCGCGGTCAGCTGGCGGTACGAGCCGGCGTCCCACAGGTACCAGGCCACCGCGATGCCGACCAGCTTGTCGCGCCCGCCATCATCCTCGGTGACCAGGGTCGGCACGGGCACGTAGACGGTCACCGGGTCGTCGGTCGCGCGCACGCCGGGCTCGGCGTCCACGAAGGGGTCGAGGAGACTGTAGTCCCAGTATCCCCAGGTGACCCATTGGCCCGACGCCGTCTCGACGCGCTGGAGTTCGAACCAGCCGGGCGGCGGCGCGCTGACCATGGTCATCCGGTTCTCGAAGCTCCAGGTCTGGGCCGCCGGCGCCGGCTGGGGCTCGAGGATGGCGTAGTCGTCCATGTAGTCGCCTGCGGCTAGGGTCGTCTCGGTGACGCCATCCGCCTCCAGTACGACCAGGTCGCCGGGCACGAGCATCCGCACGGGACCGGTCGTGACCTCGGAGAAACGGGTCCATCCGTGTTGGACGTTGGCCTTGATGCCGCCGAAACGGTAGTCGCCCGGCCCCCGGCCCGCCGCCGAATCCATGCCGAAGAAACCGGCGGCCCCGTCCGCGGCCCAGACGTAGGACAATATCGCGTTGAAGCGGTGGTTGATGAAGACGTTTTTCAGGTGCTTGTAGACATTGTCCGTCCGCGCCACCTGGCGGAGGGTCGACAGCGGAAGGCCGAGCCCGGCCATCTGGGCTTCGAGGGTCGACGCGGACAGGCCTTCGCTGCCGTCCCCGGAACGCGACACGGCGCCCAGGTCCAGGTCCACCGTTGCCGGTGTCGACTCCACCGGCAGCCTGATGAGGGAGGCCCCGGCGCCGATGACCGGGTCCGATATGCCCACGTAGGAGAGGAGCACGTCCCGCCGGGCGGCGGTCAGGGCGGGGTAGACGGCCGGGTCCTCGTCGATGGACGGGTCGGCGTAGTTGCGCTCGTCGGCGAAGACCAGGAGCCAGTCGCCCCCGTACTCTTCGCCCCCCTGGAAGCTCAGGTCCTTGAGGGCGTCCAGGTCCACCTGGAAATCCACGACGCCGTCGAGCCGGCGCTCCACCGGGAAGGAACGCCAGTACCGCACGATGCCGGCGTCCAGCCCCGCTCCGGTGAATTCGAAGAAGGTGTTGTTGACCCAGGTTCCGCCGGATCCCCCGCGCAGGGGCACGGCCCAGACATGGGTGACCCGGGTGTCCGTCGGCGCGGCCGGTTCGTCGGGGAGGGCGTAGCCCTGCCCGAGGAGGCCCTGGATCAGGGCCGCGAAGCCCTGTCCGATATGCTCGACGTTGGTCAGGAACACCGCCAGGTAGCAGCCCGACAGAATAACCGCGACGATCGTCGCGACGGTGGCCAGTCTCATCCGCGCTTTCACAGCCATACCCTCGCGATCGCCAGGACCAGGACGGCGTCCCGCGCGGGCAGGCGGGCCAACATCGCGGTCTCGTTCCACGAGAAGCCCGTCTCCAGGGTGACGCCCAGGGTGCCGAGCCGCAGCCCGTCGACGTATAGCGAGGCCGAGCCGCCCCAGACCGTCTCGCCGAACGCGACGGCGTCGGCGCTGGCGGCCGCGCGGAGACCCAGGATGGTTCCCGAGCCCAGCGGCACGGACAGGTCGATTCCCGCGCGGGCCCGGCCGAACGAGAAGGCCATGGCCCCGGAGTCCCATACCCCGGCCGAAGCCAGGAGGCTGGCCGACAGGACCCCCGGCGCGACCGGTCCGGACCAGGTGAAGCCCGCGTTTCCGCGGTCCAGGACCGGGTCGTACGCGGCGGTCGCCTTGAACAGTCCCAGCTTCCGGTCCAGGGGCAGGCGCCAGCCCGCTTCGACGCGCCGCCCGGCTAGGCTCCCGAGGTCCACCGAGCCGCCCAGGCTGAAGCCGAACAGCTCCACGGACGCCAAAGCCTGGATGGTCTTTTCGGTCGTGGTCCAGGCCCCGCCGACGAGGGCGCCGCCGAACAGCTCGGTCCCGTCATGGTCGTCGATGAAGACGGGGGTTTCCTTCATGACGCCACCGGCCCGCAGTTCGAGCCAGTCGAAGGGGGACCAGTCGGCCACGATGGAATAGTCGTAGAAGGCCCAGCCGGTCACGTCGCCGTAGCGCCCCTCCCGGTACGATTCGTCGAGCACAAGGTTGAGGCCCGCGACGACGGCCTCCAGCCCGAAGGCCCCGAGCCTGAGGTGCAGGGCCGCGGATCCCTCCACAGGCGACACGATCCAGTGGCCGTCAGGGGTAGGCGCTGCGAACGCCCCGAAGGGGGCAGCCACGAAATCGTGGCCCACGGCGGCCCTGGC
>Ga0265297_10012294_pt1 | contig 10303 bp, 7 predicted proteins | sample Munlanlwell13791_FD_192502 | JGI IMG/M metagenome (GOLD analysis project Ga0265297, IMG submission 192502) | Leachate microbial communities from a municipal landfill in Southern Ontario, Canada - Leachate well 137-91 | ecosystem: Engineered > Solid waste > Landfill > Unclassified | place...
GCTGTATACTATATCAAAAGACCCGTCTTCAAAGGGCATCTCTTCGGCAAGGCATACCTCAAAAACGCTGCGGGTATTGACCCCTTTGGCCCTGGCGAGCTTTTCGGCGGCCTTGATCCCGGCTTCACAAAAGTCCAGGCCGTTGATCTGACAGCCGTATTTTCCGGCAAAGTAGCTGGATATGCCGCCGATACCGCAGCAGACATCCAGGACCCTGTCATTCTTCGCTATTCCCGCCTTATTTGCCAAGAGGTCTATGTTCTCTTTCGAGGCAATGCAATTCTGCTGTAAATTCCCTTCTTCGCCGAACACTCCATTCCTTATCAAATCTTGTATTTGGCGCGCCTGAGAAGAATATATGCCGTTGAATATCTGTTTCCTGCGCTCCCTCTCTTCCAGAATGGGGTTTTCCATCTTTATTCTCCCTTTCCTTTTTTTATGAAAGACATATGTTCTTTATATATCTTTTCTATCAGGCGGTTGTACCAAAAAAGCCTCCAGATTTGGAGCTTACGGATAAGTTTGTAACGGACGGCTGAGAAAAAAAACGAGGTTATCCTCGATAAATGATACCGCTTAAGGTACTTATTTGACAGATTACGCCTGAAAACAGAAGGGGCGAAATACCATTTAAAAAACAAACGGTTCCTAAGCCTGTTTATTTGTTTTATGCTCAAATGTTTAGTAGGCATTATCGTATTTTTCCAGTCATAGTCCCGGTAATCCCTTACTTTTATCAGGCTTTCCATCCGGGAATGTAATTGAGTCCCCGGCCAGGGGGTTAAAGGCGAAATATGGATCGCTCCGAAACCGTACTCTTTTGTCTTTTCCACAATCCTAAGCAGGGATCCCCTGCTGTCTTCATAGTTCCCCACGATGAAGAACAAGACAGAGAACGGTATACCCGCCTCTTTCAGGATCGAGGCCAGCTCCTTTACCCGCTCCACCCTGTAATTTTTCGAAAGCCCGTCGATAACGTCCTGGTCGTAACTCTCCACACCGATCTGCAGCGCCGTCAAGCCGACGCTGCGCAGGTCTTTAAGCAAATCCTTATCGCGCAGCAGCGAATCCACTCTCGCGCTCAACCTGAATTCTATCTCAAGGCCCTCTGCCCTCATCTGGTTTATGAATTCCTTGTTCCTGTCGCGGTCATAAAGGAAATTATCGTCGGCGAACAGGAAGGTCTTTTTTTTGTACTCTCTGCTTAAGACCGCCAGCTCCTCCACTATCTTTTTAGCGCTCCTGCCCCGCCAGCAATGACGCCACACCACATTTGTGGAACAAAATACGCAAGGGGCGGCGCAGCCCCTGCTGAAGGTACAGGCCAGGCTTTGACCGAGGACATACGGAAAATAAAAAATTCCGTATTTATCCATCGGCAGCATGGAATAATCAGGCATTGGCAATTCATCCAGGTCATTTATGAACGGACGGTCTCGCGTTTTTATATATTCACCGTTAAAAAGATAAGCCAAGCCCTTTACGGACCGCATATCTTCTTTTGAGCCGCCTCTTTCCAGCGTTTTTACCAACTCCAGGAACGTCTCTTCCCCTTCTCCGATAACCAGGTAATCGATCGCCTTTCCCAGCCTTAACGTCTCTTCCGGAACCAGGGTGGCGTGCGCGCCGCCCAGCACCGTAACGGTGGAAGGGCTTATTTGTTTTATGAGCCTGGCGAGAAGGATCCGGCCGTAAATGTCGGGGGTGTAACTGCTCGCCCCGACTATATCCGGGCTTTCTTCCTTGATGATCTCTTTCAGATTCTTCCAGCCTATCCCTTCGGCGTAAGTATCCAGTATCTTAACGCTATAACCCTTATTCTTTAAATATGTTCCTACGGCCAGGGTCCCGGGGTTGGGTATGTAAAGCCTGCTGAACCTGTTCCAGGAGTCTATCGGCAGCTCAATAAATAATATTTTCATCATCGTTATTGCAGGTAGCCCATCGCTTTTAATTCTTTTTTGTTTTCTTCGTCCAAAGATATTCTCGTCGCTTTCATATCCGAGCGGACCGGGTAATGCCTAAGCCAATTTTTTAAGTTCCCCCTTAACTCTCCTCTTATCTGTATTATAGAAGGGGAATCATCTTTTATCCTGTCTGTATTTTCATCGGGGAGAAAATACAATTCTTCTTTGCCGTTTTGATTCAGAATATATTTATTATTTTTTTTAACATCCCGGATGCTGGCTATCCCCGGGAAATAAGAATATATGAATCTCCTTCCATTATCATCTTTTCCTTTTAGCATATTCACTAATTCTTCGCCGTCGAATCTATTCTTATTCAATAAATACCGGAAGGGGCTTGCCATGTTTAATATTGTCGGGACAATATCTGCCGTTGAGACTGAAGCGGAGATCTTTTCCCCGCCCTTAAAATACCGGCTATCTTTGATTATCAACGGGACACGCAGTACCTCATCGTATATATTTTCTCCGTGATGAAAATATACGTTATGTTCGCCCAGGGCCTCTCCATGGTCAGAGCTAAGGACCACTACAGTGTTGCCGTCTTTCATTTTTTTAAGTAATTCCCCTATGTAAAAATCCGCATAGCGTATCTCTGAATCGTAGCAGGCAATATAGTAGTTGAGATCATATCTATCTTCATGGAACGCTTTCTTAGGGATATAACCTTCGCTTAAAAACGGATGCGCTCCGGGATCCCGGTTCAGTTCCAAAGTCCTGTCATTTTCCCTGTATAATGCATCGTCTTTAAACATATCGGAATATCGCTCGTGATTTATATAAGGGACGTGTGGGTCGACATAATGCACCCATAAAAATAGCGGCTTGTCAGAATGATAATCATTTAAGAATTCTAATGTTTCTCCGGTTACCTTCTGCGCGTCTGAAGTTCGCGACAGCGAGCCGAACATTTTATAACTGTCGAAGCCCCGCTCAAACCCTTTGTTAACTTTTAAAGTGGGGTTGGTTATAAAAGCCGCTGCGTAATAGCCCGCCCTTTTAAGATATTCCGCCAAAGTAGTGAAATCTTTATCTAGAACATTATTGAAAAACATATTTCCTTCGGCGATCTTTAGATATCTTCCCGTGAGGAAACTTACGAAAGAATGAGTGGCGACTCCTGGGCTTGTAATAAAACAATTGAGGAAAACAGTACCTTCTTTTGCCAATCTATCGATATTCGGGGAAGTATCTCTCTTGTATCCATAGCAGCCTAAATGGTCGGCTCTCAATGCTTCTACAGTAATAAGAAGGATGTTCGGATGTGAAAGTCTATGCATTCGTGCTAAGTGAACCAAAACTGTCAGCGTTAACATAGATAAAACCACGGTTATTACTTTGTAGGTATTATTTATTCTCATAACCGGTTTACGGTCTGCCCATGGGTTCTGGTTTAGTCATTTTATCGCAGGTAACCAAGAGCCCTTAGCTTTTCTTTGTCTCTTTCATTAAAAATTATCTCTTTGGCATTTATATCCGCATATACAGGGTAATCTTTAAGCCATCTCTTCATGCTTCTGCGCAATTCCTTTTTTGCGTGGATCGCTTCCGGAGATTTATCATCTATGTGGTTAGTGTACTCATCCGGCAGAAGATACATTTCTTCTTTTCCATCTTCATTCAAAATGTATTTAATATTTTTATTGATATCCCGGATGCTTTTTGCCGAAGGGGAATAGGAATAAATGTAATCTCTTTTTATGTCTTTCTGGCCGGTTGCTGCCCCTTCCAAATCTCTTCCGTCAAACTTGTTCTTATTGAAAAAATACCAGGCGGGATTTATCCTGCTTAAAATCGTAGGTACGATATCTACGGAAGAAATTGCCGTAGAGATCCTCGCTCCGCCCTTAAAATATCCGTTGTCCTTAATGATCAGGGGGACGCGCAGGACCTCATCGTAGATATTTTCACCGTGATGAAAATATACGTTATGTTCTCCCAAAGATTCTCCGTGGTCGGCAGTAAGCAAAATCATGGTATTATCGTCTTTTATCTCCTTAAGTAATTCTCCGATATAAAAATCCGCGTAGCGGATCGCCGCGTCATAAGAGGCTATATAATAATTGAGATTATAGCGGCCTTCGCTAAAAGCTGCTTGAGGGATATAACCCCGGCTTTTAAAAGGCTTGTAAACAACGTTTCCATTCAAGTCCAATATTTTGTCGTTCTTTCTATATAAATTATCATTTCTAAAAATTTTAAAATATTCTTCGTCAGAAGAATATGGAACATGCGATTCCATGCAGTGTATCCAAATGAAAAAAGGTTTCCTTCTTTTATAAGAGCCTAAAAATTCCGATAGATTCTTATTTATTTCTTTTATATTCCCGTTTTCCAAGTAATAATAGTAATCAAAACCCTGCCCAAAGCCTTTTCTAATTTTTAATAAGGGGCTGGTTACAAAAGCCGCCGTGAAATAACCCATATCTTTGCAATATTCTGCCAAAGTAGTAAATTTCTTATCCAAGATATTGGCAAGAAGAAGGTACCCCCCTCTTAACCCTAAATACCTGCCTGTAAATAATCCGACGAAAGAACTGGGTGTTTCCGAGCCTGTAGAAAAACAATTAAGAAAAACTGTGGCTTCTTTAGCAAATTTATCTATATTAGGCGAGGTATTCCTTGGATAGCCGTAACAGCCCAAATGGTCGGCCCTTAAGGCATCCATGGTAATCAATATAATATTCGGCCGTTTTGAGGGAATATTAAAGAAAAGGAATAAGCCCGCCAGAACAAAAAAAATTAAAAATCCTGTAGCTATCTTTGATTTTCTATTCGCCATTATTCAGCGGATCCCCTTAATAAAAAAGCACCTTGGGGTAAAGGCGCTCATGTTGAACGGTTTTAATAATCGGTGAAATTTTATCAATAGCTGGTTTATGGGGTTTGAGGCGCCAAATTGGCGCCTCAAAGATTAGGCCTCGGCGGCTTTATACAGAATTTCAGGCGTCTTTATTTATTGAACCCATTCGGTGCCGCCGGTTTTAACGTCATATACTCCGGTCACTATTTTTAGCTTTCCCGATCCGGACATTTCTTTGATCAAGCGGCTTTGGGATAAGATGTCGACTTTTGCCTCAAGGACGATGCTTTTGATCACTGCGTTCATCAGATCGGGACCGCCTAATTCAGGGTACTCTTTTTTAACCAGCGTTGCCGCTTGCTCTATCTTCTTTTGAATAGCGCCTATGCTGCCTTCCTCATGAATGCCTGCGATCGCCGCTTTAACCGCTCCGCATTCCGTATGGCCCAGTATGACTAATAGCGGAAGATGGAGATGTTCGGCAGCGAATTCAATGGAACCTATGACGCTGTTGTCCATAATTGTATTTCCTGCCACACGAACAACAAAAATATCGCCTATGCCCCGGTCAAAGATAATTTCCACCGGAACTCTTGAATCAGAGCAGGCAAAGACAATAGCGAACGGCTTCTGTCCGCTTGTGGCGGTATTCTCTCTTTGTTCGATACTTACATTGGGATGCCGCAATTTCATCTCAACGAAACGAGCATTCCCATCTTTGAGCAGCTTCAGCGCTTCATCTGCGCTTATCGGATTTTCGGCCAAAACGGGAAGAGACGCCGCTATGCAAACAAAAAATGCTGCTATAAAAATAACCGTATTTGATTTTTTCATATTCTGCTGTACAGAATTACTCATTCATCCCGGAATATTGCTTTATAATATCACCCTCGCTCAAAGGAGGCGGATTTTTTTTAGTCTCCTCATATTCTTTTTCTCCCCCGTCGTCTTTGCTGTCAGGCCCTATACTATAAATTCTGCAATTATTCTTACTTATAACCTTATAAACATAGGGCGCGCCGTTTTCGTTATAAGGATCAACCGGTATATTAACGATATACGGCTTGGCCAAAAGGTCATTTAATGTTTGAGGTAATTTCTCATTATCATTATTGTAATCCCCTATTGCCTTAACGATAGAATCCAAATCCTTGTGCACTTTCCAGTTATACCATTTTAAGTGGGCGCTTTTCCACACACCATCCTCTTTTATGAAATAAAAACCTGTAAAATCAGGCTGCTCCGGGATGCTCGCTTCAACCCAGGCCCTATCATTGGTAATAAACCGTACCCCCTTTAATTGCGCGCTTCCAATAAGGGCATTCATTCTTTGTGTCGGCTGAGCACTCACTTCCTGCGTAATCTCATTTAGCAATTTTGTCTGCCTTCCCAACAAAGAATTTTGATCATTATCCTGATAAGCCTTCAGATGTGCCCTCACCGCTTGGATTAGCGGCGAAGAATCATCAATGGGTTCTAATTTTCCTATTTCCGCCTGGGCCTGCGGGATTAAAAAGCTCGACATCAAAATTACCAGTATAAGTATGCTTCTCTTCATTTTTGCCCTCCTTTTAGTCATCTTTATTATACTCTCCCATCCGGGCTTCCACAACCTTTTTTGTTCAAAAGGCTCGAAACAAGCTTGAGATATGTATCCCTGGCATGAGATCATTGAATGTATCCCATGCTCCTGATCAGCTGCTTCTCTTCTTCTTTCAGCGGTTCTCCTTTTTTTGGAGGCGCAGAAGCAACAATGCGTTTCTGAAAATCACCTAAAACTTTTTTTAACTCTTGAAGTTTAACCGGCCTGGACGCTGCTAAATTAATTTGTTCCTCAGGGTCTTTTTTTAAATTATAAAGCGAACATAAGCCAGTCATGCCGTTATAAGAGATCTTCCAATCTTCATTTCTTAAGGCAATTCCGCGCTTCCAACCGGAGCAAGCGTATTTCGCTCTGTAATTCCTGAACGGTTTAAAAAATGCCACCAGGCTCTCTCCCTGCATATAGCGGGGCTTTTTCAATCCTATTACTTCAATAATAGTGGGGGCTATATCAATTAAACTTACCTGCTTCGATATTATCTTGTTTTCGGGAAATACCCCCGGTAATCTGATTATCAAAGGGACTCTGATATTCTCTTCAAAGCCTCCATAGTGATTAAAATATATATCGTGCTCCCCTAACAGCTCTCCGTGGTCAGCGGTCAGGATGACCAGCGTATTCTTATCTAAGCCGAAACTGCTTAGGCTGTCCATGAGGCGCTGTAGCTGGGTATCTGCATAGGAAAGGGCCCCGTCATATTGCGAGATATAATAATCCGGATCTGTGATGTTATTTTCATTTACTATCCAGGGAATAGATTTTCTTCTGTCATAAATCAGCGTGTTGCTGTTAGTAGTGGAAATAGGGATAAACTTCGGTTCTTTTCTGTATTTGTCGCGAAGGTACATATATTTATAAGGCGCTGGGGGCCGGTAAGGGGCGTGGCATCCTTCATAATGGATATAGAAAAAGAACGGACGGTCTTTATACCGCGTCTTGATCCGGTTTATTATCCGGCTGGTAAATGCGTACTCGCTTAAGATTGGCTTATCATGAACATACTTATCAGATGAATATACTTTATTAAAACCCGCATGGATGTCGATCTTTCTTAAAAGTCTGTGGTTGCCCCAAAATACACACTGATACCCTTTAGCGGATAGCTCTTCTGCCAAAGTCCCGACCTCGCGGTTAAGTATACCGTTCCAGTCGCGGATCTGATGGGTAGGCGGATAGGTCCCGGTTAATATGGAAGGAACTGATTCTGCGGTCCATGATCCGGCCGAGATAGCTTGAGCAAATCTAGTTCCTTCACTTGCCAATTTATCCATATTCGGTGTAGTGTTCCTTTCGTAACCATAGCATCCCAGGTGGTCGTGGCGAAGCGCGTCTATAACAATTACCATCACATTTATATGCCGCGGGTTTCTGGCGTATCCCGCATGCAAATGTGAATATACGCAAGCCGTGATGATGATCGTTATATATAAGGCTATTCTCTTTTTATTTATTTTCATTCCCAAGATTTATTTTATTGCAGAGGCAGGAGGGCAAGCTTGCTTATCATGGCTGATTATCCCTTTCCCCATAAATGAGGATGCAGGTTTTTCTATGCCTAACAAATGCAATATCGTCGGCGCTATATCGATGATCGAAGGGTTGCTCAAATCCATTTTTTTATTCATGAATAAGACCCCGGGGACAAGAGAAGGGTCCATAAGATGCTCTCCGCTCCATTTTTCACTGTTGTCTTCAATCAGTTTATCCGGCGTACCTCCCAAAGCGGTCCTCCAGGAAGCGCGGTAGCCGGGGTTAAATCCGACAAAAAGGTCAGGGGCGTCTCCCGCGTAGGGTCCGTGGAAGATCCTGTCGCTGTCATATACTTCCTTGACGACCGGCTCTGCGGTAACCGGGTCGGTGAATCTTTTTAATTTCTCCGTTATCTCCGTTTTCAATTCCCGGGCCTGACGAGGGTCTACTGCGCCGTAACGCTCCCTGTCGGCAATATTCAAATATATGCCGCCGAAGCCCAGGGCATACGCTTTAGTTTTATTCCAATCTAAACCCTCAAAGAATTCTCCCGCCTCGTTCATGCCTTCCTTAAGAAAAAGATAACCGTTTTCCAATAGCCAGCGGTTAAGGTGCACCGCCCTTCTGAAAGAACCGAATCCGTGGTCGGATAGCACAATCAGCTCTGTATCCCCATCTATTTTTTTTAAGACTTCCCCGATGACCGAGTCCATTTTCTCATAATATTTGAAGATGGTATCTTGATACAGCGCGTTCTCTTCATGAAGGGGGTGCTTGTTATCTATATAACGCCAAAACATGTGCTGTACCGCGTCCAAGGCATCAAAGTAAAAAAAGAACGCCCCGCTTTTAAGTTTCTTCAATTCTCCCTCCAGAATCCTGGTTCTTTCTTCCAGGATCTTATCGACGTGCCCTAAGAATACTTTTTCGTCTATCCTGTTTTCGCTCAAGGCCCATGTGTCGTGAGGCATGCCTTGCGTATAATAAAGGCCGTCCTCTTTGGCTAATTTCTTAGAGTAATCATACGGGTAAGAGATAGGAAAGACCGGCTTTTCCGGATTAAGATTTACGGGGCTTATATATAATTCAAATTCCGGCTCGATACTTTTAAGATAGAATCGTATTATGCCGTGCGCATTCTTAAATAAGCCTATTTTAAAAGAAACTCTTTGCCAACCGCTCCAGTTATTTCTTTTGAGAAAGACCTTCTTCCCTTGAAATTCAAGAGAGATTTCTTCTCGGCCTGGCATAAACCTGATTTTTAAAGGGATTACGGCTTCATTAATTGAAGCCTTTGAGGAAACTTTAGGGCCGTAGATATTGGTTTCGATTACATTGCCATTTGGTTCCACATGAAGGATCTTACCCCGGCTGTCCTTGTCTTTTTCGGCTAAAGGCCGGGAAGTATAGAAGGAAAACCTGCCTATTGTCCCGTAAAGATCCGGCACGCCCATACCGGAAAGCATCTTGCCGGAAAGGGGTTGCGCCGGGAAAGTATTAGGACAAAAATACACCGCGCTGTTTACTTTATTCCGGGAAAGGATATCCCAAAAGGCCTCTCCTTGTTTGCGTATTTTTACTTTTGTTTTTCCGCCCGCGTTTGAAACTTCATTAAAACTCAAATAGAGGGAATAAGATTGGGGATCGCGCATCACGAAATCAAATATACCGTGGCCTCCCGGGTTCAGCCCGGTTGAAAAGCTGGTCCAGGCAACTACTGATTCAGACGGAATGGTGGTCTCAAGACGCGAATAGGCCCCCTTTGTTTTAAGATAAAGGAAATTAGGCAATCTTCCTTCCTGAATGAGTTTTTCGGTTATGCCGGGATCCATCGCGTCGATCCCCAAGATGACTACCTTTTTTTTATTCGCGGGCTTGTGTATCATCATTATTCCTCCGATAATTAAGCTGGAAAGGATAAGTAAAATCAATAAAACCCAGATAAATTTTTTCAGGTAACCGAAGAAAAATTTAAAAAATACCCACCCCGCCCCAAGCAATCCCAGGATTATTCCCCACAGAAAGGACGCGCCTTGGACGAACACGAATCCGGATCCCGGGTCAACATAATAATTGATCATTTTGCCCTCATTTCAAGGTCGCTTAAAAAAAATTTTGTCACTGCAAATACCCGATGCTCTTTAACTTCTCCTGTAAACCTTCATCCATTGCCTGGTCTTTAACCGTCTTTTTGGGGGATTCCGAAGGCAGGTCATGAGAAGCGACGAAGGTTACCGGGCTCTCCCTGAGATATCCTTCTTCTATGACATCCGCCAATACGCAGCCTTCCATATCTTTTCCTACAGGGGCGCCGTAGAGCGCCAGGATAGTGGGCGTAATGTCCGCTATGCCTGCGCCTTTGATTATCCGGCCTTTTTTGATATTTTTACCGCTCATTATGATCACGCCTTCTAGCTCGTGATTACCCGACCACGGCTGAGGTATTAGGAACTTTTTAAG
>Ga0265297_10012296_pt1 | contig 10301 bp, 5 predicted proteins | sample Munlanlwell13791_FD_192502 | JGI IMG/M metagenome (GOLD analysis project Ga0265297, IMG submission 192502) | Leachate microbial communities from a municipal landfill in Southern Ontario, Canada - Leachate well 137-91 | ecosystem: Engineered > Solid waste > Landfill > Unclassified | place...
TTGTCTGGAGTGCCCGTCGCTTCTGGGCTCTTGGACTTCCTCGCTGTTGACTCTCTCGTTTTCCGACTGCAGGAAGATTACCGACTCGAAGGTGACGGGACCACTCGGAGGTGGCGGCTTGGGTGTTTCCTCTTCTGCTCTCGGAGGGCGTTGAGTGCGCTGCTGCTGTTGGCGCTGCGGCGGGTGCTGGCGCTGCGGCGGACGGTGGTCGCGATACGGTTCGCGTCCTTGCGGCCTTTCGGGCCTTGGAGGACGCGGGGCGGAATACACATCCGCAGATTCGTATCTGATTGGTTCCGGAATCGGCAGGCTGTAGATGGAGTTCGTCCTCACCGCGTATGACAGCAGGGCTACTGCGCCGCCGCCGAAGAACCCGACGATGGCAAGCAGAATCAGGAGCTTCTGCTCAACATCCGTAGGTGTAAGACCGGAGGGCACGAAGAAAGTGTACAGTGTGAAGGCCAGAGCGCTCAGAGCGACAAGGATTCCCGCCGAGGTGGCCGGCCAGGAGAACATCTCGTAGCGAAGCCATGTGTCGGCGTATGCTTTCGGCAACGAGTTCGGTCCACGCTGAAGGCGATTGCGCCCGAACTTGCGGGGCGAGTGCAATACCGGCACCTGTCCCAGGCGCTTCGCCATCCTCGGAAGCAGAACCGTCGGGCTGTAGGTGTTGCCGTGGTATTGCTGTGCCCGTTCGACCAGGCTTCTGGAAATAAGACGCAATGAGCAAAGAGGGTCTTTCAGGCGTCCCCCGGTCGCGATGCTGTAACGAACGGAGTCGGCATAGCGGTACTCCGCTGCGGATGGAGGCTTTTCGACATATCCGCACACGAGGTCGGGATCGGTCTTCTTTGCTTCGTCAAGTAGCTTGAAAATATCGGACGGGTCATACTGCAGGTCGGCGCTAATCGTTGCGGCGTAGAGGCCGGCGGAGAAGCGAAGTCCCGCGACTATGGCGGCATCGCGGCCATAGTGCGCATTCAGCTTAATTACGTTGAGATAGGGTTTGGACGGCTGCAGAGCCCGGAGGAGCTCGTAACTGCCATCTGTCGAGCCGTCGTCCACGACGAGTAGCTCGAAGGGTTCTTTGTACTCGCGAAACGCTGCGTCGAAGCGTTCGACAAACGCGGTCAGCGAATCTTTCTCGTTCCATTCGGGCACAATTACGCTCAGGTAAGTTCTAGGCGCCAATTTCTGATCCTTTCATCCTGAGCGCGAGGGGGTCCGGGAAATCCGGACGATGCATACGTGTCTGCTCTAAACGTTGAGTGGCATAGACTTGTGCCACATGTACAAAAGCTGGTTGATCTCGCCGAGCAAGTCTTCCACGGATTTCGGAACCTGCATCTTCTTGGCTTCGTATTGGCTGGTCACGTTCTGCAGAAGTTCCTGTGCCTTTTCGATCTCCGTTATGGCGGCCTGTATCCCCTTTGCCTGCTGGCGGGGATCCACGAGTTCCTTGCCTTTCTTGTAGATCGAAATGGCCTTGTCCATGATGGCTCTCGCCTGTGATTCGGCCGTCGCGTATGGCGGCGCGGTAGGCGCTGTACTGGCTGTCGGAGTGAATGTGGGGATGCTCTTTCCGCTTGGCTGCGCGACCACCGCGATGATGACGATCAACAGGATGACGCCTCCTACGGCGCCTCCGATCATCAGCATCTTCTTCTTGTCTTCGTTCCCTCTTTGCGGGGCGCGGTCGGGTCGCGAAGGTCTACGATTCGAGGTCCCGCGCGTGTTACGGCGCTCAGGTTGCCTCTCTTCCTCGTAGTACTCGTCTTGTCCGCGGGTTTCCCTTGCGGACCTCTGCGTTGTCTGCGGCCTCGCGAAGGCAGGGGCGTTCCGCCCTTTTGCCGGGCTGGCGCTTGCTTTCGCGCCGCCTGACTTCTCGGCATCCGTAGGCGCGCATGCAGCGCAGTAATAGTCACTGCCTACATATCCGCCTTCGCCGGCTTCGATATCGTCTGCCGAAATCCTCTTGCCGCAACTCTCGCAGTACTCGAAATCCACTTTTCCTCCGCTGCTACTCTGTCAGCGCGTACACAAACTCAACGAGAACAACTTCGGGCGGCTTCACGCTAGTCTTCAGCGCTCTGTCCGACTCGACCGTGGCCTTCAGGACTTCCTCTGCCCTCCATCTGGCGCTTTCTGCTACCCGGCTTAGGAACTGGTTCTGGTAAAACCGAACATTCAGTGCCTTGAGTATATCCGGGTCACTCTCGCCAGATGCTCGCATTTCGGCGGCTCTCAGCAGTTTCCTGACTTCAGTCGCAAGTACCGCATGCAGCGACTGTGCCTGCTCCCCCTCGCGCAATGCGCGTTCGAGCAATGCCAGCGCTTCTTTGCGTCTCTTCCTCGCGACATGGTCGACAAGCTTGTATACGCTCTCGGCCGCTTCGGAAAGGGAAACCGCTGCTAAGTCCTCCTTCCTGATGGTCTTTCTTCCGCTCGTGTAGGCGATTATCTTTTCCAACTCGTTCTTCAGAGCAAGAAGATCGCCCGCGAACGCACTCGTGAGGCTCGATGCCACCTCGGGGTCAACTGACAGGCCGAGGCTTGATATGAGCCTCATCGCCCGTGAGGTGAATTCCCCCCCCTTCAACTCAGGTAGATAATACAGCGCGATGTTGCCGGACAGTCCCTTTGCAAAAGGGGACGCTTCCGTTACCTCAGGCGCGCTGAATACCACATAAGAGCCGGGGGGCGGCGACGAAGTCCAGTCATTCAGTAACTCGGCATCATCCTTCTTGCGCGGAGAATAGCCGCGCAGGATCAGTAGCCGTGCGCTTGCGAAAAAACCTGCTCCGCTTGCTGACGCTAAGGCGTCCTTCAGGGGTTGGTCGTCGCCGCGCAGTGTCACTATCTCGCCTTCGTCGCCCCATTCCTTCGTGAATATGCACCGAAGGTGGCCGATTGCCTCCTCGTGATCATACAAGGAAGGCCCGGTCAGCACCGTTAACGGCGCCGATCGCGTGATCGAAAAAAGGGATTGGATCCCTGAAATCGCTGTTGCCATTATACTATCACCCTTTATCTTACTACCTTTGACAGACAGGTCAATCCGCTGGCTGCCCGTCTGCCGGTGGGCACCAGAGACACTTCGTTCGTCACCAAGTGAGCTCACGATTTTCGGACACCGCTCTTGCGAAATTGCGAACGGCTGTATCATTCTACATAGTCATACCGTGAACGGCAACTACGCCCCACTGGCATCTTGAGGCGACCCTTCCCCCGATGAAGGTGTCCAAGACATCGTTAGTAGAGAGGTACGTAGCATGGAAACCGGCTCTGTCCCCCAGAGGAAACCCCGGGGCTCGAAAGATAGATACTTCTCCCTCAAAGGCGGCTGCAAGTACGCTCATCCCTCCGTCGCGGAATTTGTATGCCCATTCCCTGTCGTTGGCTCTCGCGAAGGAGTCCCGCTCTGCTACTTCCATCTTGGCGATGACCCGGACACGACCGAGAAGCCCGAGCCTTCCCTGGTTACATCCGCCCTGTCGGAGCTTCTCAGGAATCGCGGGGTCATCCAGATCCCCGACTGGCATCTTGCCGGCCTGCCGTTGGTGAATCTTCACTTTGAGGCGGTCGAGATCTTCCGCACTGATTTCTCAGGCGCTGACCTGTCCTGGTCGGTCTTTGACAAGGCCCGGCTCATTTTCTGCGAGTTCGGGGCTTCCAAGATGACGATGAACCGAATGGTCGAGGCTGTCATATCCCATTCACGTTTCATCGGTGCGGACCTCGTTGCATCGGACCTGTCTCGTCTCTCAGCCACCAAATGTAATTTCGCCGAGGCGAAACTGTCCAGCGCGAAGTTGCGCTATGCCAGCTTTGAAAACTGCATCCTGTCAGGAGTACATGGAGGCAGCGCGGATTTCAGCGCCGCGAACCTCACCGATTGCGACCTTAGAGATTCCTTCTTCCGCCGCGCGCGCTTTATTGACTGCAATCTGGTTGACGTTGACTTCTCCGGCGCTGACCTTGCCTTCGCGGATTTCACCGGGTCCCGATTCACCGGTGTCAGTTTCGTTGGCTCCAACCTCGAATGTGTGATCGGGCTTGATCCACCGGTCAGATGACTCATGCCTTGCTCAATCCCTTCTGCCCGGGCGCGCTCATGACTCTGAAACTCTTCGACAGTCGGTAGCTTCCCTCTCCGTCATTTTCCACGGGATTGAAGGCAACATAAGGCTTCAATTCAGTTCTAAGCTGTGATACGTACTTGCGAGCCCTTTCCGAATCGCCGTCTTGCGTTAGTCGCGAGCCCCTGACCCAACCCTCTCCATCTTCGCAGGCTATCGCAAGTTGCTCAAGCAACTCGTAGGTCGCAAGCCTCAGCCTTGCCTTCTTACCCCCAATTAGCGCATCTCCACTTCTGTCTCTTCCCTGTCCTGCGATGACCAATTCAACTACAGTGGCATCACCTTCTTCGGCATCCGCTGCTCTTCTGGCCAGGATCGAGTCCAGGAAATCCGCAGCCTTCGCCTGACCTCGCGCATGAGCGATGCTACGTGCGGTTCGGGTGATTGAGCCTACCGATTTGCCCAAGACCTGCTGCACACCAGCGCTCACCCACGCGCGGCTCTCTATTTCTTTCTCCTTGGCTCCTTTGAATTTCAGGTACAACGCCGCCGTTCCCTTCAGTCGGCGAAGTACCGGAGTGTCGAGACCGAATCTCAGCACTTCGCTCACGGGAACGCTCTCTTGTCCTCCGAGTTCATCGATGAGACGCGCGGCTTCGTGGGGCGAAGCGGGAGGCAGATTCGACGCCGTTTCCCTAAGACCGCACGCCTCCCAGAGCCAGGCTGCCGCGCTCCCTTTTTCGAAATCGAACGTCGCCAGGAATTCTGCCACCTTCATTGCCCCGTCAAGGCTTAACCCGTTTGCTACCGCAATTGCGCCGATCTTGCTCAACTGCCATCCACCTTTGCTCAATCTTGCCATTGACCCGTCCTCCATCCCCTTCAGCGCTCCGGCAACCGCTTCCCTGCTCAATGTAATCCCAAAAGGCCCGTCTGAGACGAATCGCGCCAACTCGTCCACGGAAGTACTCCCGAGCACGTACATCGTCTTTGCCAATGCTTCGGCTGTCTCATCCCCGCTACGGAGTCTTCTTGCTCCGCAGCACGGCATGTCCAACAGTTCTTCAAGTGCGCCGGATCCGATACCGGCCGGCCGTATTACCATTGCCCGGCCCTCACCAGTCGCGAACCCCATCCTGCCTGCTCTTCCACCCAAGCTCTCAAACTCCTCGGCCGTAATGGCGCGCAAACCGAAAGTGTCGCAGTCCTCCTCCCATCGCAGTCCTTCCACGAGCACATTCCTGATGGGCAGATTGACTCCCCTGCCAAGAGTACCGGTGCACATTACGCTCTTCAGCCTTCCATCAACGATCATCCTCTCGACCGCTTCGCGCTCTCCCGCGGTCAGATCTGCATTGTGAAAGCCCACTCCCATGGGCACGACTTCGCACAGCAACTCGCGGCTGAATGTCTCCGGCAACAACCGAAGCTCAGCGGGAACTGCTGCGGCTTTCATTTCGCTCCTCAACTCGTGTGCGAGCTGCCTCGCCTGCCGTCGTGTCGAGTTGCGATCGCGAAGGAAGACCAGAGAGGATTCGCCGCGCAAGTGCATTTCCCGCGCCAGAAATCTGAGCGAGTCCTGCTCTGGCATGGCAGGGAAGTCTCCCACGATGCTCTCTTTGCCGCGAGCTCCGGAGTTGTACTCTTCGTAGATGAAATCGCCGCCTGAAAATATCCCGCGCCTCAAGGGCACACCACGTTGTCCTGAAGTCAGTGCGATCAAGCCGGACCACACGACGAGATCGTCCTCCGGTTGAAGCGCTGCTGACGTAGCCAGGAAGCGGGCCTTGGTAGAGCAAATCACCCGCTTCGCAATAGTGGCGGCTGTGATTCCTCGCGACTTGTCATATGCGATGTCAAACTCGTCGAGCCCTATGATGCTCGGCCGACTTTCCATTGATGAAGTCAAAGAGGGCAGGGCCGCGAAGGCCTGCTCATAAACCGCAACCGCGATGTCGAAATCTCCTGTCCGAAGAGCCCCCTCTTCTCCACCAGGGAACGTGCGAAACCCGCGGTCCCGAAAATGTGGCAGAAACCTGCGTGCGAATTCTGCCTGTTGTGACCGCGTCGTCACGAGAAGCAGAGCCCTGCCTCCTGCAGCGACAACCTTGAGAGCAGACAATACGAACAGGAATGTCTTTCCGCTGCTCGTTGGGCCGAGTAGAAAGACCCCTTTTCTTCGCCGCTGATCGAGTGCACGGAGCCCTGCGGATTGCATGTCAGTGAGGGTACTCACTCCAAGTTCCGCGAGCCATTGGCAGTCTTCAGTCGAGAAACCGTGTTTCTTCAGGTCGTTCGCTGTTCCCATTTGTCCTCCTCGGGAAAACGCGGGTGTTGCCATTACGTAAATAGTACCACTTTCGTTACAATATGTCAAATCATATCCCACCTTCGCACGAATCGGAAAATTTGCGCTTTTGTGGAGCAGGTTGCCCGGTCTGGCAACTATTCTCGCGGCGGCCGACCCGCTGACTTTCGCTCTTTTTTGTATTGACACTGTTTCCGGCCTTAGTATAATCGGGCTTTGCGGTCGTTTTGGACGCTCGAATTTCAGCCGCTTTCGTGAGATTTGGCGTTCCTTCCGCATGGTCTGCGGAGGTCATGATTTATGAGGAACATCTTGCGCGCTTTGTTGTTACTCGCCGCTGTGGTCGGTGCCCTTTCGCTGTTGCCCCGTGGCGCTGCGGCGGGTATTACTTCCATTTCGGCGCTTGACATCCCTAACCGCCTCGACACCTTGGCCGAGGGTACCGGCGGTCTGCGTAGAATGATCCTGTTTGATATCCAATCCGATTCCGCCGTCACTGTCAGCGAATTGGCAGTCTGGCTCGAAGGTACTAACCTCAAGTCTCTCGGCAACGCGGCGGTAGATGGATATCAGCGCTCTCTCAAGAGCTTTGACATTCGCTTCTCCGACCCTGTAGCTACCGTCGGCAACCTTGCTTTCAACGGTGCTATCCTGTTGAACGAGTATTACTCGCAGAACCCCGAAAACAATCGCGTGTACGCCTACTCGCAGATCGTTTTCGGTCAGACGTCTCAGATATTCCTGAACCTTTCCTCCGGCCACAACTACTTCATGATCACCTACAACTTCGATGCTCCTAACAGCCAGCCGGCTGGCGCCACGCGCACTCTTGCAGGCGAGCGCTACAATGTCCGTCTTGATTATGCGAAGACGACCTCCGGCAGCATGCATATCGCCAACCTGATGGGCCCCTACGTCATAGTGACTGGCACGATTCTCGGTACGACGATCGAAGTTGATACTACGATCTATTTCAATCGCAGCCAGATCGGCATTCCTGTTGATCCCGTTGTCATTATGGCCCTCAAGTTGACTGCCATTGGCACTTCCATCACGTGGAACGACTATCTTATCCGCGGTGAAGGCACTGGCGATGAGACCAGGATTTCCCGCCTGTTCGTCTATGAGGATACTAATGGCGACTTCGCCTTGAACGTGCCCGGCCCCGGAGTCCCTGGCGATACTCTTCTTGACACTGTTGATGTTCCGTTCGTCCAGAACGACGGTCAGGCCTATCACATTTTCCCGACACCGGTAACTCTTGCCGCCGGTACTGCCAGGATATTCTTCTTCTGCTACGAGTTCGACAGCAATGCTCCTGACGCAGTCAATAACGGCTTCAGGTTGTCGGTCGTCAATCTCGGCGGTTACTTCCGCATTATGACTCCTGACGACTTGTCCACTCTTGTTTCTCCAACCGTCAATCTGTTCCCTCTACCTCCCGGTATCAACGTCGCTATCGGTCTTCAGGATCCCCCTATTCAGTACTTCTACACCAGCCCGATCCTGACCGAGCGCTACGTCGCCATGCAGATCAAGCTCACGGCGCTCAACATGGACGCTGCAATCGACCAGGTTACTTTCTTCTATACCGTGACATCCACGGCGAGATCCGACACTCTGTTTGCGCTTGAGCTGTGGATGGATGCCAACAATGCAGGACTCGGCTCTGTTGACAGTTCGGACGTGCTGCTGTCCACAATCTCACGAACGGAAATCCTTGCGAGTCCCTCGAAGTTTGTGTTCAACTTGACACAAGCACTGCAAGTACGTAGTGCTTCTTTTGCCAACATTATTCTCGTGGCTGTATTCACCGATCAGGCGACGGCCGCATACGGATTTACCTTGTTCGGCGATGGTGTGAAGGGCAACTTCGATTTCGTGCGCTTCTATCCAACCCCCGCACCTCTGTACAGCAACTGGATGGTCTTCACTACGACACCACCGCTGTCGCCGACGCCGACTCCCACTCCAACCCCAACCGTTACCGTTGTTGATCCCGGTGCAGGGGACAACGGCAATACAAACGGCGGTTCTGGTGGCAACGACACCGGTGTCAATATCCCCGGCTCCCTGTACCAGAACCCGGGCAGTGGATGTTTCGTTGCGACTGCCTCGTTTGGCTCCATGGCCTGCTTTGAAGTCGAATCGCTCTGCGCTTTCAGAGACGGCGCACTTGCCACCCCGCAAGCCGCTGCTCTCTTTGGTCTTTACTACAGTGTCGGGCCCGGGCTTGCCGATTCCATACGGTACAGTCCGGCCACCCGGGCGTTCATCCGCGGCCAACTTCTGCCGTTAATTCGGCTGGCCGACTAACCTTAGCGGAGAGCAAGGGGAGGTTTTGAATGAATTCTAACGTCTGGCGTCCGCTGCTTATCGTAGCTACCATCGTGTTCTGCCTGGCGTTCACGAACGTTCAGGCAGCCCAGCAAACGAATCCTGATCCTACGGGATACACCTGGAAGGACAACAAGAGCCCTGAGCCCAAAGAAACCGCAACCTTCATCGATATCTCAACAACCGGAACGGACCTCATTTCCGCCCCGGGTTTCACCGATTTCGATAATGGTAGCATCGGTATAACCACACCGTTCCTTGTTACCCTTTTTGGTAACCTGTACGGCATGGGCGGCGCGCCACTCTATGTCTCCATCAACGGAGTGGTTTCCTTTGGAACGCCCATAACGGGTATCGTTTCCTCCGTCAATACTAGCCTTCCGAATGCATCCGACCCGGACAACATTATCGCCGTCTTCTGGGACGACCTCGATGCATCCAACGGTGGGCATATCTACTACGATGTCGTCGGAACGGAGCCCAACCGGATGATCATTGTCCAGTGGTCGAACCTCTCGTTCCGCGACCAGACAGCCAACCTGAACTTCCAAATCCAGATCCCCGAGACCGTCACTGCCAACCCTTACTATCTGGTGTACGGGAATATGACCAGCCCCGATGCCGCCCGCGCCACTGGTTCTTCTGCCACCATAGGCTTGGAGAACTCTGACGGATCCCTCGGCACCGAGTACTCCTACAACATTCCCAACATTATCATCTCCGGGCAAACAGCGATCGGTTTCTATCCTCCTCTTAGCCTCATCGCGCTCCCTCGCTTGGTCAAGGGTGCTGGCTTTGCGGATAACATGCGCGTCCTCTGGGGCTCGCTTACGCCATCCATTGTTGCTGTTCACTTCCTTTTGTTCTCTCCAGTTGAAGAAGGCGTCGAGCTTACAGGTATCGAGCTTTCCGCAATGCTGCCCGATGACCCCAACGCCCTCGACTTCGATGAATCAAAGTACATTTCCGGTATCAACCTCTACGAGGATGTCGATCGGAATGCTTCCATCTCCTCGTCGGAGCGCAACAACAACCTGATCGTTGCCTGGCAGCCTTCCCAGCAGCAGCCATTCTCCAATAATGGTACGCTCGTGCTTACGTTTGGTGGCCAGACTGTTATCGCAACTGCTTCTCGCGCGTACATCGGCGAGGTCATCTTCAACACCAACGTCACTCCGCTTCCTTCGGAAGGCGAAGGCTTCAAAATGGCTTTGCATCGCGTGTACTATCGTGGCCTCGCCTCCAATGCATCGCGCATCGAGACCCTTGACTATATGACCGGCAGCGTCTACGTCGAAGACGGCTTCAATCCCTACGGATCCGTTTCCATTATGCCCTACAACTACGACAGCGACTCCGTGCTTGTCACCTCCGGCAGCAGCGTTGTTGCCATGGCCTTCAAGCTCACTATTGGCACCGTCGAAGATGTTCGCATCCAGACTCTCACCTGCCGTGCTCTTTCTACCGGCGTAATCAGCACCGATATCATCAGCGTGACCTTCTACATCGACCAGAACGTCAATGGGAGGCATGATACCGGCGAGCCCACTGCTGGTACGGCCTTCTCTTTCCCGACG